>JAABUN010002786.1_pt1 | contig 29485 bp, 19 predicted proteins | sample 5559311 | NCBI WGS metagenome assembly JAABUN01 (sample SAMN10711877, study PRJNA513370) | rock metagenome | isolation source: Antarctica rocks | place: Antarctica: Victoria Land, Siegfried Peak sud | reverse complement strand
CGCGCGCTTCAACGACGGGATCCGGGTCCCCGACGAGCACCCGGCACACGACGAGAAGGTCGCCGCCTGAGCTTCTTCACGCCCACGTCATCCACAACTCTTGACAATTGCTCGCGGCCCCGCGGGCCCGTCACGGCCGCTGACCGACGGGAGCAGTCAGAGCGCCGCCAGCGCAACCGCGAGCAGTCCGAGCAGGGCGCCCTCGCTCAGCAGACGTTTGAGGTCCAGGCCGACAAGGACGAGTGACCGGGGTTTCTGGGGGTTCCGCGCAGAGGCCTCGCCTCGCCTGAGGACGACGGCTTCGATTGGCCCCATCGCGACGCCGTGATCTGTCCCCAGCTCCCCAGCTCGCGTTGGTCGATGTGATCGTGACGTATGCCGTCTCGCCGCGCGGCGGAGCGAGGCCCGGACGGCCGAGCGCAGCGCGTGGCGGGCGTCGGCCAGGGCGGGTCGTTGCGAGAACGCCGAGCGTCTCAAGGCCGCGCCCTTCGTAGCCGCCCTGAGCTCGTTCGGGTGCAGGAGCGGGATCTGGACGAACGCGTGCTGCCGTAGGGCGCCCGAAAGGTTGTAGTTGTCCGGAGCGCTCGCTGCTACGCCTCAGGCCTGCGCGCGAGCCCGATGTGGCCCGGCCCCAGTTGTCGGTCCACCGCGTGTGAGAGTCGGTGTAAACCGCCCCGGGTTCGTTGGAGGCTCTACCTCTTGGGAGGATGGGCTGAATGGCAAGAAGAGCGCCGTATCCACGTGACTGAACCGCCTCGGCGGCGCGATCTGACATAGGCTCGTAGCGATGGCGAATCACGAGGTCGCTCCGTTCGTGAATGGGTTGAGCGCAAAGCTCGCGACGCGCTCCCGTCACGTCTGCGCGTTCCTCGGAGCGGGCACCGCGCGGGCCTGCGGGTTGCCCGACGTCACCGAGCTGCGCGACCGCGTGGTCCACGCTCTCGAGGCAGATGACCGAGCGGCGTTTTCGCGTCAGCTCGAAGAGCGCGACCTCGAGCAGGCGCTGAGCCGCTTGCGGCGAATCGCAACATTGCTTGAAGGCACCGGCGAGACGGTCGACGATCTCACCAGCGAAGCGGCCTCCAAGCTCGATCGAGAGGTCTGTCGGCGGATCGTCCAGGCGCTCGACGTTACGTGCGCCGATCAGCAGCCGGTGCTCAAGCTCGCTGCGTGGGCGGCTCGCGCCGACTACCACCTGCCCGTCGAGCTGTTCACGGTCAACTACGACTTGCTCATCGAAAATGCCCTGGAGGCCCTCGGGGTGCCCTACTTCGACGGGTTCGCCGGTGCGCTCCGTGCGAGATTTCGGACGGAGATCGTCGAAGCGGCAGCGGGCGCGCCCGAGAGTCTGCCCGCCTTCCTGGTGCGCCTCTGGAAGCTCCACGGCTCGGTGCACTGGGCGTGGGAGCGAGGCCAGGTCGTGCGCTTGGGCGCGCCAGTCTCTGACCACGAGCCCGCGGCGATCTACCCCTCCGACGCCAAGTACGACGAGTCCCGGCGCGTCCCGTTCGTCGTGCTGCAAGATCGCTTCCGTCGGGCGATGCAGCACCCGGAGACTCTGATGCTGATCTCCGGCTACTCCTTCGGCGACGCCCACCTCAACGAGCTGATCTTCGATGCGGCCCGACGCCGCCCGCGCTCGGAGTTCGTGGTCTTTGCGTTCGGAGCCATTCCCGACCTCGTTGCCGAGCAGGCTCAGACGATGCCCAACCTGCAGGCACTCGGCGATTTGGAGGCGATCCAGGGCGGCATCCGCGGCGATTGGACGGAGCCGGATGGCGTGCCGGACGACCTCTGGGCGGACGGGAGATTCGGCCTGGGCGACTTCACGAACCTAGCCTCGTTTCTCGCACGTAGCTCGCCGCCGCAGGCTCAACTGCAGGCGCGGCTGGCTGAACTGCTGACGGCAGCGGCCGAGGGGGCCGATGCCTGAGGGGTCACCGACCCGCGTCGGCGCCGTCCGCCACGTCTTGGGCGCGCGGGTGACCGTGGCGCTGGACGGCGACCTAGCCGGCGTGGCTCCGATCTTCCGCGGGCGTCTGCAGCCGATTGGGCAGATCGGATCGCTTGTACGGTTCCCGCAGGGTCTGGTCGACCTGGTGGGTCAAGTGTCGCTGCTCGGCATCTCCGAACTGGCCGGGACGTCGGCGCCCGCCGAGGTCGTGCAGACCGGCGAGCGCTGGCTTCAGGTCCAGTTGCTGGGCGAGATCGACCGCTCGACCCTGCGCTTCCAGCGTGGCGTCGGGTCCTATCCGGGGCTCGACGACCCGGTGCATTTTGCCACTGCGGACGACCTCGCGGCCGTCTTTCCGCTCGCCGGCGAAAATCATCTGCGCATAGGCCGGCTTGCAGCGGCCGAGGATGTCGCGCTGTGCCTCGACGCCGGTCGCTTCGTGGTGCGTCACGCGGCCGTCGTCGGTTCCACCGGATCCGGCAAGACCAGCGCCGTGGCCAGCATCCTGCAGCGCTTCGCCCGCGATGGGTGGCCGGCGGCGAATATCGTCGTTATCGATCCGCACGGCGAGTACCCGCGCGCGCTCGGAGATGACGCCGCGGTTTCCAGCGTGCTGCCACGCGACGCGACCAACCAGCTGAGCGTGCCGTACTGGGCGCTACCGGCCGCCGACGTGCTCGAGGTGTTCGCAGGCTCCCGTGGACGCCCGACCACGCGCAGCCGCTTCGATGAGCTCGTGGCCGAGGCGCGGCGCGCATTCGTCGCCGAAGCCGACTGGCTAAAGCTCGACCCAGCCGCGGTCACCGCCGACACCCCGGTGCCATTCGAGGTGCGGCCGATTTGGCATCAACTCGACTACGAGAACAACGAGACGCGAATGGAGGCGAAGAAGCCCGACACCGTCTGCGAGGAAGACTCCGGCAAAGCGTTCGAGCTCAACCCAGCGCGCTTCCAGGCCTACGGTCCGGGCGGGGCGGCCCCATTCAAGGGACCGATGCACGGCGTGCACGACAGCGTGCCCGAACTGCTGCGCCTGGGTCTAATGGATCCCCGCCTACGGTTCTTCCAAGAGCCGAGGGCGGACGCTGCGGGACCCGACCCACTGATCGATGTGATGGCGTCGTGGCTAGGCGGCGACAAGCCAGTCTCCGTCCTCGACTTCAGCGGCGTACCCTCGCGCGCCGCCGAACTGGCCGTGGGCGTGGTGCTCAACCTCATCTTCGAGGCGGCGGTGCGGACGCCCGCCGACGGGGTGGGCATCGGTCGTCCCCGTCCGGTGCTCGTCGCCTTGGAAGAGGCTCATCGCTACCTCGGCAGGGACGCCGCGGCAATGGCCGGCGACGCCGCGAACCGAATCGCCCGTGAGGGACGCAAGTACGGGGTCGGGCTGGTGCTCATCACCCAGCGTCCGTCCGAGCTTCCCGAAACCGCTCTGGCGCAGTGCGGCAGCATCATCGCTCTGCGTCTCTCGAACTCCGCCGATCAGGGCCGGATCCGCTCGGCGCTACCGGACTCGGTCGCCGGTTTGGCCGACATCCTTCCGTCGCTACGGACTGGCGAGGCCATCGTTACCGGAGAGGCGGTGGTCCTGCCTGTACGGGTACTGGTGGACCTTCCCGACCCCGTTCCGCTGGCTGAAGACCCGACGCTGAAGGCGTGGCGGGAGGCAGCCACGGTTCCCGATCTCGCTCCGGCAGTCGCCGCTTGGCGGGGCGCCTACGATGTGGCGTGATGATCGAGTGGATCTCTGTTGGCGGATCGGGCCGCATCGTCGCGGAGGCGTACCTGGCCGATCGAGAGACGATCGCTGTGCGCTTCCCAGATGGCGTCGAGTGGGCCTACGGGGCGTGCCCTGGACAGACGTGGGAGGAGTTCACAGCGCCGGGGCAATCGCGCGGCGAGTACATCGCACGTGTCCTCGACGCCAAACCGAACGGCCCGTTGTCCGGCTAGCTGGACTTCCCTTTCGGTGAACACCTGAGCGCTGGGCCCGTTGGGGCCCTGGCGAAGAGGAACCGCGCAGCCGCCCGCAGGGGGTGATTGTCGCCTCCGCCGGCCCTCGGAGGCCCATGGCGACGCTCGCCGAGGACCTCGACGGCTGGGACGATCTCGACGAGGGGGAGCGCGAGCGCTTGCGAGAGCTGTTCAAGGACCTGGGGCTGCACCTCGATGTGCCTGAGGACCCCGACGCGTTCGAGTAGCGCCCTACTCGGTCTCGAACCCGGCGCCGGGATCGAAGTGCAGCGTCGCGGCGTTCTCCGTGACCGTGCGGACGATGTTGTCGGGCGCGCCGTCGGGGATGTCGGCGTGGATCTCGAGCGTCACCTCGACCGAGGCGCCGAGTAGGCCGTTGAGGTGAGCCACGACGGCCTCGGCGATGTCGCTGGCGTCGCGGGAGAGGCGCGTCGGGTCCAGTGAGACGCTTCCGTGGAAGCGCCGGAGGACGGTCGGGGCCGGGTCCTCCCCCTCCCCTTCGTGCTTGCCGTCGCCTGTCGGGGGACCCTCGCCGCCGGGTGTGCCCGCACCGGGCGGGCCAGTCGCTCGCCGCTCAGCTTCGAGCTGCGCTTCCGCTGCGGCCGGCTGCACCACGAACCCCGTGGCGTCAGAGAGCCGGAGCCCCTCACCCGCCCGCAGACCCGCGTAGCGGCCGGCGGCCTCGTCGTGCGCATCGGCGTAGGCGAACCCGTCCTGGCGCCACGCCAAAGAGCCCACGCCGTCCGCGATCGCCTCGAGCAGGACGCCGACGTCCCGCAAGCGCGGCAGATAGAGGTACTGCGAGTAGAACGACCACAGGTCCCGCACCGCCACGCTCTCCCCGCGCCAGAGTGGAATCTTGTCCAGGTCGATCCGCAACCGAGCGCCGGAGTACCTCGTGATCAGCCCTTCCTCGGAGCGCAGTCGCCGCGATGCCCGGGCGGCCAGCCGATCCGAGCCGGCCGCACGCGTCGCCTCCCAGCGCACCTCGGGGCTCCCGGGCTCCCCGGCCGGAACCAGCAGCCACTGATACGCCTCGCCGATCCGCTGACCCGTCGCGTCATCCCACTCCCTGCGCCGGGCGGTGAGCTGCGTGCGCGCGACGGTGTCGAGGTTCAGCGAGTCCTGGTCGCGGTGGATGCTCTCCCAGGCCAGCCACGTACGCGCCGCGTCGCGCAGCTCCTCCACCCGCGCGCTGTCCGCAGCCAAGAACACGAGCATGTTGCGGTGAACCCGCGGTCCCCCCGAGCGCAGGTCGAGCAGCTCCTGGGCGAGCGTCTGCGCCGCGCTGAGCTCGATCTTCGTCGTGTGGGCGTGCTCGGGCCCGAGCACCACGAGCCGCGCCGAGGCCTCGTCCTCCACGTCGCCCGGCCCGCCCGGGGCCGCGTGCACGCGGGTGAAGTCGCCGAATTCCCTGATGGCGCGAAGACGACGACGGATCTCCTCGTCGACGTCCTCGTCATGGAACGTCGCGGCGCGGTCGGCGGCCAGGCGCGTGACGGTCTGCTGGAGCCCGTACCACGACCGCTGGCCGTCCGTGGACAGGAACAGCGCCTGGTTGGCCAGCCGGCGCAGTGCGTCGCCGAACGTGGCGGGTGCTTCGCCAGGTTGGACGCAGCCGAGCTTCACCCGGCGGTCGTCGATCCCGCGGTTGGCCGCCTCGGTCACCGGCGCGGAGCCCAGGAAGATCGTGCGGGCGACCCTGCGCGTGGCCGAGTAGCGGCCGAACGTCGGGTTCTCGTTGTCCAGCCGCAGGGGCAGCGCGTTCTCGCCGTCGACGTCGGTGGCGATGACCGGCGTCCACGCCTCGTCGAGGTAGTTGGTCAGCTCGGCGACCACCGGCGAGGCGTCGATCGGCACCGTGCCGGGGAGGACGAGCAGGCTCCGGTCGTCGCGGCGCCAGAGCTCGTAGACGACCGCCGCCATGAGCCGCAGGACACCGCGCGTGCGCTGGAAGCGCTCCAGCGTCGACCACTCCCCGTAGAGGCGGTCGAACAGCTCGGGGTGGATCGGATAGGAGGCCCGCAGCCGCCGCTCGTACTCGCCCTCGGCGCACTCGGCCGGGAAGTCCTCGCGTTGCGCGCGGTAGAGCTCGGCGAAGCGGTGGACCACGGCGTCGCGCTCGCGAGCGAGGTCGGGCGGTACGGGCTCGAAGAGCCGTCGCCGCACGATCTCGAAGCCCTCGTCGGCCGTGGCGGGCTTCCACGAGGTCTCCATGCGCCCGACCACGTTGAGCAGGCGCGTCAGCGTCTGGCGACCTCCCTCCCCGCCCACCTCGATGTCTGAGGCGGGAATCGCCACGACGAGCATCGCGCCGGGCACCTCGCGCGCGGCGTCGGTGAGCGCCTGGGCGAAGGAGAACTGCGCGTCGAAGGAGCCCGCGGGCAGCCCGTCCTGGCCGTAGAGCTGGCGCGCGTAGGCCACCCACTCGTCGATGAGGACCAGGCACGGCGCGTGGGCGCGGAAGAGGTGGATGAGCGCCTCGCCCGGATTGGTCCCCGTCCGGTCGGCGTCCGCCACGCGGGCGTAGGCCTCGGCGCCGCCGAGCTGCCACGCCAGCTCGCCCCACAGCGTGCGCACCTCGGTCCCGTCCTCCTTGCGATGGACGGTGCCGGGCGCGAGCTTCTGACCCACGAGGACCGCCACGCTCGCGTGCGGTGGCGCGCCGAGCTCCTCGGCCCCGAGCATCTGCTCGACGCCGGGCAGCCGGGCCGGAGCATGGCCATGAGCCAGGTGATAGAGCGCGATGAGCGAGTGGGTCTTGCCGCCGCCGAAGTTGGTCTGGAGCTCGACGACGGGATCGCCGCCCTCGCCCCGCAGCCGCCGCACCCCGTTGAGCAGCAGGTTGCGCAGCCCCTCGGTGAGGTAGGTGCGCCGGAAGAACTCCTCGGCCTCGCCGTACTCCGCGCTCGCGTCGCCGCGCCAGACCTGGTGCAGGTCGGCGGCGAACTCGGCCTGCTGGTAGCGGCCGGAGGCGACGTCCTGATGCGGCGTGACGACCTCCCGCCACGGCCTGAGCCCGCCGGTCGGGGAGCCCTCGACGGGAACGGCGGAGCGCCGACGACGCACCTGGCGCTCCTCGGCGGCGAAGCGGGAGCGCAGCAGCTCCTGGCGCATGACGTCGATCTCGCCCTCCAGCTCGCCGGCGCTGACCGCGTTGAGCAGGAGCTGCGCGGTGTCCAGCGCCCGGTAGGTCTGATCGGAGGAGAACGCCTCGTTGTGCGCCCAGCGGTTGCGGGCCTCGAGCAGCTCGGAGACCCAGCTCCGGCCGCTGTGACCGAGGATGTCGGCGAAACCTCCCTCACGCCACAGGCGGATCATCGCCACCAGCAGGAAGTGGGTATCGGCTCTTGCGTTGACGGGGACGGGACGTCCCTCGCTGTTCACCGCCTGGGGCCAGTCGTCCCCGAAGGCCTGCGTGAGCCGCGCGTCGACGAACGGTCCGAGGCCGCGCGCGACGAGCTCGAGCGTCTGCTGGATGCGCTGGGCGTTGGTCTGGGCCATGTTGCGCTACAGCTCCAGGGCCTGCTGGCCCTCGGCCTCCGGCGTGCCCGCCACCTGCCGGGCGATCTCCGGCCAGGCGACGACGAGCGCGTTGTAGCCGATCGCCTCGGCGGCCCAGCCCTTGCGATCACAGATCGCGAAGAGCCGGTAGGCGAGCTCCTTGGCGCGCTCGCCGAAGTCGCCGCCCAGGCGGGCGAGCAGCGCGGCGGCCGCCGCCTCGCCCCGTGTCTCCAGCCGGAGCGTGAGGTGCTGGGTGGCCTCCCACGTGGTGAAGCGGCCGTCCTCCACGGGGTCCCACTCGTCCGGCAGCTCAGGACGGGCGAGCAGGCGGACCTTGCCCGCCCGCTGAGCCAGCACGCCCGCCTCGACCATCCCGGTCACCGAGGTGTTCTTCGCGCGGGCGAGCACGTCGCCCTCCCCGTACGGGCCGTCCTCCATCCCACGCTGCTCGAACCACGTGACGGCGAAGCGCGTGTCGGCGTCGAAGTCGCCCTCCTGCTCGGCGAGGATCTCGTCCAGCGCCTGGTTGATGAGGCCGAGCGCGGTGCGGACGGTCATCGCCGAGCCGTCGGCCTCGACGACCTTGGCGTACCGGGAGAACACGGCCATCCCCGGGCCGATCGCCGCCTGCGCGAGGTCGACGGGCGCGATGTTGCCCTGCTGGAGAGTCCGCAGGGCTTCGGGTAGCTCGGCGCGGAGCGCGCCGACGAGCTCGCGCCGGGTGGCGAGTGGGGCGTCGGTGGCGCGGGGACGGCAGACGAGGACGATCGAGGAGGCCAGGGCCGCCGTCCCTATCGCGATCGAGCGCCCGGAGCGCTCCGTGCGCACCGGCCAGGTGCCGGTGATCGCGAAGCCCGCCTCGAGCAGAGCGGAGAGCATCGTGTCCCAGCCCGTGGAGACGACCGCTCCGTTGCCCTCGGCCTCGGCCTGCTTGAAGGCGTAGAAGAGCGTCAACGGGTAGTCCGGATGCTGCGCCTCACGCATCCGCTCGAAGGTCCCGAACAGCCCTTTCTCGAAGAACCGCTCCGCCTCGCGGCGGCCCCCGTGCCGGTAGGGAGTGGCGACGAGCTCCTCGCGCTTGGGCGTCAGCAGCGTGCTGAAGAGATCGGGATGGACGCCCTTGAGCGCGCGGCGCAACCAGACGTAGAAGTAGTCGGAGAGATCGGCGTAGCCGATGTTGTCGTAGTAGGGCGGATCGGTGCAGACCAGCGCGTCGTGGGACGGGCGGACGGTGGCGGTGGCGTCGAGCTGGCGGACGTCGGGGGAGCCCGACGCCGGAAGGCGGTCCAGGACCTTTGCGACCCAGTCCACAAGCTTGTCGAGGCTGCCGCTTGAGGGTCCAAAGAGGTTGGCCTCGGCGTAATCCCACGTCATCGGCAGCGCTTGGCGCCCGAAGGTGCTGCGGATCATCTCCTTGTCGGGATTACTCGCCCAGGTGACGAGGGTCGAGGAAGAGTCAGCGACGCGGCTCACGACAAGTCCGAGGTACGTCACAACGGCGTCCGCGTACTCCTCCTCCCCGCCGTCCGCGAGCACCCGCTCGCGCGCCTCCCCGACCATCTCGGTGAACAGGTCGAGGGCGACCAGCTGGCGTAGTGAGAACAGATCACCCCAGGTCGTCATCCCGTAGCGATAGACATTCGTGTGCCCCGGATTGTCCGCGATCGCACCGGTCGGGGTCCACCAAGGGGTTGCTGACGCAGCGATCGCCTCATCCTGCGAGTGGGCCTCGACGTACACCCGGGTTCGGTCGCCCTCCGCGGCGATGGCCATGAGCTTGGCGCCCATCCGACCGGCTTGAGCTTCTGCTCGGAGATGCTTGAAAGGCACCGCGGATCCGCAGACCAGGCACCTGGCGCCACCCCTGTCGACTGTCGGCCCGCGGTCAGTTCGGCCTCTGCGCACCTCGAAGCTCACGGTCCGAGCAGCGTGGTCGACGACCGCCTCCACGTAGTGCTCCTTGGCCTTCTTCGTCGCCAATTGGAACGACCGCACCAGCGGCATCTTCGCTCCGCACGCCGGGTTGGGGCACCTCACCGTTCGCGCCCACAGCCAAGCGATCACCGGCGCCGTCGACCCGTCGGGCAGCGTCGCGTCCGGATACAGGTGACCGATCCGCCGATGCGCCTCCTCGCGCATCCACGCGCCGTAGCGGCGGACGTCCTCGGCCAGGCCCCGCGCACCGGTCCAGCCGCCCGTCCCAGGGTCCGCGGCGTCGGGGTGTACGGGCGCACGACCGGCGAACCGCGCCGGCAGCTCGACCAGCGCCTTGGTGATCAGCACCGCGACCGGGTTGAGGTCACTCGCGCGTACCTCAAGCCCAAGCCGCTGCGCCTCCAGCGGGATGGAGCCGCCGCCCGCGAACGGGTCGAGCACCGGCGGTGGCGCGCCGTCGCACGACGCGAGGATCTCCGCGCGCGCGGCCTCGAGCACCTCGGGGCGAGCCGTCGCCTCCCACGGCACGAGCCGCTCGAGGAGCGCGAAGAGGCGCTGGCGCTCGCGCTCCTGGTCGGCCTCGGTCGGGAAGCGGTCGGGATGGCTGGAGGGATCGTCGACCAGCGAGGCGAAGAGCACGGCGCGGCAGGCGGCGAGCGGGCGGCGCGCCCACCACAGGTGCAGCGTCGATGGGTGGCCATGGCGGATCGACTTCTCGCGCGCGGACTCGCGATTGATCGCCTCGAGCGGCAGGGCGACCTCGATGAGCTTGCGTTTCGGGCTCATCTCGCCGCCTCCACGTCGTGACTTGCCTGGTGGTAGCCCGGGTCATCGAGCATGCGCGCGGCGCTCCTGAGGTCGTCGCGACCGAAGCGCAGCCGGTCCCCCGCCAGCTCGTGCGCCTCACCCACGGGCGTACACCGTCCGACCGTCCTCGAGGGCCGGGCGAAGGACGGTCCCGACGAGGTGCCCTCGTTGGGCGATCTCGGCGGGGGTGGTCACGACGATGTCCTTGGCCACCGGCATATCGGAGATCGCCTGGCGCATGGCGACCGCCGTTGCGGTGCGGTCCTCCGCCTCGTCCATGACCACGAGGAGGTCGACGTCGCTGTCGGGGCGAGCGTCGCCCCGCGCGCGCGAGCCGAAGAGCACGATCCGCTCGGGCGAGAACTGCGTCGCCAGCCGCTGCACCATGATCTCGATCCAGTGCTCCACCGGCGGCCGCTCCGGTGCCCGCGGCGGCTCCGCGCGCGCCCAGAGCGAGGCCCAGTCGAAGGTCACGCTCGTCACGTCGAAGAGGGCGTCCTGGTCACCGCGGAAGGGGCGCTGGAGGTAGCGCACCTCCGTGAAATCGTCCTCGCCCACGGCGACCAGGGCGAGGATGAACGTGTCGGGCTTGTTCAGCGCCGTCAGGACCTGGTTCCTCGAGACCGTGACGGTGTCCGCCCCGAGCACCCGGCCCTTGACCTCGATGAAGAAGAGCTGGCGGGTCTTCGGGTCTCGCGAGCGCACGTCGTACCCCGGGTTGTTGTGGGCCATCTCGCGGGGCTGGCGGCCGAGCTCGCGCTCGCAGGCCAGCACCGCGGCCACCGCAGCGCGGTCGACGCGCTCGGTCTCGTGGGCGAAGCGGGCGGGATCGCCGGTGCGCTCCCCGCGCAGGCGTGCCACCAAACCCGCCGGGATCACCAGCGCACCCCCGACGAGGTTCGGCGGCAGCGGCGAGAGCTGCTTCTCGCGCTCGAGCTCCTCGAGGCGACGGCCGAGCCGGCCCTGGAGCTCGTCGGCGCGCTGGCGCGCCCTCCCGGAGTTCAGCCGCGGGGTCTTGCCCGCGAGCTCCTTGGCCTTCAGCTCCTCTGCGCGATGGTCCCAGTAGGCGATCTGCTGCGTCAGCCGGCTCTTCACGGCGGCCATGGTCCGCTCGACGTGGTCGACGGTTCGCTCGCGCACCTCGGCCAGATGCTCGGGGACCGCCTGGGCGATGGCGTGATCCATCGCGCGCTGCTCGACCTCGCCCAGCCACGGAGCCTCGGCGACCGTCCCCAGCAGCGCGGTCTCCTCCTCGCTCGGCGGCCGGTAGTCGAGGTAGGGCGCGTGCCCGGCGAGGCTCACGTCGCCGTCCTCGGCCGCCTCGACGAACTGCAACCGCCGCGAGACGATCCGCCGACTGCCGTCGGGGTTGGTGGCCGCGCTCTGGATCGCGTCCTCGAGGTAGAGCAGCGCCCGCGGCTCCTCGGAGGGATCGCCGTCGGCCACGAGGACGGTGCCGCGCCGCAGCACGTCACGGTGACGGCTGAGCACGAGGTCGACGGCCGCGTCGAGCAGCGGGTGACCGGGCGCGAGCAGCTCGGCCGGAGGCAGGCCGGGCTGCGTGACGAGCTCCTTCTCGAAGGTCACGCGCTCGTAGCGGCGCACGAGCGGGCGCACGGCGCCGACCGTCGCCTCGCGGTCGCGGATCGCCGCCGGGACGTGGGTGATCTCGTAGCGCCCGGGCTCGCGGCGGGCCAGGCGTCCGCCCGCCAGGCGGAAGGCCTCCAGGAAGAACGCCCGGATGAAGTGGGGCTGGAGCCGCCGGGTCTCGGCCTCCTCCATGCGCTCGCGCACGGCCTCGACGTCCCGGGGAGACAGCACGTCGCCGACGAGCGCCCGCTCCTTGAGCCGGGCGCGCAGCGACTCGCCGACCTTGTCGTCGACGACCCGCTCCAGGCGCGCCTTGACCTCGGGCCGGTCGCCGTAGCGGATGGCCTCCAGCAGCAGGTCGCGTAGGGGCTCGTCCTCGAAGACCTCGCTCAGGACATCGAAGACCTGGCCGCCGAGGGCGACACTCTGCCGGGAGAGCTTCTCCAGCAGGCGCTCGAAGACCTGCCCCTCGCGTGTATCGGAGGCGACGAGGTTCCACATGTGGCAGACCTCGGTCTGGCCGATCCGGTGGATCCGCCCGAAGCGCTGCTCGAGCCGGTTGGGGTTCCACGGCAGGTCGTAGTTGACCAGCAGGTTCGCCCGCTGGAGGTTCACGCCCTCGCCCGCGGCGTCGGTGGCCACGAGCACCCACGCGTCGGGGTCGTTGACGAACGTCTCCTGCGCGCGGCGGCGGTCCTCGCGGGAGACGCCGCCGTGGATGGTCACCACGGCCTGGTCGCCGAGCAGCGTGCCGATGCGCGCGTGGAGGTAGTTGAGGGTGTCGCGGTGCTCGGTGAAGACGATGAGCTTGCGACGGGCGCCGTGCCCGTCGCGCATCAGGGCGCCGTCCTGGAGCAGGGAGCTGAGCTCCTCCCACTTGCGGTCGGTGCGGGCGTTGCGGACGGAGCGGGCGAGCGTCTCCAGGCGCCCGAGCGTGGCGATCTCCAGCCGGAGCTGCTCGACGGTCTGCGCGGCGGAAGCCTCGTCGACCACCTGCTCCTCCAGCTCCTGGGCCTCGTCCTCGGGAGCGTCGTCGAGGTCGTCGAGATCGAGGCGCCACAGGCTCTCGGCGTCGGCCAGCGGACGGGCGCTGGGCTGCTGGGTCTCGAGCACGCGCTTCTCGAGCCGCTCGCGCCGGCGCTGGAGCGAGCGGTAGATCGCCTCCGGGGAGGACGCCAGGCGACGCTGGAGGATCGTCAGCGCGAAGCCGACGATCGTGCCGCGCCGGCCGTCGCCCGACGCGGTGAGGCGATCGGCACGGTTCATCTCCTCGCGCACGTAGTCGGTGACCGCGTCGTAGAGGTCACGCTCGCCCGGCGTCAGCTCGTAGGACACCGTGGACGCGCGACGCTCGGGGAACAGCGGACGACCGTCGAACTTCAGGAGCTTCTCCTTCACCAGGCGCCGCATCAGGCCCTGGGCGTCGACCTTCTGGTCGGGGCCGCGCGGCTTGCCCTCGAAGCGGTCGGGGTCGAGGAGCGAGAGGAAGAGCTGGAAGTCGTCGTCCTTGCCGCTGTGCGGCGTGGCGGTCATCAGCAGCAGGTTGCGGCTGATCTCGCCGAGCAGGCGCCCGAGCCGGAAGCGCCCGGTCTCCTTGACCTCCGCGCCGAAGTAGTGCGCCGACATCTTGTGGGCCTCGTCGACGACGACGAGATCCCAGTCGGTCTGCTCGAGCTTGGCCTGGACCTCCTCGTTGCGGGAGAGGTGATCCAGGCGGCTGATGATCAGGTTGCGCTCGGCGAACGGGTTGCCGCTGCGCGAGGACTCGATCGCGTCGCGGCCGACGATGTCGAAGTCGAGGCCCAGCTTGCGGTAGAGCTCGTCCTGCCACTGCTCGACGAGGCTCCCGGGCGCGACGATCAGGCAGCGGCGCAGGTCGCCGCGGACCATCAGCTCCTTGATGAGCAGGCCGGCCATGATCGTCTTGCCCGCGCCCGGGTCGTCGGCCAGCAGGAAGCGCAGCGGCTGGCGGGGCAGCATCTCCTCGTAGACCGCGGTGATCTGGTGGGGCAGCGGCTCGAGGTTGGAGGTGTGGACCGCGAGGAACGGGTCGAAGAGGTACGCGAGGCGCAGGCGCAGCGCCTCGCTGGTCAGCCGGAACAGCGCCGGATCGCCGTCGAGCGCCCAGGCGGTGGCCGCCTCGTCGACGTGGAGGCGCGCCTCGTCGGCGCGGTAGAGGAGCTCCTGCTGGGGCGTGCCGTCGGGCCGCCGGTAGGTGAGGGTGAGCGCGGCCGTTCCGTGCCAGGCGACCTGGACCACCTCGACCGGGGCGTCGGGCAGCACGCCGTGGACCCGAGCGCCGGGCTGGAGCATCTCGAGGGTGTGCGCGACAGGGACGGCCACCGTGTGCATCAGTCTGTCGTATCGGGGGCGGGGGGCCTGACGGCCCTCGGACAGGGGAGGTCAGACGACCGTCGGGCGGGGCGGGCGGCGCATCCGTTCGGTGATCAGAAACCCGCGCGTGCGCTCACTACGCTCCGCCGAAGTTATGTACTACGATTCCTGGTCGTGGAGGTCCTCCGGTCGCCGCTCCGCCACGGAGGTCGATGATGAGGACGTCCAGCACGCTCTGCGAAACTCACTGCTCGTCGAAGATCCGACTGGCCACCTGGTTCTCGGTCCCGGCCAGGCCGGAAACCTGCTTGAGCTGGTCGTGCTGGACCGGCCCCAAGGTCCAGCGGTGATGCACGCGATGCCCATGAGAGCGAAGTACCGGACCTTGCTGACCAGGAGATCGTGATGATGCCCGAGACGCACGGGACCAAAGCCGACGGAACCCCGATCACCGACGAGATGGTCGCGGCGATGGCCGATCAGGCCGAGCGCGGTTACGACGTCGAGAAGATCCGACGTCGTCGGGGCGGTCGCCCGCCGATGGGATCCGCCGCATCCACGGTCGAGTCGGTGCGCCTGGATCCCGAGCTCAAGCGCGACCTGCTTCTCCACGCCGCAGAGCAGCACATCAGCGTCTCCGAGGCCATACGTCGCGCCATCGGCCAGTATCTCCAGGCGAGCTGAGAGGCGTTGTGGCGCCGTAGACGGCGCAGGGATGCGTCGAAGCCGGCCGTGGCTGGTCGGGGATTCGGCGGCGATGGCGAGCCGGTTGCCCTCGCTGACGGCGCCGGTGACGTCGCCGACCCGCTGACGCTCAGCCCTGGCGGCGGCGTCCGCCCGCGGGGGCGAAGCCGCCCAGCAGCTGATCGACGATCATCTCCGGGAAGTCGTCGCGCAGCGGCAGGCGGCGCAACAGCACGCGCTGTGCGATGATCCCGGCGAGCAGGTCGAGCAGCAGGTCGCCGTCCGCGTCAGCAGCCAGGTCTCCGCGCGCGACCGCGCGGGTGACGATCGCCGACGTCGCCGCGCGCCGGTGCTGGAACTGCTGCTGGTAGGCCAGTGCGAGATCGGCGTTCTCGTGTTGGGCCGCGACCAGGGCACTTATTCGGACCTGCGCCGCCGCGCGACCCGCCAGCCGATCGGGCAAGGGCTTCGCCCGACCGTGGCCGCCGCCGGCGACCTCGCGCGCATGCTCGAAGCCCTGGGCCGGGACGACGATCTCCCGCGCCTCCGGACGATGCAGCGGATCGTCGAACTCGACCGCGGTCGTGCCTTGGAACTCTGAGCGCCCTTGGCAGCAAGGGCCGGATCCGCGGCGACGTCCCCGCTAGGCCGGTTGAGGGTCGACCGCGATTCCTCTGCCCTCAAGGCGAGGCAGGGCCTCGACCAGGTCCTGGGGGAGCACCCGCGAAGCGGACCACACCTCGAGGCCCACTAGCTCACCCGTCTCCTCGTCGAACTCACGAAGGCCCCAAGTCTCGAGTTGGGAACGCACGGAACCAAGGCGCGAGCGAACCCGGATGTAGGCGATGTCGCCCTCTGAGCTGTAGTAGCTCTCGGTCTCCATCGGCAAGGTCAAGCCTACTCCCGCCACGTCGTAATGACGACCGCGGTGCTGTCGTCCTCGCCGTCGGGCCAGTCATACACGACCCCAGTGCCGCGCCCCTTGACGATCCAGTCGCCGGCGCCCGGATTCCTACGGCGCTGACCGTGCCGCTCGGAGACAAGCTCGGCTTCTCGCGCGGTGAGGCCGCGCTCGGCAAGGCGCCTTTCAGCGTGACGCGTGAAGATGACGACGGCGGGACCGGCACCGGTCATCCTCGGGACCACCCCACAAAACCCGTGGATTGAACGAGGACTCGAGGTCCGAGAACCCCCATCGAGCCGGGGACGCGCCGACGTTCATCCTCTTCGATGGTGCCCAACGGGTGTCCCGCGGCGAGAGGGTGGACACCGCCGCCTGGGGGATGCATTCGAACAGAGTGCAAATGTGTGGATGCTTGAGAGGGGCCGCGGGACGATGCGGCCGGAGGGAGGCACGACAGCGCCAGGTCAGCCGTCGACGACGAGGCCCTGGAGCGGGCCGAGCAGCCGCATGGAGCGCCGGGAGACGCCAGCCAGCTCGGTGAGACGGTGGGTGGGCGGGAGGCCGGCCTGGCGCCGTTCGAGCTGGGCGTGGGCGATGGGCCGCCACCTGCGGTCGACGACCAGGTGCCCCGGTCCCGTCACCTCCTCGGGGGCGAGTTCGAGGTGCTCGGACCAGAGGCGATGACGCACTGAGCGGGCCAGCTCGCGGTTCTGGGTGACGACGTTGACCTCGCCGTCGTTGAAGAGCGAGTGGGCGTTGAGGTTCGCCGATCCGACGGTGAGCCACCGGTCGTCGACGATGCCAATCTTCGCGTGGATGTAGACGGGTGAGCTGACCAACCGTCTTTCGTCGCGCGCGACGAGCGTGCACGCCAGAAACCGCCCGCGTCCGGCGTCGGCATCGGCCAGCACGCCGAGCTGCCCGCGCGTGTCGTCGGCGCCATTGTTGGCCTTGGCGGGAAGCAGCGCGATAACCCGGAACTCCGGCGACGGCGGCGTGCGCAGCTTGGCGACGAGGATCTCCACGAGCTCCGGAGACCAGAGGAACTGGTTCTCCAGATACACGAGCTCTCGGGCCGAGCGGAGCGCGCGCACGTAGGCCTCGAGGATCCGGAACTCACCGCGCGGAGCGAACCGGTACGCGCCGTCGGGAAGGGTGCGGACGACCTGAAGCTCCACCTCGCCCGCCGCCGACGGCACGACGACCGCCGGCAAGGCTTCACCGGCGACCTCCTGCCAGCGCTCGCGGAAGTGCTCGGCGACATCGGCCACGGCCGGCCCGCGCAGATGAGTGGTCGCGTCGTGCCATCCCAGGCCGTCTCGGTGAGGATGGGCCGCCGAGTCAAAGCGATCGCCCCCGAGCGACGTGAGATCGATCCCTCCGACGAACGCGACGCGGTCGTCGACGATGACGAGCTTCTCGTGATGGCAGTGAAACGGCCGCTCGTGATGATCGAGAGCGCACGAGATCCGGGTACCGGCGATCAGCTCGGTCCGTCCGCGACGCACCGCCCGCCGAGTCGGCTTGAACACCGGCAGCGGAGCGCCCGCCCACGCCAGGACCCGGACGGGCACACGCTCTGCCACCTCGGCTAGCAGCGCCCGCAGCGACGTGGAGCCCTCGCCGCGATCAAGCCGAAAGCCCGGCTCCACGTGCCATCCGGCGACGTGAACGTGAGAGCGAGCCGATCCGAGCGCCTCGGCGATGCGCGGAAGCGCGTCGGCACCGTCGACCAGCACCTCGAGAGCGTTACCCGCGCGCGGCCCCGGCTCCCCCGCGCACCACAGACTCCCGTCCACCGGCGGATCCAGGGCGTCGGGATGGCCCAGGCGCCGGAGGCGGCGCACATGGTGGGTCATCGTCAGGCGCTCCAGGCCACCGCCGACTGCCGCGTCCACACGCTCGAGCACCGTGCGCAACCTAGAGCGCGGGCGCTGGAGATGGAAGCAAGCCGACAAAGTCGACAGCGGCAGAACCTCATCCATCGACCGAACCGCTTGGGTATCCGCGAAGCACGAGCATGAGCAAGTTGAGGTCGTGATGCTTGTCCAACGGCTTACCATCGTCGCTACTGGGCGCTTCCGGCTCGCCGCGACAGGATCGAGTCCTCGCGCAGCGGCAACCCGTTCGCCGAGCGCAACCTCATCATCAGCCGCCTCGATCACCTCTCCCGCAACGAGGAGGTCCAAGCGCGACCTGCTTCTCCACGCCGCAGCTCGACCCGGCAGGTGAGCACGGTGTCGGCCCGCACCCTGTCGAAGCTCTGGCGAGTCGGGTTCGGAACAACGCCCCGCAGGGGGGGATGGCACTGCAGGGATCGCACTCCACGCGCACCGCGGCGCGTCCTGGACAAGCCGGGCGCGCCGTCACACCGGCGGGGATATCCCCGCCGGTGTGACCTGACACGAACTCCCGCGTACTCGGGCTCAGCACTGACTGGTCAGTACGCTCTCGGTTAGCCGGTGGCGGTGCCGTTGCCCGTGGCGTTGCACGTCGTTGGGCCCTGGGCGAGCAGCGTCGCCAGCACCCCGGCCTGGATGCCGCAGATGTTCGCCGCGATGCCGACAGGCGCTTGGATCGTGTTGTTGACGATCGCGAGGTTGACGAGACCCTGCTGCGGGCCACCGCCACTGCCGGTCGAAGAGCGCGTGGCTGTGGCAGTGCTGCCGCTGCTGCTGGTGCAGTTGACAGGTCCCTGCGCCAGGCCCTGAGCGAGGATCCCTACTTGAAGACCACAAACATCGGCCGCGACGGCGACCGGGACCTGGACGGTGTTGTTCGAGACGACGACGTTCACGAGCCCGCTCTGCTGCGCCGACGCCGGCGCCACCGCAATACCGAGTGACAGCGCGCCGACGACGATCGCAGCCGCGAAACGCGTCATCAAGCTCCTACTGAGCATGACATCCTCGATGATGGTTGGACGGAACCTACCTTCACCCGCCGTTCTACCCTGTCCAGGAACAGAACTACGCCTCTGGTAAACACTTGTATGACCCGAGGAGGTTGGTCCACTCAGAAATTCGGGCGAATCGGGCTTGGGGCGGCAGTCGAACCGAGCCCCGCCCTTCCCCCTCGCGAACAGAACGCGATCGCAAGCACCCTCGATTCCTCGTGAGGCATCCGCCGCGCACGTGCTTGCCGTCCGCATCGCGCCAGAACGCCCGCCAGCGGCGATTGCCGCGCGCGCCGATCACCTGCAGTTGGCCGCCGGGTACGGACTCACACCCGGCCATGCCGGGTCCGTCGAGGGCGGCTGGGGAACTCCTGGGAGACACCCATGGCGCTCCCAGCTCGCTTCCGACAAGGCTATGTGCCAGAAATGCCCGTAAACGGCGTCTCTGCCAAGCGGACGACGGGGGTCGAACCCGCGACCTTCGGCTTGGGAAGCCCACTCTCGAGCCCGGTTTCCCGTCCTGACGGGGGTTTTCGTCGCCCGAGAAGGGTCTGGGCGGGTACAGATCTGCCGAGTTGGAGGCACCGTTCGCGGCACGGTTCCGAGGACGGCGGGGTCGTGACGAGCGGCGAGCCCGAGCGAAGGTGCGCGTGGCGCCGGACGCCCCTCCCGGAAGCGCAGCGCACGGACGCCAGGTACTGCTCCGCCCGGTGCCGCACCCGGGCGTGGCGCAAACGGCGAAAGGACACCGCCCTCGGTGACGGGATGGCGCGATGAGGACGCTCGCAGGTCGGCGGATGCCGACCACCGCCCCGCACCCGGCGGTCGCCTCAGAACGGCCCGAAACAGCGCCTGGGTGAACGCTGGCCCGCCGGTGGCCCGTCCTGCTCGTGCTCGCAGTGGTCGTGGTCGACCAAACCACGAAGTGGGCGGCCGGGCACGGCGCCGAGAGCATCGACTTCACGGTGAACAGCGGCGTGAGCCGCGACCTGCCGCGGCTCCTCGACGGGGTAGTGGCCGGCGTCCCGTTCGGCGCGGCGCTCGACCTTTGCGGGGGCCGTCCTGCTCGCCGTGCTGCTCACGGTCACTATCCGCCGCACCCGCGGGCTCGTGCGCGTCGGGCTGCGCGAAGGGGGCTGCCGGGGGATGATCCGCGGTGCCTCGTGGCTCATCGCGAGTGCCAGTAGACGCTCCTCATCGGGCAGCAGCAGGGGGATCATGCTGTCGTCTAGTTGATCGTCCCGCTGCTTGATCCGCACCAGTTCCCGTCAGGACATCCAGGAGCTCGCCGATGTTCTGCTCGCGGGGGATCGGATCGGGGAGCGGGAGGTTGTCGTTGTTTGGACATACACCGGCAAAGTACTCACAGCATGAGACAAACAACTAACCGGACGTACCACTACGTGGCGCTGCGCCCTCGGGTGGAGTTCGAACGCGACGTCGATGCCGAGACCGTGGCCCGGCGGCACCACGCGGCGCACGAGCGCTGCTACGTCGCGAACTCCGTGAGCTGTCCCGTGGAGGTTCAGCCGTGGGGGCCCTGAGCGACGTCAAGATCCTCGACCTCACCCGCCTCCTGCCCGGCGGCTTCTGCACGCTGCTGCTCGCCGACCTCGGCGCCGAGGTGCTCAAGGTCGAGGACACCGGCATGGGCGACTACGTGCGCTGGGCGCCACCCTACTGCGAGGGCGCCGAGGACTCGGCCAAGGCCGCGCTCTACCTGGCGCTGAACCGGGGCAAGCGCTCGGTTCGCCTGAACCTCAAGGAGGCCGCCGGTCGCGAGGTGCTGCTGCGCCTGGTCGAAGCCTATGACGTGGTGGCGGAGGGGTTTCGCCCGGGTGTCATGGACCGCCTCGGCGTGGGGTACGAGGTGCCGAGCGAGCGCAACCCGAGGATCGTCTACTGGAGGTTGTCCCGTAGCTCGTAGAACTTCGTAGGTGGCGGTCCTCCCGCCTCGTCCGCTGCTGCTGGCAGCGTGGCGAGTGCGAACAAGTCCATCGAGACAGGAGAACCACCATGAGGAACGTAGACGAGACGGCCGACGCGATCGGCGGCGCGAAGTTCGACGCGCTGCCAGGGCGCGTGCAGGAGGCGCTCGGCGAGCTGGCCGGCGCCGCGAAGGAAGGGCTGCTGGCGCTGAGCGTCGGCGTTGGGCTTGGCGTGCTCACCGAGCTGATGGCCGAGGAGGTCGACGATGTGGTCGGCCCGAAGGGCCGCCACGACGCAGGCCGTGTCGCCGTCCGGCACGGCAGCGAGGCCGGACAGGTCACGCTCGGCGGGCGGCGTGTCCCGGTCGAGCGTCCCCGGGTGCGCGCCACCGACGGCACCGGGGAGGTCGCCGTGATGACCTACGCGCACTTCGCCGACCGTGACCCTCTGACGAAGGTTGTGCTCGAGCAGATGCTCGCCGGGGTGAGCACGCGCCGCTTCTCGCGCACACGTGAGCCGGTCGGCCAGGACGTCCTGGCCGACGAGAGCTCGACCTCGAAGTCGGCGGTCAGCCGCGAGTTCGTCGGGCGGACCGGCGAGCATCTGCGCGGGCTGATGGCCCGCTCCCTGGCGGACGTCCGCCTGGCCGCTTTGATGCTCGACGGCCTCGAGCTGAAGGGCCGCTGCTGCGTGGTCGCGCTCGGCGTCAGCACCGACGGCGTGAAGGTCCCGCTCGGGCTCTGGGACGGCTCCACGGAGAACAAGCGCGTCTGCGTCGAGCTGCTCGCAAACCTCGTCGACCGGGGCCTGGACTGCGATCAGGGCGTGCTCGTCGTCCTCGACGGCGGCAAGGCCTTGCGGGCTGCCGTCGACGCGGTCTTCGGCCCCGTCCCGGTCCAACGCTGCGTGCGCCACAAGGAACGCAACGTGCTCGATCACCTGCCCGAACGCGACCGGCCCGCCGTCAAGCGCAAGCTCCGTGCGGCGTGGAAGCTCAGCGATCACGAGGTGGCGATCGAGCGCTTGGAGGCGCTGGCCGGCGAGCTCGCGCACTCCCACCCCGGCGCGGCCGCGTCGCTACGCGAGGGAGCGCCCGAGACGGTCACATTGCAGCGCCTCGGCGTCGATGAACAGCTCTGGCGCACGCTGTCCTCGACGAACCCGATCGAGTCGATGATCGGGATCTGCCGCGCCACCTCGCGCAACGTCAAGCGTTGGCAGAACGGCGACATGTGCCTGCGCTGGACCGCCGCAGGCATGCTCGAAGCCGAAGCCCAGTTCCGCAAGATCATCGGCTACAAGCACCTCGCCGCCCTCGCCCTCGTCGTCGAGCGCGACGTCGCCTGCGGGCGCGCCGCGACGAGCCGCCCCGCCACCGCGCCCACCACGACCAAACCGGCCGCTACGCTCGCGCCCGCCACCTGATCACCGGATCGCCACCGCCAAGTTCCACGGCGAACGGGACAACCTCGTCTACTGCGCGATCACCGGCTACGGCCAGACGGGTCCCTACACCGCGCGCTCGGGGCACGACATGAACTACCTGCGGCTGGTCGGCATGCTCGACCTCGGCGGCCCCGTGGACGGTCCGCCGGTCCAGGCCGCGGGCACTCGTGGGAGAACAAGCTGCTCCGCTGTTCCGGCCTCATCGTCTGCGGCGTCTGCGCCTGGGCTCCGGGCCCCGTTGGGCCATGGAGTACACGCGCACCGGTGCGGCGCGTCGGCGCAGGCGACGGGCCAGCGCCAGCCCGGCGCCGAAGCTAGAGGCCAGCAGCCCGACCGCGTAGAGCGCGGCGCCGGCTGGGTCGGGTCCGCCACGGGGACTGTCGGCGTACTCGTATTGCAGCGCCCCTTCTCGCTCTCTCTCTCGCTCTCTCATTGCCGCGGCCTGCGCCTGCGCCTGGTTTTGGGTTTGCGCCTGGCCTTGCGCCTGCGCCTGCTTCTGTCCCTGCGCCTGGGCCTGCGCCTGCGCCTGGGCCTGCGCCTGCGCTTGAACCTGCGGCTGGGCCTGCGCCTGGGCTTGGCCCTGGGCTTGGCCCTGGGCTTGCGCTTGGCTCTGGAGCTGGGCTTGGGGCTGGGCCTGGGGGATCGGGCTGGGCGGCGGCGGGGTCTGGCCCACCGGGCTCGGCGGCGGCGGGGTCTGGCCCACCGGGCTGGGCGGCGGCGGGGTCTGGCCCACCGGGCTGGGCGGCGGCGGGGTCTGGCCCACCGGAGCGGGACTCGAGGAGCCAAGCTGGGGGACGGTGGGGCCCACAGCTCCGGGCTGCTGGGTGCCTGCGCCCGGGAGCGCCCCAAAGGGGCCGCCAGGACCAAGCGGCGAGGGCTGGGGCTTTGCCGGGCTCACCGGCGGCGGCGAACCGCCGCCGTGCGGCGGCGAACCGCCGCCGTGCGGCGGAGCCTGTGGCAGCTTGCCACCACCGCCCGGTGGAGGGCCGTCCCCGTTCTGACTTGTGGCTTCCTTGATCGTCCCCGTCCCCTCACCACGACCGATCGCCGTGTTGAGCGGGTTAGACAGCCTGACCGTGAAATGCTCGGTCCCCTCGTTGGCGTCGCTGTCGGCCAGCACCGGCACCGCCACCGTCTTGCTCGTCTCCCCCGGCGCGAAGATCAACGTGCCCGACATGGCGGAGTAGTCCCTACCCGCCTTCGCGCTCCCATCCGCGGTCGCGTAGTCGACCCTGGCCGGGGTGGAGACTGGCAGCACGCTGTCCGGCCGGTGCAACGTGACCGTGAAGCTGGCATCCACTGTTCCCGCCGCCGGCTCGGTCACCTTCGGAGCATCGTCAACGCTCACGCCCTGACAGGAGCCAGGGCCATCTCCGCCCCGGTAGCGGGCCACGGCTGTGCCGTTGTCGTACGCGCCAGCGGCGACGATTTTCCCGTCGGTTTGGATGGCGACGCCGGCCGCGCCGTTGTTGTTGTTGAAGCGCGTGCGCACGAAGGCCGGTGAGCCACAGTCCTCCAGGGTCCCGTCTGGGTTGTAGCGCGCCACCAGGAAGTCGCCGTTGCCGAACGGACCGAAGCCGGCCACCACGATCCGCCCGTCGGCGGGCTGCACCGCGACGGCGCTGGGCGCGCCGGCGTCCTCGGGTCCGTAGTGAGGGCGCCTGGTGGCCGAGCCGGCGTAACCGGAGAAGTGCGTCGGGACTACTTCCTTTCCTGCGCACGGCTGCTTGGGCACCTGGCCGCAGGGATTGAGGCCGGTGTCGGGCGTGCCGTCGGGGTTGTAGCGGGCGAGGGCGAACCCGAAGCTGCCGTCGGCTCCGTCGGTACCCGCGCCGACCACGACGAGCTTCCCGTCGGGCTGGATTGTGGCGCCGGTGACAGCCGTCGCTCCGTCGGGCGTAAACACCGTCGTGACCCTGCCGCCACACGGCGCGGGCGACTTCGAGCAAGGGTTGTAGCTGGTGTCAAGGTCACCGTTGTCGCGGTTGTAGCGCGCCACTGTCCAGTGACCTCCTCCGCCCCCTCCGGAGACGACGATCTTGCCGTCATCTGCGATGTTGACGCGGTCTGCCCTGCTGGGCGCGTCGAAGTCGCTGACGACCGTGCCGGCTCGGCCGAAGCCGGTGTCGGCGCTGCCATCGGCGTTGTAGCGCGCGATCGCAAAGCCCGAGCTGAAGGCTTGGCCGATCACCGGCACCGGGCTGGTAGGGGCGCTACCGACGACGACGATCTTGTCCTGGCCGCCGACGCGCTGAACGGCGAGGGCGTTGCCGAATTTCACCGACGCCGTTGCGTCTCGGGTGGGCCCGAAGGAGGCATCCGGCGTCCCGTCGGGGTTGAAGCGAAACAACCGCGGGTCCGGGTCGAGGATGAGGACGACAGTCTTGTCCTGGCCGCCGACGTGCTGAACGGCCATCGCCACCGAGTACCCGTCGGTGGCGATCTTCGATATTCCGCCGCACGGCGGGGGCGAGCTGGCGCCGCATGCATTGAAGCTGGGATCAAGCTCGCCGTCGGGCTTGTAGCGGATCAGCGAGCCGAGACCGAGCACGAGGATCTTGCCGTCGGGCTGGAGCGCCATGTCGACCCCCGCGCCCGTCGATCCGACCCGGGTGCGGACGAGACCGCCGCAGCCGAAGCTTGGGTCCAGGTCGCTCCAGTGCCCGGTGCTGTGGGCTGCGGGGCAGGCCGCGGGCGTCTCGGTGAGGGTTGCATAGCCGCCGCCCACGGGCACGTCGTTGAGTGACGCGAAGGCGGTGATCGTCTCCACATCGGCGGTGAGTGACGCGGTGCTCGTGGTGGTATAGGTGCCGTCGTGGTGGTCGGTGACGGGGCCGAAGGTCACATCGCCGTGCGTCGAGAAGTCCACCTTGGCCCCCGAGAGGGGCTGGTGGCCGAGGGTCACCCTGGCGGTGGCCAGCGAGGTGGCGGCTCCGTCGGCCGGGATCGAGGACGGTTTGAGGGTCACCTCGACCCGGGGCTGGGCGTTGACGTTGCTGGTGTTGGTCTTGCCATCCCAGGTGAATGTGCCCGGCTCGCCGAAGTACCCAAAGAGGACGACGCGATGGCCGGGGCCATCGTAGGCCATCATCGACGAGCCAACTTGCCCGCCGGGGTCCTTGGGGGGAAAGCGGTGCGTCCACGCCGCCCCGTCCCACGTCCAGGTGTCGCCCGGATAGCCCGTCCCTAAGGGGCATTGCAGACCGCCGCCGCACGACTGAAAGTCCGGCCGGTCGCGGTCACCGTCATAGACGACCACAACCCCCGTGTCGGGCAGCGAGGCCATGGGTGCGTCCTGCCGCGCCGGGGGGCCCTGGTTCACGGCTTTCTGTGCCCACGTCGTTCCGTCCCAGGTCCAGGTGTCGTCCATGAAGAAGGTGACGCTTGGACCCATCCCGCCGAACAGGACATCCTGGCCGCTGGCCTCGTGGTAGGCCATGCTGGCCCCGAGTCGGGCTACGGGGTGGGCGGCCGGGTGGCGCTGGGTCCATGTCGCGCCATCCCAGGTCCAGGTGTCACAGAGCACGCGCTCGCCCGGAGGTCCGTGGGCGCTGCCCTGAGCGCCGGGTGTCTGGGCGCCGCCGAAGAGCACCAGCGTGTCGTTGGCCGGGTGCTCGGCCATGGCTGCCCCGTAGCGGAACGGGGGGCTGGTGGCGGGATGCTCCTGCGTCCACTTCGTCCCGTCCCAGCTCCAGGTGTCATCGAGGATGTGACCGCTGTCGTCTTGGCCGCCAAAGAGCACCAGCTTGCCCGTGGCGGCGTGATAGGCCAAGGTCGCACCCGAGCGCGCGGGAGGACTGGTAGGCGGCTGGCCCGCAGCGGCGGGAGGAGGCGTCACGTCTTTCCAAGACGACGTGGCCCCGTTCCAGACCCACGTGGTGTTAGGCGCATAGTCTCCGCCGAAGAGCACCACCACGTGCTTGGGCGGGTAATAGGCCATGGAGCCGTCCGACCGGTACGAAGGGCCAGAGGAGGTACCAGTCACCCCGCCCGGGTCAAAGCCCAGCACAGAGGGCGGAACCTGCTGTTGCACCCACGGGTCATCCTGGGCGTTGGGGTCGCTGGCAGCAGCGGACGCGCGAGTCGAACTAGTCGTCGTGGCCGAGGATCTCGCGGCAGGTGACGTCGAGGAGGCCGTCGCCCTCTGTGATCCGGCGCCGGCTCCGTCGCATGGTGGCGGCGGGGGCGGCGGAGGAGGAGGTGGCGGCGGGGGCGGCGGCGGCGGGGGCGGCGGCAGGGCGCCCACCCGGGTTAGCGTGTGCAAGCCGCCGGCTGCGATCGCGCTGGCACCGCTGAGCAGTTCACCGGAGTCAGACGTGACCTGCACGGGGGTGGCGGAGCCAGCGCAAGCCGTTTGGCCGCCCGCGTCGGCGTGGCAGCCCGTTTGCCCTTTGTAGTTGTTGCCGAGGGTCGGGTTCTCGGCACCCCAGGCCCAGACCGTGCCGTCGGGATGAACGCCGTCACTGGTCAGCGCCAGGCTGTGGCTATCGCCGCCCGCTAGCGCTCTCACCCCCTGCAGTCCCTCCACCCGCATGGGGACAGAACTGCGGGGAAGATCCGTGCCGGGCGCGACGTGGGACCCGAGCTGGCTCTGGGAGTTATCGCCCCACGTCCACGCCGTGCCGTCCTCGGCCACCGCGAGGCTATGTGCCCCACCAGCGGCCACAGACGTCACCTTGCCTGGCAGGCCCTGCACCTGAAGCGGCGCAGGTGACGGCCCGCCCGTGTTGGGGCTTCCCGCCTGGCCGGAGCTGTTGTCGCCCCAGCCGTAAACCGTCCCGTCAGCCATGAGGGCGAGGCTGTGGCCTTGACCTACACCGCCGCTGCCGCCGGCGGCCACCGTCACTGCCTTGGCGGCGCCGGGCGGGAAGCCGACCGCGCTGGGAATGGGATTTGCGAGGCAGCTAATCAGCAGCGGCGACGCTGTGCCGTTGCCGAGCTGACCATAGTTGTTGTCGCCCCAAGCGTAGACCTGCCCGTCGCCGGTGACCGCGAGACTGTGGCCGCCGTGCAGGCTCCCGCCCGCGGCGATGGCCGTGACTCCCGATAGGCCCTTCACCCGCACCGGCGTGGCGCTGTCGGTGGTCGTCCCGTCGCCCAACTGGCCGCACCCGTTGCGCCCCCACGACCACACCGTCCCGTTGCTCTTGAGCGCCACGCTGTGGTCATTGCCCTGACTGACCGCGACGACGTCGTTCAGGCCGGCAACCTGGACCGGTACCAGGCTCACCCCCTGCTCGAGGTTGCCCCATTCCCACACCGTGCCGTCAGTCATCAAGGCGAGACTTTGTTGGCCCCCGCCGGCCACCGTCCTCACCCCCTGGAGCCCCGACACCGGCGTCGGCGAATGGCGCTCGTTGGTCGTGCCATCGCCCAACTGGCCGCTGTCGTTTGCGCCAAACGCTGCCACCGAGCCCTCGGCCGCAGACGCTGTCGCGCCACGGCCGGCGGCACGAGCGCTGCTGTGCCCGATGGCGCCCCCCGTGCCGGCACGGTGCCCCTGCCTAGGAGATCGCGCCCGGATGGCGTCCAAATGCCGACGCCTCACGCGCTGAGCAGCAAGGCTCGAAACTGGCCGCCCGCGGCGATGATCGCCGTGGCGGTAAGGCAAACGAGCCCGGGGCGGCCTTGCGGACGGCGCCCCCGGAACCAGGCCGCGAGCGCCGAGACCACCAGCCACAGAACGCCCGCCCACACTGGCAGCCGAACTGGACGGCGCCGCGACGGCGATCACCACAAGGATCACGAAGCCGATCAGGGCTGTTGACAGCCGTGAACTGGCCCGCGGCCGACGCCTGGCAGGCCGAGGGGATCGCATGAGGCTACCGGCCGAGCGAAGACAGTCAATCATTGACGCGTTGTCGCCGCTAAGACGCGGGGAACCGTAACCCGCGGCCATCGCGAGCCCTAACGCGCTTCGCCACGCGAACCCTTCGGAGCCTCCGGAAGGGGGCGTTCGTAACCTCACCGGGGCAGTCAACTGCCCGCCGGCACAGAGCAAACGAAGGCCACGACGGGAGGAAGCCCATCGTGGCCTTCTGGCCTGATACCTACGACCTTCGCCTTCCGCTGACGACCACCACGTCATGCACCGGTCAGATGCTTCGTGTCGCCCCGGCTCAGAAGTTGGAGCTAGCCGGACCATACACGCAACTCGACGGGGCGATTAGCGAGTCACAGGCTGACGCGACGTAGTTGGGATCGTTTGGTGGGACGCTGGGGATACTCGCGTTGATCGTAACCGCATTGCCGTTGCAGGTGCCCTTGAACTGGACGTTCAACTCCTGATTGAGCGTCCCCAGATTGCCCCGCTGGTAGGTCCACCCTGCTTGGGCGGCGCAATTGAGGGTCTGCCCCTGGGCGTTGGCGCCCTCGAGGCTCGCCGTGAAGCCCGTAATAACCTTGACCTTGCTGGGAGCAGCTGCGTCGTCCGGCGGGCAGTTGGGAAGCGCCGGCAGAGTGACGTTGCCAAACGTCCCGGCCGGACCCTCGCCCCATGCGGTAGTCGCGTTGCTGGCGATCGAGAACTGGATCGGCCCCCGGTAGGTGCCTACCGTGTCAAACGTCGTCAGGCCGGTAAAGGTCAGAGCGGCCTGATAGCGCGTGTAGAGAGCGCACGGATGACTCGCGAAAGGCGGGCTGGGGAGTGCCGGGAAGAAGTCGGGCGCTGTGCTCGCCGTGTACTGGCCATCCCCGTCGCTCGTGGGCTGGGTACTGGCGGCGCTAGCCAGCGCCACATTCATGGTCATAAGTCCCGCGGCCGATGCGACCGCGACGGCGAGGCTCACAACTAATTTACGCCCAGGTTTCATGCGACTGCCCCTCCTTGATGCTGCTTGGGATGATCCCGACTACCGGAGCGCGCACGTTAGCTTGCCCAGGCGGAGCCTGTCAAGCCGGATGAGACACTTTCGCTGCGGATTTAGTGAGCTGCGGCCTCCTTGTCGGCGGGCTTGTTGATCCACGCGGCGGTGGGCAGCGCGGGCGGTCGTGGCGCGTGGCGCACGAAGCGTTGGGGGGTGGCGGCGTAGGCGGCGTCCAGGACGCGGGAGCGGTCGGCGTGGACCTGTTGGGCTTGGCCGTGGTGGACGGTGGCGGGCGTCATCAGGCCGATCCCGCTGTGGCGGTGAGCATGGTTGTACCAGTCGAAGAACGGCCGGCAGAAGGCGCGGGCGTGCTCGATCGAGTCGAACCGGGCAGGGAACCCGGACCGGTACTTGAGCGTCTTGAACTGCGCTTCGGAGTAGGGGTTGTCGGTCGAGGTGTAGGGCCGCGAGTGCGTCTTGGTGATCCCGAGGTCACCGAGCAGTAAGCCCGGATCCACCGATCGGAGCGGTCTGGTGGCGTGAGACGGGCGGTGGTGGGCTCGGCGGCGGCGCGTCGGGTCGGTCTGCGGCGTGATCAGTGCTCAGCGGGCCCGTGGTCTTCCCCCGGTTTGGTGGACACCTGATGGCTGAGCCGTTTGGCCAGCCCGAGAGGATGTCCTCATATGCCGAAGATCCCGCCGTACTCGTTGGAGTTCCGCCAA
>JAABUN010002785.1_pt1 | contig 29501 bp, 30 predicted proteins | sample 5559311 | NCBI WGS metagenome assembly JAABUN01 (sample SAMN10711877, study PRJNA513370) | rock metagenome | isolation source: Antarctica rocks | place: Antarctica: Victoria Land, Siegfried Peak sud | reverse complement strand
CGCCGACGACGTCGGCGCCGAGCCAATCGTTCCAGCTGCTCTGGGTGGTGTCGGTCATGAGTTGCTCCTACTGATTGGGGGGGGGATTGGTGGGGATGGACTGTCGTCTGAGCGGATCAACGGACCGTCGGGCCCGCCTGGGCACCGCCGCCGCTATTGCTGCCACCGCCAGTCTTACCACCTTCGCTGGACGCAGCTGACTGGGCCTGCTCCTTGCGCTCGTCGACCTTTTGCTTCACCCGGTCGCCGGCCGAGCCGCTCTGCGACTTCACGTTGGACTTCTCCTCGTCGTAGCGACCAAGGGTCTGTTCCCACCGCTGTTGCATGGGCTTGATCCCTCCACCACCCACCGCGATGACGGCGGAGCCGACCACGATGGCCAGCACGGCGTAGAACAGGCCGTTGACGATGTCGGTGGCGATCTGCAGCTGGTTCAGCGCCGCGAAACCGGCGAAGGCCAAGATGGCCACCGACGCGACGGTGGCGATGCTCTTGGCGGAGTCGGAGCCACCAAGGGCAGCCTCGATCAAGTCCTTGGCTGCTGCTGCGAGCGCGGCGCCGACGATCACGATCAACATGGCTGCGACCACCTTGGGGAGGTAGGCGATGACGCTGGTCAGCAGGTCGCTCACCGGGTTCGAGCCGAACACGCCGAACGCCATCTGCAGCACGAGCAGGAACAGGGCGTAGAAGATCACCTTGCCGAGGATGTCGCTGGCGTCGTACTCGGACTTGTCGAGCATCTTCTTGATGCCACCCTTCTCCACAGCCTTGTCGAAGCCAACCCTCTCAAGGGCGGCGGCCACGATCTTGCTGATCGCCTTCACGATCAGGTAGCCGATGATCAAGATGATCAAGAACCCGATCAGCTTTGGGACGAACGACGCTATGTCGGACCACGCGTCCTCGACACCTTGGGAGTACTCGACGGCCAGCATGGGTTTCCGTTTCGGTAGGTGGTCTTGGGCGCCGTACCGTCCCGTCGGGGACCGGTGCTCCCGGGGTAGTAGGTACCTGCGGTCTTGTTGAGGCAGACTTCTTTAGAAACGCTCCCGGACGGCGGGGGTTTCGCACGATTTCCACGAGTCAGGAGGGCACAGCGGTGGATGAAACTAGCGGTCAGCGCCTCGTCGTCATCGAACCCATCCTGCGCCGAGTGATCTCCGGCCGGGTGCCGGCGCCCGCGGTGGACGACCTCGTGCAGGAGACGTTGTTGCGCCTCGCCGGTCCCGCCGAGCGCCTCCACGGCGATGAGCTCCACTCCTACGCTGCGGTGTCCGCCCGCAACGCAGTGGCCTCCTACCACCGCGCTGTCGCCCGTCGGAGTCGGGCCGAGGCGTCGATGATCGACCTCACCCAACCGGACGGTCCCGAGGTCGCCGTCTTGGACCGCGAGGAGGCAGAGACCATGCGCGGCGCCCTCGCTGGTCTGGACCCCAGCGACCGGTCCCTCCTCGAGTCGCACCACGTTGAGGACACCAGCGTCGCCACCCTCGCTCGGAGCTCGGATCGCACCGAGATGGCCGTGCGGCTCAGCCTTTCCCGGGCCCGGGCCCGACTCCGGGTGGACTACACGGTGGCGCGGGAGAACGCGGAGCTGCCCACCAGCCGGTGCCGCCCGGTGCTTCTCGCGCTGGCATCAGGTGATCGCCGCGCACAGGAGCGCCTGGCTGCACAGGACCATCTCGAGACCTGCACCACCTGCGCCGCCCTGGTGGCGCCGTCGACCGGCAAGCACCGGCCAGCGGCTGGCCTGTTGCCCGTTCTGGTCCTCTGGTGGAAGGAGCTCTCCATCGCCGGTCGCCGGGCGGTGTCGATCGCGTCGGCCGCAACCGCCGCCACGGCCGTCGCGGTGGTGGCCGTGGTGGCCTCGGCCGATGATCCGGAGGCGGCGTCGCCGCCGACACCCACGACGCTCACGGCACCGACGACCGCGGGTACGGCACCCACCACCGCGGCCACCCCACCGACGACCGGGATCAGGGTCCCGACGACTGGTGTGGCGCCGCCGTCCGTTCCTGGCCAGCTCCGGGTCCCCGACGGCCCGCTGCTGTCGTCTCCCGCCGGCCTGGCCGGCGCGACCGGACAGTCCGTCGTTGCGCAGGATGCCCCGGTGATCGACGTGCCAGCCGATGAAGGTTTTTGGATCGGATCTGACGATGGCGGACGCATCTGGGTCCAGATGGTCGGCGGGCCGGGCGAGTCCCCCGTGACCATCAGGGCCGGCTCCACGGTCACCTTCACCGGCGGCCTGGTGATCGAGCACGGACCGGAGATGCCAGGCGCGGTTGGCCTGGCCCCCGGACCCGAAGCCGACGAGCTCGTCGCCCAGGGCCACCACATCGAGGTGCCGCTCGACGCCGTTCGCACCATCTGACACGACGGAGCGACCGGGCCCGCGTCTCGGGTCCTATGGTCGGGGGTACCTCCCCGGCACGCACGGAAGGACCTGACGTGGAAGTAGCCCTCATCGTCTTGGCGGTGCTCATCATCGTGGCCATCGCTCTGGTGGTCGTGCAGCAGCGCCGACGCTCGGGTGGCGTCATCGCCGGCACGAAGAGCACCCGCCGCAACAAGGGGAACCCCTGATGCCCACCGAACCCGGTGCCGAGCCTGCGAGCAGCGATGAGTTGGACGCCATTCCCGGTCCGCTGCCGACGCCGCCCAGGTCACCGGGGGCCCCCTCGCCGAAGCCCACAATCCCCACGGACTCCGGCGAGCCTCCCGGCCACCGTCTGGTGCGAGCCACCGACCTGACTGGGCTACCCGTGGTGACCCTGGGAGGCGACCGGGAGCTGGAGGTTAAGGACGTGGTGTTCGACAAGGCCGCCGGCGGCATCACCGGGTTCACGTTGCGCAAGCCCGGCCTCCTCGGCGGACCGCAGAAGCGGGTGCTCCCCATAGCCGGCGTCGTGGCCGTGGGAAAGGACGCAGTGATCATCTCCGGCGACGACGCGTTCGTGCCCCAAGAAGCGTTGGCGGCCTCGGGAGACGACGTGATCGGCGACCGGGTCCTCAGTGACGACGGCACCGACCTCGGCAAGGTCGTCGACGTGATCGCATCGGTCGAGGGCGGCGCGGCCGACATCGTGGGCTTCGAGGTCGAGGCGTCCGAGGCGCTGGCCACCGACGGCCAACGCGTCTACCTGCCGCTTCCCGCCGCCATGGCCATCTCCGGCGAGGCGGTCGTGGTGCCGGCCGCGGTCAAGGACTACGCCAGCCAGGACTTCGCCGGGTTCGGCGGGTCCGTCGACGCGTACCGCAAGCACGCGGGGGCCCGATGAAGGTCCACCTGAGCGAACTTCGCAACCGACCGGTCATGGACCTCTCGTCGGCCACCACCGTCGGCCGCATCGAGCGGGTGGTCCTCGACCTCGGGCGGTCCGCGGTCAGCGGCTTCGTGCTCGGCAAGGTCGAGGGCCCCGAGACCATCCTCCCCTGGGACGGGGTCAAGAGCATCGGACCCGACGCGGTGACGATCGACGACACCAGCCTTATGCGCGAGCCGTCAGGCTCGGCCGAGACGCGCTCGGCTGCCGGCGACCTCGAACCGATCGGCAAGCTCGTCCTGACCCAGTTCGGCGACGAAGCTGGGGAGCTCCGGGACCTGGTCGTGGAGACCGAGACCGGCGAAGCCACCGACCTGGTGATCGGCGAGCAGACCGTCCCTGGCCGACGGCTGCTCGGCGTCGGCGACTACGCCGCCATCGTCAGCACCACGGACCGCTGAGCGCCACCGGCCGTCGGCGGTCAGCAGCCGGTGGGCCCGCCCCGAGGGATACGTCCAGATGCGAGGCGGAGTTCAGGCGTCGGGTTTGCGTCCCACCGCGTCGCCCTCGGCGTCGATGCCATCGGGACGTTGGTGGCCCGCTCGGAAGGTCTCTTCACCGTCGGCCTCCCGGTCGAATTGGGCCTCGGCTTCTTCGACCGTGTCGTTCTCGGCCAGCGCCTTGTCCGCCGTCTCTTGGTCGCGGGCGATGTTCTGTCCTGCCCAGTCATCGACGGTGCTGTTGTCCGGTTCGCTGATCTCGGGGTCGGCCACGGGTCGCTCCTTGGTAGCTGTCAGGGGCGCGCCTACCCAGGGCGGCGCTCATCATCCGGGTTTGGCATCCGTCAGTCGAATCGCACGTGGTTCCGGGCGTTTTCCGGTGCGCCACCCCGGCGGGCGATGTGGGTGGCATGCGGTCCCTGGGCGACCGAGGCGATCACGTCGAGGTCGGCAGCACCCACTTCTCGATGGGGCTCGATCCCGACGTCTGGTTGGTCGTGGCCGAGGCGCTGGCCCGATCTACCTGATCGGCGTACGACGACGTGGGCGGTCAGCGGTCCCAGTGGCGATGCCAGCCGACGGCCTCGACCACGGCTTTGGCAAAGGCGGCGTTGGCGTTGTCGGCGTGCACGACGCCGGGCAGGCCGATGGCGATGCCGGCCTGGTCGAGCACATCGGAGCCGGCGCCCCACGCCGCGACGGTCTTGTGGTGGCGGAACACCTCCTGGGCCAACACCGCCACCTTTGGCTCGGCGGCGAGGGCCGCGACCGCGCTCGGTGCCAGGACGAGGGCGTCGAACTCCACCGAGTCGACGGTGTGGAAGGTCTTGTGGACGGCGACGCCGCTCACCTCCCCGCCGTGGGCTGCGATGACGTGGAGCACGGCACCGGCGGCGTCGAGGGCGTCGTCGAGGCGGCGGACGTCGGCGGCTTTGGTGCCCTCGCCGATGACCAGGCCGACGGCACGACCGTCGATCGGTCCGGGCGCAGTCGGCATCATCGACAGGGCGGGAGACGCTTCGCCGGAGGTGTCGGGGTTTCCGTCGGGGGCCGGACGACCAACGTGCTCAGCCACCAGAGCGCACAGTTCGGCGTCGACGTTGGCCAGGTTGCCCAGCATCCGGTCGATGACCGTCAGGTCCTCGCACTTGCCCAACTCGAAGGCGAAGGCGCCCACGATGTGGTCGCGCTCGGTCGGGCTCATCGAGGTCCAGAACAGGGTGGCCTGGGAGAAGTGGTCGGCGAACGACTGGGCACGCTCACGCTTCTTCACGCCGTCGACCGCCCGGGGCACGTGGACGTAGCCGGCGTCACCGACGGCGAACGGGCAACCGCCGCCGATGGAGTTGGGCACGTAGGCCGCCCGGCCCTCCGGCACGGCCTGCTGCATGAACCCGTCGCGCAGGTTGTCGTTGACCGAGGTGTGGGACCGGTTGATCGGGATCTGGGCGAAGTTCGGGCCGCCCAGTCGGGTCAGTTGGGTGTCGAGGTAGGAGAACAGCCGAGCGTGCAAGAGCGGGTCGTCGGTGACGTCGATGCCCCGCACCAGGTGCCCGCTGTCGAAGGCGATCTGCTCGGTTTCGGCGAAGAAGTTGGTGGGGTTGCGATCGAGGCGCAGCCGCCCGACCGGCCGGACCGGCACCAGCTCCTCGGGCACGATCTTGGTGGGATCGAGCAGGTCGATCCCCCCGAAGGTCTGGTCCTCGGTGTCTTCCATGATCTGGAGGCCGAGCTCCCACTCGGGATAGGCCTCGGCCTCGATGGCGTTCCACAGGTCGCGCCGGTGGAAGTCGGGGTCGATGCCGCCGAGGCGCTGGGACTCCTCCCACACCAGGCTGTGCACCCCGAGCACCGGCTTCCAGTGGAACTTGACCAAGCTGGTCTCGCCGGCCTCGTTGACCAGGCGGAAGGTGTGGACGCCGAAGCCCTCCATGGTCCGGTACGACCGGGGGATCGCCCGGTCCGACATGATCCACATCAACATGGCGGTGGACTCAGGGGTCAGCGAGGCGAAGTCCCAGAAGGTGTCGTGCGCCGTCTGGGCCTGGGGGATCTCCCGGTCGGGCTCGGGCTTGGCCGCATGGATGAGGTCGGGGAACTTGATGCCGTCTTGGATGAAGAAGATCGGGATGTTGTTGCCGACCAGGTCGAAGTTGCCCTCGTCGGTGTAGAACTTGACCGCGAAGCCGCGGACGTCGCGGGCGGTGTCGGCCGAGCCCCTCGATCCGGCCACGGTGGAGAAGCGGGTGAACACCGGGGTCTCCAGTCCGGCGGCGCTGAGGAACACCGCGCTGGTGACGTCGGCCAGGGACTCGTAGGCCGTGAAGGTGCCGTGGGCTCCGGCGCCGCGGGCGTGGACCACGCGCTCGGGGATGCGCTCGTGGTCGAAGTGCATGATCTTCTCGCGGAGGTGGTGGTCCTCGAGCAGCGTGGACCCGCGCGGCCCGGCGCGCAGGCTGTTGTTCGAGTCCTCGACCGGCGTGCCGCCGACCGTGGTCAACACGTCGCCCTGTTGGGCCCACTGGGGCGAACGAGCATCGGGGAGGCTGGCCCGGCCGGCGTCCTGGGGTGAGGTGCGGGGGGCGGTGGCCTTGGCCGAACCCCGAACCTTCTCGGCCCTATACGCGCTGGCCACCGCGTTGCCCGGCGGCGCCTTCTCGGGTGGGGCGCCGGTCACGAACGGGTCCTCGGCCGTGGGCTTCTTCCGGGCCGGGGCTCCGGCGGTCGACTTCTTCTTGGCAGGGTTACGGGCCACGAGGCACCTCCGGGGGGTTGAGGCTGCGACGTTCCCACATCGCGCCGCTCGATGCATCGTCGAGCCCCGATCTGGGAGGTTTCACCCGCGGAGGTGACCAGATTTCTGCTCTAGGCGGGGGAGCCCTTGCGTTGCGACGTCAGGCCACGGCGGGTTGGTCGCCGTAGGCATCGGGCTCCTGGGCGGCGATCCAGTCGAACAGTGGCATCCCGCTGAACCAGCCGGCCACGGATCCGCCGACCAGGCCGTGGGTCTGGCGAGCGACCTCGTCACCGATGGCGACGGGCTCACCAGAGGCTCGGGCCAGGAGCTCGACCTCGCATGAGCGCTCCATGGTCACGTACCAGAACACCGCCTCCTCGATGCTGAGCCCGACGGTGAGGATCCCGTGGTTGCGCAAGATGGCCGCCTTGTTGTCGGCCAGGGCGTGAGCGATCCGCTTGCCCTCCTCGGGGTCGTTGACCACGCCGGTGTAGTCGTCGAAGAGCACGTGGTCGTCGTGGAAGATGCAGCTGTCCTGGGTGATGGGGGAGAGGGTCCGGCCCAACGTGGCCCAAGCCCGGCCGAACTTGGAGTGGCTGTGAGCGGCGGCCACCACGTCGGGACGGGCGGCGTGGATGGCCGCATGGATGGCAAAGGCGGCCTGGTTCACGGGCCAGGTACCCTCGACCACCTCGCCCTGGTGGTTGACCAAGATGAGGTCGTCGGCGGTGATCAGCTTGAAGCTGAGCCCGAACGGGTTGACCCAGAAGTGGTCGTCGAGCTCGGGGTCTCGAGCCGTGATGTGACCGGCGACGCCTTCGTCGAACCCCAGCCGCCCGAAGATCCGAAACGCCAGCGCCAGCCGTTGCTTGCGGTGGAGCCGCTCATCGGCGAGCGACCGCTCGACGGTCATCGGGTGGGGGACTCGCTTCGAGGCCATGGTTTCCTCCAGGGGTGACGTGTCGTTCGAGTCTACGAGCCCAACGTCAGACCGTCGCTGGGGCCTGGCCTCTACTGGGGGAGCAGCTGGAGCGTCGACGCAGCGGCGCCGTCGTGACTGCGTTCGCTCTCTTTACATAACGTAGATTATGGGCGGTTAGGCTCTGACCTCGGTTGCGTTGTCGGCGCCTCTTCGCGCCGGACGCCACCGGCCTGGACGCCGAAGCCGAGGGCGTCGGCGGTCAGTCCGGTCTGGACGTCGCGCGGGTCGTTCACCGCGTCCTCGGTCGACGTGGCCAGCAGGTCGAGCTCGCGGTCGAAGACCGCTTGGCGCTCGGGTGGGGCCACGGTCTTGAGGTCCTCGAGCGCAGCCTTGAGGCGGCGGGCCTTCATAGGGGTGTCTACCTCCCCGGCGGCGGTCGTGCGGTGCGACGTCGGACCGACGCCCTCGTCTCGACGGCGTAGGTCCGAACGGCCGGATCGTCGCCAGCCGGGGAGTGAGTAGATTGGCGGGCTTATGTCCCGCAGGATCGACATCGAGCTGACCAGCAACCGTGACGACGGGACGTGGACGTGGCGTGCTGCCGGCGCCAAGCAGCCCAAGGGTGTCCTGGCCGCCACCTTGCTCCCCGGCGAAGCCGCGGTGGGCGATGCGCTGCGGGCTGATGTCGAGACGAGCCTCGACGGGACCGAGGTCCTGGCCGTGCTGGCACCCAAGGCCAAGAACCGGGCTGCGGTCGAGACCATCGAGCTCACGGCACGCGGCCTGAGCGACGACGAGCTCGTCATCACCACCTTGGCTCCCAAGCGTGGCGGCCGGGACCGGGACCGGGGAGATCGCGGGGATCGCGGCAACCGGGGTGATCGCGGTCGCGGCCCGCGTCGAGATGGCGACCGTCCCCCCCGTCGTGACGGGCGTCCCGGCGGCGACCGGACCGGCGGCGAGCGCTCAGCCGGTGCTGGCGCACCAGGCGGTGGGGGCGGCGAGCGTCCGAGTGGCCCTCGCAGTGACCGTCCCCCTCGCGACCGGCCCGAGGGCGAGCGAGCGCCACGTCCCCGTCGCGACCGTCCGGCGCCACCAGTCAAGCCCAAGGCCAAGCGGTTGCGTCCCGGTCGGACCCACCGCAAGGCCGCCCTCGACTCCCTCGCGCCCGAGGAGCAGGTGATCGCCGAACAGGTCCTGCGCGGTGGCGTGGCCGCGGTGCGACAGGCAGTCGACAAGATGAACGAGGAAGCCAGGACCGAAGGTCGGGCCGAGGTCAAGGCGGAGCCGTTGCTGGTCGTGGCCGAGCGACTCCTGCCGGCGCTGCGAGCCGCCGAGTGGCGTGACCGGGCCGAAGCGGCCGTGACCGACCTCGACGAGCTCGACCTCCGCGACCTGCGCTCGGTGGTGGTGGCCGCCGAGACTGGCGCCAAAGACGACGAGTCGCGCGCTTTGTCCGCCCAGTTGCGGGAGGGACTGGCCCGTCGAGTCGACCAGGAGCAATCGGCGTGGCTGGCCGAGATCGCCGAGACGCTCTCCGATGGCCGGACCGTCCGAGCGCTGCGCCTCAGCTCGCGCCCGCCCAAGGCCGGCGCTCCCCTCCCCGCAGAGCTGGCCACCAAGTTGAGCGACGCCGCCGGGGCGTCGCTGACCGCCGAGACCGTCACCGACCGCTGGGCCACCGTGCTCGACGCCTTGTCCTTCTCCCCCGTGCGCCTCACCGTGGTACCGGCGTCCAAGCCGGCCGAGCCCAACCCCGAGCTGGTCAAGGTCATCACCCGACAGGCCAGCCGGGTGCCCAAGGTGGCCGAAGCGTTCGGAATCGACCCGCCCGCCGAGGCCAGCCGGCGCCGTAGCGGCCCGCGCCCGGGCGCCAAGGCGGGCTCCCAGGGGGGCGGTCGTCCGCCGAAGCGGCAAAGCGGAGCCGACGGGACCCCGCCGATCCCTCCCCCGCCGGCGCCCAGTGCGCCAGTCGCGGGCTCCGCTGCTCCGGAGGCCGAGGCCGATGCCGCCACCGTCGACCCCTCGCCCAACCCCGACGTCTCACCCGTTGACGGCGTGGCCTCCCCCGCTCGGGGTGGAGCTCCCTCCGCCGACAGCCCGGCCACCGAAGCCGCCGACGTCGCGTCGACCGAGCATCAGGCACCGATCGCCACTGGTGCCGACTCGGCTGATGTCGTCGACGTCACGGCGCCGCTCATCGAGGAAGCGTCCGCCGCACCCCCGATGCGTTCGGCTGAACGGGTGGATCCTGCCGACTCGACCGATGCCGGCGACATCACCCCCGATGCCGCCGACCCAGCCGACGAGGCAGACGTCGTCGACGTCACCGCACCGCTGGTCGAGGCGATGCCCGAGGCGCAGCCTGAGGAGGACGTCGCCGAACCCGACGGGCTCCCTGCAACCTGACTGGTCGGTCAAGTGTTCGGTAACCTGCACGCATGACCGTCGACTACGACCTGCGCGGCCACGTGGCCGTCATCACCATCAACCGGCCCGAGGCCCGCAACGCGGTGAACACCGACGTGGCTCAGGGCATCGAGGCGGCGATCGACCAGCTCGAAGCCGACGACGACGCGTGGGTGGGCGTCCTCACCGGCGCCCAGACCGACAAGGGGTGGATCTTCTCCGCCGGGGCCGACCTGAAGCAGATGGCCACCGATCCCGGTGGCATGTCGACGGCCAAGGGAGGCTTCGGCGGGTTCGTGCAGCGCGAGCGCACCAAGCCCGTGATCGCCGCAGTCGACGGTCCGGCCCTCGCCGGCGGGACCGAACTGGTGCTGGCCTGCGACATGGTGGTGGCGTCGGAGACGGCGGTGTTCGGCATCCCCGAGGTGAAGCGCAACCTGGTGGCGGCGGCCGGCGGCCTGTTCCGCCTTCCTCGGAAGATCCCGCGCAACATCGCCATGGAACTGGCCCTCACCGGCCGACTCGACTTCCCGGCCGAGCGGGCTCATCACTTCGGTCTGGTCAACGTCCTCACCCCCGAGGGGGGTGCCCTCGAGGGGGCCTTGGCCCTGGCCGGCCAGGTCACCGAAGCCGCTCCCCTCGCGGTGCGCGAGAGCCGAGCGATCGTCCTGGCGGCCACCGACCAGCCCGATGACGTCGGGTGGAAGCTTTCTGGCGAGGGCATCGTAAAGATGTTCGGCACCGAGGACTTCAGCGAGGGCCTCAACGCCTTCATCGAGAAGCGGGCACCGGAGTGGAAGGGCGCCTGATCTGACGGGCTAGTCCGTCCACTCAGACGATGGTCTCGATGATGCCGTGGTCGTGGAGGAACTCGGCCAGGCCAGGGGCCAGGCGCTCCTCGGCCACGTCCTGGAGGGGCACCCAGCGGGCGTCGCCGGCATCGGTGCCGGCGACCGGCTCGGCGGCCGCGAAGAGGGTGACCTCGAAGTCGAGGATCACGAGATGGGGAGCGCCGGACCCCGGCAGGATCTCGCTCCACCCGATGAGCGGACCGCACGCTCCCTCCAGGCCGGTCTCCTCCCGCAGCTCGCGGGTCACGGCCTCGGCCAGGGTCTCGCCTTCGCCGACGCGTCCACCGGGAACTGCCCAGGTGCCGGCGCCCGGCGCTGTGGTCCGTCGGACCAGCAGCAGCCGGTCGTCGTCGACGACCACCGCACCCACGGCGAGGGAGGGTCCGGTCGCCGTCACTGCGGATCCGCACCGGCGATCGACGTCTCGATCGCAGCGTCGTCGACCAGCGAACGGTGCACCACGATGGCCCGGGCCGTGAGGCCAAAGGTCTCGAAGAAGTTCTTGGTGTGGCGATCGCCCGGCAGGGCGAGGGCATCGATGCCGATGGCGCCCACCCTACGGGCCCGCTCCACCAACAGGTCCATCATGGCCTCGCCGATGCCGATGGCGCGGGCCTCAGGGTCGACGTAGAGGTCGGTGACCACGGCCAGCGTGGCCCCGTCGTGGAGCGCCTCCATCTGGGCGATGCCGTAGCCCACGACCGTGTCGTCGATCGTCCCGACCACGCCAAAGGTGTCGCCATCGTCGCCGCGCACCGCCATCGCGATGGCGGCGTCCAGCGGTTCGGCATGTGCTTCGCGCCGACGCCAGATCGAGCCACCGCGGTTCGGCGTCAACTCCCCGATCGCCTGCCGGGCCAGGGCCGCCACGATGACGGCATCGAACGGCGTCGCCGGGCGTGCGCCCTCCACGGGTCGCTACGCCCCTTGGAGCTGGGCGACCTTGCCGAGGATGGTCTTGCGTCCACGGTGGGCCGACTCGTAGGTGCGGACGGCTTCGAGCTCATCGGCCTCGAGCCCGGCCAGTCGGGGGATAACCTGGGACGCAGCCAAGCTGTCGTAGTCGGCCACGGCCAGATCAGCCGCCGCTGCGCTCGACCGGGGAGCCAGAGTGGTGACGGGCGCGGCGGCGGCCGGGACGATCGACGCCGGGGACTCGTCGGCCAATCGGAGCCCCAGCTCGTTCAGGAGCACCTCGGCCTGTTCCTGGGCTTTGCCCAAGCGGACCTGCGCTTCGCTCTGGCCCTGTTTCACCGCGAACTGACCGATCATCCGGGCCATCTGGACCTGCTGCTTGCCCCGCTGCACGAACGAGGGGAGGAGCCGACGGGCTTCGAGGGCGAAGCCGAGTGGTGCGTACAGCACCAGCTCGACGGCCTGGTCCACAGGACGCTTCCCGTCGGTCACCGACCCATGTTGTCCGACCCGGCCGGCGCCACCCCAATCGCCGAACCGTTGCGGTGCGGTCACGGCCCACCGTCAGACGAAGCGCTGCTTCATGGGGCAGTCGGCGCCGTCGAGGCCGCCCGGGCAGTCCGTCCGGCGGGTACTGAACTGGCTGGCCCGCACCAGCAGGAAGCACTCGGGGCAGGAGTACTCCTCGGCGCCGCGAGGGGCCACCCGGTCGCCGCCTTCAGGCTGGTCGACGACGATCTCGTCCTCCTCGTCGTCATCATCGTCGGTCCCCGCCGCGATCCGGTCCCGCAAGATGGTGTCGAGATCCTCCTCGACGTCGTCGGGGTCCGCTTCGTCGTCATCGTCCTCACCTTCGTCGGCCTTCGCCTTTGCTTTGGCCTTGCCGGCGGGTGTCGTGAGGTCGTCTTCCTCGTCAGCCTCCTCTATCGCGGCCACGTCGGCTTCGACGTCGTCGCCCACCACGCCGACGGCGACCACCACGTCGTCGCCCTCGAGGTCGCCGGTGGCGTCGAGATCCTCGTCGAAACCTTCTGCCTCTGGCTCTTCTGCTTCTCCCACCTCCTTCTCGTCGTCGTCCGCGACTACCGGGGTCGCGTCGTCGTCGAGCACTTCGTCGTCTGCCATGTCGTCCTTCGTCGAGCCGGGGTGGAGGGTGGCGCGCCCAGCGTGCCGCGGCCGGATACTACGCGCGGGACTGCCGACCGCCGCATCGGCGCGGAGGGTGCTTCGAGGATGGGTGCCGCAGGTCGGGCCGGCGGCTCAGCCGCACTCAGATGGGTGTGCGAAGGCGGCGCACCTCGGCCCGCCGCTCCGAGTCGAGGCGCTCGAGACCGGGCTCCGGCGAGTGGTCGACGTAGCGCATCACCTCGGCCACCGCGTGGTGGCCGGCCTCGGAGGCGATCTGACGGTGCATCTCCTGAGCCACCTCCCGGTAGGTGGGGTGGCCCTGGGGCCCACTCCGCAGTTCCAACAGGTGGATCGCCTCCCGGGCGTTCATCTGCATCACGAAGCGCACCTTGTACGCCAGGGCCACCGCATAGGGAGCCTGGGCGCGAAAGCGGGGGACGAGCAGGTCGTGGAGGTCAGCCGAACGCTCCATGGCACGATCGAAGGCCGGGGCGTGGCCGGCGAGGTCCAGCGCCTCGGGCCGGGTGTAGCCGTGGCGGGGGCTGAGCGGCTGCCACTCGATGGTGAGCATCCGATGGCGCTGGAGGTCGCGGAAGGCGCCGTAGTCGGCCAGCACGTCGAAGCGGTAATCGATCCGCTCCAGGGCCCGGCCCGGCCGGTGACGGCGGTTGGCGCGCTCCCCCACGTAGGTCCGGACCACCTCCAAGCGGTCCTGGGCCGACATGGCCCGCACCGCCCGCTCCACCTGGACCTCGGGCAGGTGGGTGTGCGCGTACAACATGGCGGTGACCATGCGGACCTCGGCGTCGGGATCGAAGTCGACGAGCGTCACCAGCGGGGCGTCGTCGGCCTCGGTGGCCGCGGTCGGGAAGATCCGCTCGGTCAGCTCGTCCATGGCGTTGCGGGTGGCGCCGAGGTAGCTGCTCCATGCCACGCCCCGGTCGGCGAGGTCGACCCGCTTGAGGAACGACGGGATCACCTTGCGCAGCTCGTGGAGCATCAGGTCGGCGTAGGTGCGGGCCTCGGGCAGGGGGTGCGAGCGCATGCGCAACAGCAAGGCCTCGTACGCTTGCCCGGTTCCGTAGATGCCGACGTTCGACAGCGACGCAGCAGGCAGAAGGCCTCGCAGCGAGTCGAAGGCCTTGGCCCGGATCGCCTGGCGGTAGACGAAGTCCGAGTCGGCGTCGTCCTTGGGAAACTGGTCGCGGAAGAAGTCGGTGAGCTTGGGCAGCAGCTCGGCGTAGGAGTCGAACATCCGGTCCATCTCGCCCACGTAACGGGTGCCCAGCGGTGAGCCCAAGATGGCGGGGTCACGGTAGAAGCGGTACCGGCCCCCGATCCGGGCGTCAAACGCGATGTAGCGGGTGGACTGCTCGAGGTACGACATGAGCCGGCCCCACTCGAGGACCTTGGTCAGCACGTTGGACGCCTGTTCGCAGGCGAGGTGGACGCCGCCGAGCTGGGCGACGGAGTCGTCGCCGTACTCGAAGAACACCTTGTCGTAGAGCTCCTCGGCCCGCCGCAGGCCCACGGTGGCGTCGATCGTCTGGTCGCCGGATATATCGAGCTCGCCTACGAACTCGTCGAGGAAGAGGCGGCGGAGGCTCTTCGAGGACCGGGAGTAGCGCGCGAACAGGGCGCCCTTGACCACCTCGGGCAGGTTGACCAGTGCGAACACCGGGCTGTCGAGGTTGGTGAAGTACCGCCGGAGCACGTCGGCCTCGTCGGGCGAGAACTCCTCGGCGACGTAGGTGGTCACGGCGGCTGAGGTTAGAGGTTCGCCGGACGCGCGCCGGGGACTGTCTCCGGCGTCAGATGGTGGGAGATCCGGTGGCCCGACCGCTGTCGCGAGCGGCCTGGAAGGCGGCGCGCACCTCGTCGATGGCGCCGGGCTCGGCCCACAGGTCGGCGACCGTCGCAGCCATGGCCTTGGCCCCGTCGAGCACCGCCTGGTCGCCTTCCTGGCCGCCGGCGAAGCGCACGAAGTCGCGCGTGTGGATGGCAACGTTCGGTGGCGACACTGCGATCATGGGGTGGATTGAGGCCACGATGTGGCTGACGTTGCCCATGTCCGTGCTGCCCACCACCGACGCCAGGTCGTCGGGTTCGGCCAGGGTGCGGCCCGTCCTGGCCAGGTTGGCCCGATAGCGCTCGATCATCGGGTCGTTGTCGACCATGTTGGCGAACGCCGGGTCGATCCAGCGGTGCTCCATGGCGCACCCCGCGGCGGAGGCCCCGGCCTCCAGGCAGGCCAGGACGCGCGCCTTGAGCTTCTCCAGGCCCTTCACGGTCGGCGATCGCACGTACCAGGTGGCCGCCGCGTGGTCGGGCACCACGTTGGCGGCCTCGCCGGCTTTGGTGAAGATGCCATGGATCCGCTCGTCGGTGCGGATGTGCTGGCGGAGTGCAGCCACGTTGACGTAACCCAGCACGGCGGCGTCGAGGGCATTGCGGCCGGCTTGCGGGGCGGCCGCGGCGTGGGCGGCGCGCCCCGAGTAGGTGACCTCGACCTGTTGGATGGCTATGGCGCCGAAGCGAGCCAGGTCGAAGCCGGCTGGGTGCACCATCAAGGCGGCGTCGACGCCTTCGAAGGCGCCGGCCTGGGCCATGACGATCTTTCCTCCGCCGCCCTCCTCGGCCGGCGTTCCCAGCACCACCAGGCGGCCACCGAGCTCGGTCGCCACTGCGGCGGCCGCGATGGCGGCCCCGACACCAGCGGTGCCGATGATGTTGTGGCCGCAGGCGTGGCCGATGCCCGGGAGGGCGTCGTACTCGCAGAGCACGGCGACGGTGGGTCCGTCGCCGTTCCCGGCTCGGGCCTCGAAGGCGGTATCGAGGCCGTGGGCACCCCGGGTGACCTCCAGGCCGGCGTCGGCCAGCACCGTGGTCAACACGTCGTGGGCGTGGTGTTCCTCGAAGCCCAGCTCGGGGTGGGCGTGGATCCGGTGCGACGCGTCGAGCAGCACGTCGGCGTGCTCGTCGACGACGGCGTCGATCCGGTCCTTCACTTCTTCGAGGTCGACCATCCCCGTACGCTAGGTCGGCTCGCGGTGGCCGGCCTCAGGCGTGGTGGAGGACGATCTTGCCGAGGTGGTGGCCCGCTTGAAGGCGGTCGAGCCCAGCCGGGTAATCGGTCACACCCAGCTCCTCGTCGACCACGATCGCCAGGCCCGCCTCGACGAGGCGGACCACCGCTGAGAACTCGCCGTAGCCGCCCATGGTGGAGCCGATGAGCTCGTGCTGCTTGAAGAAGAGGCGCGGCAGGTCGACCTCCACCACCGGGCCCGAGGTGCCGCCGCACACCACCAGTCGGCCGCCGGGGACCAAGGCCCGGATCGAGCGGTCCCACGTGGCCGGGCCCACGCTCTCCACCACCACCTCGACCTTCACCGGCCAATCCCTGTCCGAGACAAAGGCGTCGGTGGCGCCGAGCTCCACCGCCCGCTGGCAGGTCGCGTCGCTCCGAGAGGTTCCGTAGACGGTGGCCCCCATGGCCCGGGCCAGGGCCAGGGCGGCCATCGACACGCCGCCGCCGATGCCCACGATGAGCACCCGCTCCCCCGCCCGCAGTCGTGCCCGCCGCAGCATGCGGTAGGCGGTCAGGGTGGCCAGGGGGAAGGCGGCGCACTCGGCCCAGGACCGTCCCGGGGGCCTGGCCACCACGTTGCGCGCCGGCACCGACACCAGCTCCCCGTGGCCTCCCCATCGCTGCTCGCCCACGATCTCGAACCCGGGGTACATGGGCGCGTCGTCGCCGTGGGCCACCACCATGTCGAGCGGCGACACGGCCGGGTTCACCACCACCTCGTCGCCGACCGCGATGCCGCTCACGCTCGAACCCACCGACTCCACCACGCCGGCCACGTCACATCCCGGTACATGGGGCAGGTGCGGTCGGGGTTTGCCTCGGGTGACCCACAGGTCCATATGGTTCAGCGCCGAGGCCACCGGCCGAATCCGCACGTCGCCGGGACCGACCACCGGGTCGGCCACCTGGCCAAGTCGGTAGCGACCGGGCGACTCGTCGAGGATCCACGCCTGCACCCTTGCGACCGTACCGCTACCGCCGGACGGCAGGCCGCAGGGTTGTTGAAGATGCGAGGTGCCAGCGGGGTCCGGCGTGGGTCGTCGGGCTCTCGACCGCCTGTCTGGACGGCTCGACGTTCAGACGACGGTGCGGAAGGCGTTGCGTTCCACCCGGATCGACAGCGTTCGGGCGACGGCCACCCGTTCGCCGTCGAGCCAGACCGGTGTCGGCCGGTCCAGTTCGACCTGCAGCGCCGCCACCCGGCTCTGGGCGATGCCCGGGTGGGGCACGTGGGTGCCGGTCGGCAACCGGCGTCGGGCTTTGAGCCGGTCGTCGATGGAGAGGTCCCCGTCGAGCACGTCGAGCAGTCCGTCGTTCGGGTGCGCCTTCGGCGCCACGTCCCAGCAGCCGATCCATTCTGCGTTCATCACCGCCACCACCCTCCCCTGCCACCAACTCCGGCGCACCACCAGGTGGGCCACGAACCAGTGGTGGCGACCGTCGACGAGCACCGATCCCAGGTCGGTGGGGAGAGTCATGGCCTCGGCCGACCGCAGTCGGGAGGCATCACCCCGCCCGCCCACCGTCCGACACAGGTCCCCGCCGAGCAGGCCGACGGTGGGGAGCGGCGAGCCCACCCGGCGGGCCTGCTCCAACACGGTGCGTGCTTCTCGGTCCGAGCGGACCTCCACCCCGTCTGCGGGCAACGGTCCCGGTGCGCCCCAGAGCTGGTGCTTCTCGATGGTCACGGGGTGGTGGATGCACCTCTCGGGGCGGGCACCGCAGCGGGAGCTCCCACCTCCGACGATGCTGCGATGATCCCCCGGAACAGCGAGTCGGCTGCCTGGCGGGCCACGGAGCGGGTGACGGGCGCCGGGGCCACGTCCCCCACCTGCCGGAGGAGGTCGACGAGGGTCTTGATGTTGCGGACGAAATCCCCGCCCGAGAGGTCTTCGTCGGCGATCACCACGTCGAAGGACTCGCCGGCGGCCCATGCGTAGGCCAAGGCGAGGAAGCTCGGATCCGGCATTCGGGTCGCCGACAACCCGACCACCGTCTCGTCGTGGCCCAGCTTGCGGGCCAGGCGCTCGACCCCTCCTGCTCGGTCGCGGACCTCCTTGGACGGGTACCACGGTGGCGGCGGCGGTTCCTTGGATCGGTGTTCGTAGGTGAGCATCGACACCAACCCGGCCAAAGAGGGGGCGTCGAGGTCGTCGAGGAGCCCGTCGCAGATGACCGAGGCACACAGCAGGTCGGTCTCGTGGAAGACCCGGGCCAACACGCGGCCCCGATCGGTGAGCGACCAGCCCGACACGAACCCCCAGCGCTGCAGGAGGGTCTCGACCTTCGCCAGCTGGCGGGTCAACGAACTGCTCTTCTCCTGCAACCGACGGTCCACGTCGTCGATCTGGCTCCGCAGCCGGTCGCGTTCTGCGGCCGCCGTCAGGTGTCGGTCGAGATCAGGACACGAGGCCACCGGAAGGTCTCGAGATGCGGGGGTGCTCGGGCGCTGGTCGCCCGCCTCCGCATCGGTCCCGGTCCCCTCATGACCGGTCGGCTCGCCGCTCGGCAGCGGTCGGTGTCTCAGCGGGACCTTGCGCAACAGGGCTGCGGCCTGGCGCTGGAACACCCGGCTGCGCGGGTCGTAAGGCTGCGGCAGGGCGATGGTGGCCGCCGGTTGCGGAGGGTCGTCGAAGTCGTCGACATCGAGCACCGAGACGTGGGCGTCGGGATCGACCACCCGCAGCCGGACCGTTCCCTTGCGGGACGACGCCGAGAGCACCGCCAGGCGGTGGGTGCCGAAGCGGATGACATCGCCCGGTGCCAGGCGGTCGACCGCCGCAGCGACGCCCTCCTGGCGGGAACGTCGGGCATGGCGCAGGTCGTCCCGCTCGCTCCGGCGGGCCGCACGGTAGACGTCGATCTCGCCTCGCTCGCAGGAGGCGGCGGCCTCGGCATCCACCAGTAGCGCGGTGCGCGACGCCTTGCGGTGGGCCAGCTTTCCCAGGGACCGGTCGGCCTGGAACTGGGCGAAGGACCGCTCCAGCAGCTCGTGGGCTTCCGGCCGCTCGTAGCGGCGGATCAGGTTGACCACCATGTTGTAGGTGGGCCGGAACGCAGAGCGCAGCACGAACTCGCGGCTGGCAGCCAGCGCGGCGACCTTGTCGAAACCGTACCACGGCGACCACAGGACCACGGCGTAACCGACGGGATCCAGGCCCCGACGGCCGGCACGACCGGTGAGCTGGGTGTACTGCGAGGGGGTCAGGTCCTCGTGGGTTTCGCCGGTGAACTTCGACAGCGTTTCGATGACCACCGACCGGGCCGGCATGTTGATCCCGAGGGCCAACGTCTCGGTGGCGAACACCGCCTTGACCAGCCCCTCGACGAAGCAGGCCTCCACCGCCTCCTTGAACGGCGGAACCATGCCGGCGTGGTGAGCGGCCACGCCGGCCACCAGCCCGGCCAACCACCGGTCGTGGTCGAGTACGGCCAGGTCGCCGGGGCTGAGGTGCTCCAGGTGATGGGCGGCGATGGTGCGGATGCGGGCCCGCTCCTCGGCCGTGGTCAGCGTGGCGCCCTGGTCGAGGACGGCCCGGGCGGCATCGTCGCAGGCGGCCCGGCTGAAGATGAAGTAGATGGCGGGCAGCAGGTCGCTGCCGGCCAGGTGCTCGATGACCTCGGTGCGCCGGGGGGTGCCCCACCGTTGGCGGGACCGTTGTTGGTGGCGCAGGTGCCGGGGCCCCTCGTTGGGCGGGGCGTCGAAGCGGTCGCCCTCGGGGTTGGGCCGGCCACCGATCAACGTCGGGAGCTGCACCAGGTTGCCCGTGGCCTTCTCGTAGACGAGGTAGTGGTTGACCAGCTCCACCGGTCGCTCGTGTTCGACCACGGTCTCGGTGTGGCCCCTCGCGGCGGCGATCCACCCGGCGAGCTCGTCGGCGTTGGAGACGGTGGCCGACAGGCACACGAAGCGCACCGAGGCGGGGGCGTGCACGATGACCTCCTCCCACACCGGGCCGCGGTAGGTGTCCTGGAGGTAGTGGACCTCGTCGAGGACCACCCAGGCCAGGCCGTCTAGAGCCGCCGACCCGGCGTAGATCATGTTGCGCAGGACCTCGGTGGTCATCACCACCGCCCCGGCGTCGGGGTTGATGGCGTTGTCGCCGGTGAGGAGCCCCACCCGGTCGGCGCCGTGGCGGCGGACCAGGTCGGCGTACTTCTGGTTCGACAGCGCCTTGATGGGGGTGGTGTAGAACGCTCGCCGACCCTCGGCCAGGGCCCGGGCGATGGCGTGCTCGGCCACCACCGTCTTGCCCGAGCCGGTCGGCGCCGCCACCAACACGTTGTGGCCGGCGTCGATGGCCGCCACCGCGTCGAGTTGGAACCGGTCGAGGGTGAACGTCACGGCGTCGCTCACGGGTGTGGCCACCGGATCAGGCGGCCGCCTCGGCCTTGGCCCGGCGACGCTTGACGACGCGCCCGATCAGGATGGACACCTCGTAGAACACGCACATCGGCAGCGAGAGTGCGAAGAGGCTGATCGGATCGGCACTCGGGGTGATCACCGCGGCCACCACGAAGATGATGACGATGGCGAAGCGACGGAAGGAGGCCAGCTGCTGGGGGGTGACCACCCCGACGAGCTGCAGGAACACGACCACGATCGGGAACTGGAAGCCGACCCCGAACGCCACCATCATGTACACGATCAACATCAGGTACTTCTGGGGGGAGTACTGGTACTGGATGTTGTCCCCGCCGAGCGACTGCAGGAACTTGAGCGCCTCGGGCAGCGTGAAGTAGGCGATGCTGGCACCGAGGAGGAAGAGCAGCGTGGCCGAGAACACGAACGCCGAGGCGTAGCGTCGCTCGTTCTGGTACAGGCCCGGGGCGATGAACTTCCACAGCTGCAACAACAAGAACGGCATGGTCAGGATCAAGCCGATGTACGCCGACATCTTCACCCGCAGGAAGAAGACCTCGAGGGGGTCGAGCGAGATCAGCTTCTCGGAGACGTTCGGGTCCTCCGACAGCTTCACCAACGGTTCGACCAGGACGTCGAACACCGCCGGGTACACCAACCACCCGACCGAGGCGCCGATGGCCACGGCAATTGCGCACTTGACGATGCGGCTGCGGAGCTCCACGAGGTGCTCCATGAGCGACATGCCGTCGGCGACGTCGGGAGCAGCGATGGTTCGGGCCATGGGGATCGATCAGTCGACGGCGATCAGCCGGCGGCGCGATCGGCGGGGCCGACCGCCGGCCGGTCCGACACCGGGTCTACGGCGGCAGGCGGTTCGTCGGACGACGTGGCGGTGTTGCGGGCCACCACTTCGTTCACATCGGCCTCGGCCGGGGTGGTCGCCCGACCATTCTGACCTGCTGGTACAGCTGTGGTCGCCTGCCCGTCGATCAGGTTGGCCTTCTTGGCCAGGTCGGCCCTGGTGGCTTTATCGGACCCCGTCGTGTCGAGGGTGTCCATGGCCTTGCGCATCTCGTTTTGGAACCCGCCGGAGACCTTGCGGATCTCGGCCATCACGTTGCCAAAGGTCCGCATGGCCTTGGGGAGCTGATCGGGGCCGAGGATCAGCAAGGCGACGAGGAGGATCACCACGATCTCGGGTCCTCCCACGTTGAACACGCGGCGACCCTAACGACGGTTGAGGCGGTCGATCGAGGTCCGGGCCCGGCGGGCTTCGACGCGCACCGGGATGAGGGCGTCCTCGAGACGGCGGAACCGTCGCTGCGACCCTTGGAGCTCGGCCACCGCAGCCACGATGCGCCGCAGCAACACCGCCGAGCCGGCAGCTCCGGCGATCAGCACGACGGAGGGGGCGAACCAGGCGGCATCCACGGCGCTGATCGTAGCGGTCAACATCTCCGATCCGACCGCGCGGGTCAGCGGTGGGTCATCCGGTGGAGGGTCTCCATCCAACCATCGGTCGCCAGCAGAGCGTGGAAGTCGAGGAGATCGTCGTGGTCGATGGGTTCGCCGACGTGCGGTTCGCTGAGCTCTTCGGGTTGAGACCAGGTGACCAGCCGAACACCGGAGGTGACCAGGAGCTCCACGATGCGAGGCTCGGCATCTTTGATCACGATCGCATGGCAACCAGGGCACTCGAACGAGTAGGTGCCGGCGTTGTCGTCACGACAGACGCGGACGGTCACGTCGCGAGAGGTGACCTCCACGTCCCCGCAACCGCTGCAACTCGCTCGAATCGTCGCCATGGTTCCTCCGCGTGCTTTGACGGGTGATCCATCGGCTCGTCACCTCCGGAGTTGAGTCGCCACTCTCGGCGAGAACGCCATTGAGTCGTTCGGCCCAACCGGGGCCGACCATCTGGCCCTGGGGAGGTCGGTGAGCCACCATGCTCCGGTGGCATCGCTGCTCCCATCCCGCCGGAACCCTCCCATCGGCTTCGCGCATCGCGGGGCTCGCGCCCATGCCCCCGAGAACACCCTCGAGGGCTTCGAACTGGCTCTCCGCCTCGGCGCCCCCGCTCTGGAGAGCGACGTGTGGCTGACGTCCGACGGCGTCCCGGTGCTGGACCATGACGGAGTGGTCGGACCTGTGCTCCGTCGGCGAAGGATCCGCGACCTTCGTCGCTCGGACCTACCTGCCCACGTCCCGGCGCTGGCCGAGCTCTACGCCCTGTTGGGCACCGACTACGAGCTCTCCCTGGACGTGAAGGACCCGGCGGCCGGCGCACCGACCGTGGAGGTCACCATGGCCGCCGACCCCACCATGGTGGCGCGACTGTGGCTCTGCGACGACGACCTCGACCGCTTGGTGTCGTGGCGAGGAGTGTCGCCGCACGTCCGCCTGGTCGACTCCACCCGCTTGGCCAAGGTCAAGCAGGGGCCCGAGCGACTGGCCGCCCAGCTCCAAGACCTCGGCATCGACGCGGTCAACCTCCACCAGAGCGACTGGTCCGGCGGGTTGGTCACCTTGTTCCACCGCTTCAAGGTCTTGGCCTTCGGGTGGGACGCCCAGTTCGACCGGGTGCTCGACGCTCTGTTGCGCATGGGCATCGATGGCGTGTTCTCGGATCACGTCGACCGCATGGTCGAAGCCCTCTCCCGCAACGACGAGCGTCGAGCCTGACGATCGCCGGGCCCTCTGGCCGCCGACGAGAGATCGCCATCCCGGCACGAGCGGCTACTCGACCGTCCAGGTGGGTCGGCTGCGCAGGAGCGCGGTGAGGTCGCCGGCCCCGCTGCGCACCCGGGCTGCTTCCAGTTGGCGGTTGGTCTCGCTGCCGTAGTCGGGCCGTTCGACGGCTCGGAACACCCCGATGGGCGTCGGTTCGTAGGGTCCGGCCGACAGGCGCGAGAGCAGGAACGCCAGGCCCGGGTCCTCCCGGGTCTCGTCGTGGACCAGCACCGCGTCCTCGCCGACGTCAGCGACCGCGGCGAGTCGTACCCGGCCCTGGCCGTCGAGCACGACGCCCTTCTCCTTTTCGGCTCCGAAGCGAATGGCCTGGCCGTGTACCAGCGGGATCAACATGTCGTCGCGTGCCGCCTTGGCGGTGATGGCGCCGAACGCCCCGTCGTTGAAGACGTTGCAGTTCTGGAACACCTCCACGAAGGCCGCGCCCCGGTGCTGGCGGGCTCGGCGGAACATCTCCATCATGTGAGACCGGTCGAGATCGTGGGTGCGGGCCACGAACGAGGCCTCGGCACCCAGGGCCACGCTCATGGGGTTGAACGGCTGGTCGAGCGAGCCGAAGGGCGTGCTCTTGGTGACCTTGCCGACCTCGCTGGTGGGTGAGTACTGGCCCTTGGTCAGCCCGTAGATCTGGTTGTTGAACATCAAAATGGTGAGGTTGACGTTGCGGCGCAGTGCGTGGATGAGGTGGTTGCCGCCGATCGACAACATGTCGCCGTCGCCTCCGACCACCCAGACGTCGAGGTCGTCGCGTGCCATGGCCAAGCCGGTGGCGATGGCCGGCGCCCGCCCGTGGATGCTGTGCATCCCATAGGTGCTCATGTAGTACGGGAAGCGGGCTGCGCAGCCGATCCCCGACACGAACACGGTGTTCTCGGGCCGGCCGCCGAGCGTGGGCATGAGCATCTGGACGGCTTTGAGGATCGAGTAGTCGCCGCAGCCCGGGCACCAGCGCACCTCTTGGTCGCTGGCCCAGTCCTTGGCCGTCGTGGTCGGCGCCTCGGTGGTCGACTCGTGGGTGGTCGACTCGTGGGTGGTCGACTCGTCGGTGGTCATCGCATTCATGCGCCCAGCTCCTTGAGGAAGGCCAGCTCGAGCTCGCCGGCACTGAACGGCACGCCCTGGACCTTGGTGACCGAGGTGGCGTCCACCAGGTACTCCGCTCGCAGCAACCGCGACAGCTGGCCCAGGTTCATCTCCGGCACCACGACCCGTGGGTAGCGCGCCAGCACCTGGCCCAGGTTGGCCGGGAACGGGTTCAGGTGCACCAGGTGGGCGTGGGCCACCTTGTGGTCCTTGGCCCGGCAGCGGTTGGCCGCGCCGTCGATGGCTCCCCACGTGGAACCCCAGCCGACCACCAACAGCTCGGCGTCGTCGACGTCACCCACCACTTCGACCGGTGCGATGTCGGCGGCGATGCCGGCCACCTTGGCGGCCCGGAGGGCGACCATGCGCTCGTGGTTGGCCGGGTCGTAGCTGATGTTGCCCGACCCGTCGGCCTTCTCGATGCCGCCGATCCGGTGTTCGAGCCCAGGGGTGCCGGGTACCGCCCAGGGGCGGGCCAGGGTGTCGGGATCTCGGAGGTAGGGCCAGAACTCCGGCTCGCCCTCGGCGTCGACGTGGTTGGTCTCGGTAGCGAAGTGGACCGAGATGTCGGGCAGGTCGGCCACCTCGGGCAGGCGCCACGGCTCCGAGCCGTTGGCCAGGTACCCGTCGGAGAGCACCAGCACCGGGGTGCGGTACTTCAAGGCGATCCGGGCCGCTTCGATGGCCACGTCGAAGCAGCGGGCTGGGCTGAACGGCGCGACGATGGGGATCGGCGACTCTCCGTGGCGGCCGTACATGGCCTGGAGTAGGTCCGACTGTTCGGTCTTGGTGGGCAGGCCGGTGGAGGGCCCGCCGCGCTGGATGTCGATCACGAGCAGCGGCAGTTCGAGGCTGACGGCCAGGCCCATGGTCTCGGACTTGAGGGCGATGCCGGGTCCGCTGGTGGTGGTGACGGCCAGGTGGCCACCGAAGGCCGCCCCGAGGGCGGCGCCGATCCCAGCTATCTCGTCTTCGGCCTGCAGGGTGCGGATGCCGAAGCTCTTGTGCTTGGAGAGCTCGTGGAGGATGTCCGATGCCGGCGTGATGGGGTACCCACCCAGGAACACCGGCAGGTGGGCCAGCTGCCCGGCCGCGACCAGGCCCCACGCCAGCGCGGTGTTGCCGGTGATGTTGGTGTAGCTGCCGGGCTCATGGACGGCCGGACGGATCGAGTAAGCGTGCTCGAAGAGCTCGGCCGTCTCGCCAAAGGCGTGGCCGGCGGCGAAGGCGGCCCGGTTGGCTGCCGCCACCTGTGGCTTGGAGCCGAACTTCTCCTCGATCCACGTCAACGTCGGCTCCGACGGACGGGTGTACATCCAGCTGATCAGGCCCAGCGCGAAGAAGTTCTTCGATCGCTCGGCGTCGCGCGGCTTCACGCCGGTGGGAGCCACTGCGTCCTTGGTGAGGGTGGTCATCGGGACTTCGTAGACGGTGTACCGGTCGAGGCTTCCGTCGGCCAGCGGATCGGACCGGTACCCCGCTTTGGTGAGGTTGCGCTCTTCGAAGGCGTCGGTGTTCACGATCAAGGTGCCGGCGTCCACCAACTGGTGGAGCTCGGCGCGGAGGGCCGCAGGGTTCATGGCAACTAGCACGTTGGGAGCGTCGCCAGGGGTGGTGATCTCGTGATCGGAGATGTGCACCTGGAACGCCGACACCCCGGCCAGGGTCCCAGCAGGGGCGCGGATCTCGGCGGGGAACTCCGGCAGGGTCGACAGGTCGTTGCCAAAGACCGCGCTCGCGCTGGTGAAGCGGTCTCCGGTGAGCTGCATCCCGTCGCCGGAGTCGCCGGCGAAGCGGATGATCACCCGGTCGAGCTCGACCGGCTCCCTGATCTGGTCAAGGTCGGCCACGGCGCCTCCTCGTCGTACTGCTGAGGGGATCCCCTCCTTCAGGGAGGGTAGCGATCTGCGTCACGCAAGCGTCGGATGGCCGTCATGGCCCGTCTACCTGGCTCAGGTGATCGACGCCTCGTAGATGGCCTTGATCGACTGGTCGAGGGTGGTGTCGAACTCGTCATCGCTCTGTTGGGCGGTGAGGCCCTCGGTCAGGGCCCGGGAGAAGCTGGCGATGACGCCCGGGTTGAGGGCCAGGCGGGCGTTGGCGTCATCACGGGGGTACCCCCCGGACAGCGCCACCACGCGCACGACGTTCGGGTGGTCGACGAGCTCACCGTAGAAGCCCGCCTGGTCGGGCAGGGTGAGCTTGAGCATGACCGGCTGGTCGGGTCCCAGGGCACCGAGGTGGGAGAGGATGGCTGCCTTGAGGAGGGCCTCGGCCTCAGCCTTCTCCGCGCTGGCGATGTCGACCTCGGGCTCGATGATCGGGACCAGGCCGGCGGAGGTGATCTGGCGGGCCACCTCGAACTGCTGGTCGACGATGCGGCCGATGCCGGCTTCGTCGGCCAGCTTCACCACCGAGCGCATCTTGGTGCCGAACACGCCCTTGGTCGAGGCCCGCTCGAGGAGGTCGTCGAGCCCGCCGATCGGCTTCATCATGGCGACGCCGTCCGCTTCGTCCTCGAGCCCCTTGTCGACCTTGAGGAACGGCACGACCTGCTTGCGGTTCCAGAGGTAGTCCGCCGTGCCTACGCCCGACACCTCGCGGTCCATGGTCTGCTCGAACAAGATGGCGCCCAGCACCCGGTCGCCATCGAAGCTGGCGCTGGAGACGATCCGGCTCCTCATCTGGTGCATGAGGTCGAACATGGCGGCCTCGCCGTCGTAGGCGTCCTGGTCGATGCCGTAGAGCTTCAAGGCCTTGGGCGTGGAACCTCCGCTCTGGTCGAGAGCGGCGACGAAACCGTTGCCGTTCTTGACCTTCTCGAGCTGTGCCTGGTTCATGGTCGCGGACCCACCTCTGCTAGCCGGCTGGATGGTCCCATCTTGGCCGACCGCCCCAGGTCGCCACCACCTGCGGGAGCTCCTGGCGTCCGCCGTCAGCCGTCAGCCGGTCAGCCGTCAGCGCTGGCGATCGCCCGGGCGGCGACCTCGACCACGGTCGACACCCGTTTGCGCAGGCGGGACGGCACCACTGCCTCGGCGACCACCTCGGTGCGGCTGCCCGTGCCGGCGGGCGTGCGGAAGAAACGCCGCCGCACCCGGCCGGTGACGACGACCTCGGTCCCCTGTTCGAGCTCGGTGGCGCGCGCTGGTGCGTCGAACCACACCACCGGGACCGATTCGGTGGGCCGGCCCTCGGACCGGACGGTGACCTCGTAGGCCACCAGCCGATCGCCCGACGGCAGGTCTCGGGCTTCGGGCGCGCGCGACAGCGTTCCCTTGATCACGACGATGTTCATCAGGTACCTCACAGCGTGGATGGCCACCGGAGACCGGTGGCGGTGACAGGCGGACGGTTGCACCGTCGAGTGAGGCGGGATCGCCGAACCGGTAATCCGAGGTGTGCGCCACAGACTACGCCCGGGGGGTGACAACCAAGCCGACCAGCCCGGTGCCACCTCGGTCCGCTCCTCGCCAACCGACGAACTGGGTTGGGATGTGGCGATCAGGACCGCCAGAATCCAACCCACTTCGATCGGGCCGACCAACTGGATTGAGAATTGGTCGCCAGGACCGCCGGATTCCAACCCACTTCGGTGGTATCGACGAACTGGGCTGGGAACACCGCGCCGGGACCCCGCAAACCCCACCCACTTCGGTCAGGGGGACGCTCAGGTCAGGGCGCTGGCCCGTTCGGCGGCGTCGGCGAAGTCGGGTTCGTGGGTGAGGACCCAGCGGAACAGCTCCCGGGCCCGGGCGATGTCGCCGGCGCGTTCGTAGAGATCGGCCAATGCGTAGCCCTGGCGCAGGGTGTGGACCTCGGCGCGCTTGACGCTGCGCTGGCTCTTGTCGAGCAGGGCGATCGCTTCGTCGAGGCGGCCCTGGTCGGCGAGGGAACCAGCCATGACGATCCGGCCCTCGGTCACCAGGTCTGCCGACGGCGAACTCTCCCGAAGCTCGTCCCAGAGCTCCTCGACCTGCCTGCGCGCCTTGAGGGCCCGGTAGGCGTCGGCGAGCACCGGGTGTGCTTCAGTCGATCCGGTGAGCTGGCGAAACGCCTCGAGCTCGCGCACGGCGTCGGACCACCGACCGAGCCGGTAATAGGTGAGGCCGAGCAGTTCACGGACCGACGCTGCTTGGGGTGCTTGTTGGGCGATGGGTCGAAGCAGCGTCCGGCTCTCGTCGAAGCGCTCTCGTTCGAAGGCGTGGGCGGCGTCGCGCAGCCGCTCGTTGGCCCGCGTCCCCCGGATGGAGCCCAGTGACGTGATGAGCTCGTCGCGTGCAGCAGCACCACCGGTCCCCGGCCCTGCTGAGCGGGCGGCGCGCCCCCGGCGCTCCTTCGGCGCCAGATCGGGGGGCGTGGCTCTCGCACTCCCCCGGTCTCGGGCGACCGGCTGCGCGGTCGCCTTGTCGGCTCCGTCGACGCGTTCCCAGCGCACCGCTTCGTTCCTGGGGTCCGGGCGCAGGTCACGTCCTGACCCGCCGACGTCGTTGCGGTTGTCGACCGGCCCGTCGGAGAGCCGGCCGGCACCGCGCCGGCCCAGGCTTCCCCACTCCCGTGGCCCGGCGGTCTTGGGCTCCGGTCGGCCGGACGAGGCTCGGCGGTCGCCCCCGTCCTGCTCGCTCGGTCCGTTCCCCCGAGAGGTCCCGCCGGGCCGTGCCTTCGACTTGGCATCGGGTCGTACCTTGCCGTTTGCCTTGGGGCGACCACCGGTGCGACCGTTGGCGCCGCCGCCTCGACGCGATGAGGGTCGCTCTGCGGGGGGCACCGACCGATCCTACCGGTCGATCCGGGCGACGATTCATCCTCCGGGACCCCGGCGCCTGTTCCACGGGTGACTGAGCGCGCAGGAGGCCCCGCACGAGACGGGGCCCCCTGATGAAGAAATCCGGCGACGACCTACTCTCCCAGGGCGAATCCACCCAAGTACCATCGGCGCAGTCTGGCTTAACTTCCGTGTTCGGGATGGGAACGGGTGTGACCCAGACGCGATAGTCACCGAAACTTGTTGTCAATGGGGAGCGCCCTAACGGCGCTCTCACCCCCTGATAACTCCATAGCGAGCACGAACTTCTTAGTAGATCCAAGCCCTCGGCCGATTAGTACCGGTCGGCTGAACGTGTTACCACGCGTACACCTCCGGCCTATCAACGTGGTGGTCTTCCACGGGCCTTACCTGGTTAACCCAGTGAGGAACCTCATCTAGAAACAGGCTTCGCACTTAGATGCTTTCAGCGCTTATCCCTTCCGCAGGTAGCTAACCAGCAATGCCCTTGGCAGGACAACTGGCACACCAGAGCTGCGTCCATCCCGGTCCTCTCGTACTAGGGACAGCCTTTCTCAAGTTCCTTCCGGCTACAGAGGATAGGGACCGAACTGTCTCACGACGTTCTAAACCCAGCTCGCGTACCGCTTTAATGGGCGAACAGCCCAACCCTTGGGACCTGCTTCAGCCCCAGGATGCGATGAGCCGACATCGAGGTGC
>JAABUN010002784.1_pt1 | contig 29507 bp, 30 predicted proteins | sample 5559311 | NCBI WGS metagenome assembly JAABUN01 (sample SAMN10711877, study PRJNA513370) | rock metagenome | isolation source: Antarctica rocks | place: Antarctica: Victoria Land, Siegfried Peak sud | reverse complement strand
GCAGGTCGGCGTGGACCTGTTCGATGATGGCGTGTCCGCGGTGGATGTCCTGCGCCTGGAGCATCGCCAGGGTGGTGTCGGTGAACACCGCGTGGTGGCGCCAGGCGGTGAACAGCTCGCCCTGCCTGTGCGGGACGGTGGCCGGGTTGAGGCGTTTGACGCGGCGCACGATGAGCCGGCCGGGGACGTGTTCGGACTTCTTGCGGGAGGTAAATGCGGTGAACGGCGTTTAGGGGACTTCGGCGTCGGAGACCAGCCGCTGCTCGTCCTCGTCCCAGATCGCGTTCGGGTAGTGGATCGGGGTCCACGCGTCCTCGGCGATGCTCGAGCACGCGCGGGTGACAGCGGGATCCATCCGGGCGGTGATCGAGAACCTGGCCCCGCCGCGCCCGGCGGCGACCACGTCATGGTTGTAGTAGGCGGAGTCGCCCGCACGACCAGACCGCCGCCGCTGGCCTTCGTGGTGGCCAGGGCGTCGGCGACCAACCGGGCCGCGCCGCGGGCGGAGTTGGCCCCGCCCTTCCGCAGCCGGGTGGCAGCGATCAGCGGAGCCGATGTCGGGGTGGACAGCGTGGCGATCAACGCGGTCAAACCTTTGACCCCGGTGTAGCCGTACCCGGCGCCCTGCTTCTGATAGCCGTGGGTGGCCTTGACCGTGTCGTCGATGTCGAGGTAGGCGACCTGCCCGATCCCGGACAGGACCGGCGCCCGCCGGCGCAGCGTGGGCAGCATCCGGGCGGCGACCGCGTCCAGCTGCCGGACGTGAGCGAACGTGAAGGTGCGTAGGCAGATCCCCAACGTCGACGGCGCCCGGACCCCGGTGAACAGCCGGCCCATCCCGCCGTGTCGCAGCAGGTCCATGTCATCGATGCTGTCCGCCCCGGCCACCATCCCGGCGACCAGGCAGGTCACCTTCAGCGGGGCGTTCGCGCCGCCCTCCCCGGCCAAGGTCAGGTGCTGGCCGACCAAGTCGGACAAGCCCGCCCGCTCGGCCAACGCCAGCGCCAGGGGCCGGCCCGGCGCAGGACACCAGATTCGGGTCGTCGAACGTTGCGGACAGGTTGGGGAGATCATGAGAAACTCGCATCCAGCGGATGACCCTTCTGTGCGGGTGAATCGGACCTTGGTAAGCCCAATTCTCCCTCACCAGAAGGGCGTTCGCGTGTCACGACCCGCTACCGCGCCAAATCACCCGTGGATCCAGGCTGAACCACCTACCCTCGGGCCACGCCGACGTGAACACGCTCTGGATGTGGGGTGCGCTGCTGGCCGGAGCGCTGTCGGTGATGCTGCAGTCGCTGACCGGCCTGGACGACGACGCCGGCAAGGCCCGCATGCACCGGGCTACGTCACCAGCTGCTTGGTGTCCCAGCCAGACTCGTCCACCACGCCCGTGCCATCACCCTGCGGCTACCACCCGGGCGACCACGTCCTGGCCGAGGTCCTCCCCCGGATCCGAGACCTACCCGACCGGCCTGACACGCCGCCCACAGGTAACCCCGACCAGGACGCTGGAACTCGCCCACCCGGAGCGTCATCGGGGTCACCGCCTTGCCCAAGGCCACAAACCACGCTGACAGCAAACCCAGATCGACGCGGAATTGCCTCCAAGCAGCCGTCCGACTCACGACCCGCGGATCTGGGTCAGAGGCGGCGTGGACCACCTCGGGTACTCGACGCCGTCTTTGACGAGGCCAGCGGCACCTGGGTCTCTCGGGCCGAGGTCACCGAGATCACCTTCACCGCGTTCTCCTCCAAGAAGCGCAGTGAGAAGGTGCCCGGCCGCTCGTCGTGCGCCCCATCCCGGACCTGAACCCCCGCCGCAAGGACGGGCAGGACGCGCTGGTCGACGCCTGGCGGTTCCACGCCTTCCTCACCACCACCCACCCCGAAGTGATGGGCACCGTTGCAGCGGACAAGATCCACCGCTGCCACGCGATTATCGAACAGGTCCACGTTGACCTGAAGAACCCGCCCTCGTGGATCCGGGCTCAGCGACCACGACACACTACGGAAGGTCCATCGGTGCATCGACCTGAACCTTCGTCACGGTTGGTAGGCTCGCTGGCCGTCCCCGCCCGGAGCCGGTCCTGAATCTACCGCGCAGCGTGTCCGATGTGGTGGCCGAGCACATCGCCTTCGAGGTGGAATGCATCGACAGGTGTACCTGATGGTGTACGTCCCCAACCTTCAGTACTCGGCCGGGCTGGTCGGTGACGTCCATCGTCAGTCTGGCTGGCGATCCCCTTGACCGCGCTCCTGGAGAGGGTCGAAATCGATTGCACAACGGTGATGACAAGAACTTGCTCGCCGATGCAATGCCCTGTGGTAGCTCAGGCCTTGACAGTTTCGGGCGGGCGTCCTACTTTGGTGAAATCGATTTCCCACGGCGGCCGCTTCCGCGACCGTCGGCGTCGGAAGGTGCACGTCAATGAAACTGCAGCATGCACTGGTCACTGCCACAGTGGTCTGTCTGGGGCTTGCGTCATGCACCTCTGCCCAAGAGGCTCAGAAGACTTCCACCAAACCTCCAGCCTCCAACGGCGGCACCAAGACCATTGGTCTAATCACCTTCTCGGGTACCGACCCGTCGGCCAACATCGTGGTCAGCAGCGCTAAGAAGAAGGCACAGGAGGCCGGTTACGAGGTCGTCGTCGTCGACGCCCAGGGCCAAGTCGACCAGGCCAACACCGCGATGCAGAACCTGGTGCAACGAAAGGTCGCCGGCATTGCGATCACCGTATTCCCGGTGTCCTCGCTCGCCGCAGGTTTGGCGAGTACCAAACAGGCCGGAATCCCGGTGGTCACCTCTGGCGGCGGCACCGGGGATGGCATCGCCGTGAATGTAGACGACAGCCAGGGGGAGAAGGTGGCTCAGGCGCTTATCGACAACACCAAGGGCGAGGGGGAGGCGCTCACGCTGACCTACCTTGGTGGACGTCCCTGCCAGTTGCGGCTGGCGTCGTTCGACAAGACCGTGAAGGCCAACGCGCCAAAGCTCAAGGTTACGAGGCAGGCCATCACGGTGCCCGGTCAGGTCGAGTCTGCCACGAGTGCCACGCTCGCGTGGTTGGCGGCGCACCCTACCGGTTCTGCAGCCAGCCTCTCTATTTACGCCTGCTTCGATGACCCTGCTCTGGGTGCCATCGCCGCTCTTAAGCAGACCCAACGTGCCGACGTGAAGGTCTACTCTTTCAACGGGATCGCGCCCGCGCTTGCGGCGGTCAAGGAGGGCACCATGACGGCCACCCTGTGGTTCGACCAGTCGGCCGTTGGCTCCACCTTGGTTGAGGTGCTCGACAAGTCCGTCAAGTCTGGTGTTTCGTCAACTTCCGATCAGGTTCCCGCGCCGTCCGTCCTCGTCTCCAAGGACAACTACGACTCCTTCTCGGCTGCGCACCCTGACGCGATCAAGGCGGGCTGAACTGAGCGCTATGCAGACGCCGCCCCTGGTGAAGATCAACGGAGTCACCAAGACGTTCGGTGCCATCACAGCACTGTGTGACGTGTCGGTCGCCCTCTGTGCCGGTGAGGTCCACGGCCTGGTCGGCGCCAACGGTGCAGGGAAGTCGACGTTGGTCAAGATCTTGGCGGGTGCTCTAGTTCCTGATCATGGGACCATCGAAATCGACGGCGAACTGGTGGCGTTTCACTCGACGCTCGACTCACGACGACGAGGGCTGGGCTTCATCTATCAGGAACTCTCGCTCGTTCCGAAGTTCTCAGTGCTGCAGAACTTGGCGATGGGGAACTGGGAGAGATCGGCCATCGGCATCCTGACCTGGCGGTCCCTGCGCAAGCGGGCACGAGAGGTAATGGACGTGCTTGGCCTACAGCGGCCACTGGACCTGCCGGTCGAGCGCCTGAGCGTCGCCGACGGGTGGTTGGTCAGCATCGGACGGGCGCTGATGAGCGATGCCCGGCTGATCGCGATGGATGAGCCGAGCGCGTCGTTGTCAGCCGAAGAGTGCCAGAAGCTGTTCGGCGTGATCCATGGCCTGGCGGCGCGTGGCGTTTGTGTCGTGTATGTATCGCATCGTCTCAAGGAGGTAGTGGATCTCTGCGAGACCGTCACGGTTTTCCGGGACGGTCGGATTGTGGACACGCTGCGTGGCGCAGCTATCGACAAGCAGGCGCTCGTGCAAGGGATCGTGGGTGGCGTGGTCGTGCCGCCCGCGCCGGCGCAACCCAGTGAGGTGGCCGTGCGAGCCGAGCATCCCGCACTGAGTCTGCGGGGATTGAGCCGCCCACCCTTCGTCAACGGCATCGACCTAGACATCATGCCCGGAGAGGTCGTCGGCCTCACCGGGCTGGTGGGGAGCGGTCGCACCGAGATCGCACGCATGGTCTTCGGTGCCGACCCTCCCGCGGCAGGGGAGATGTACCTCGACGGCAAGCCCTACCGCCCCCAGTCTGTGGTCAGCGCCATCCGGAGAGGTGTCGCACTGGTGCCCGAGGAGCGTCGCTCGCAGGGACTCTTCCTCGAGAAGAGCATCGATTTCAACATCAGCCTGCCCACGTTGCGAGCACTGCGCTCTGGCCCGTTGCGACTGCTGTCGAGCCGGCGTCGCACGGAGCGCTCCGAGCGGATGGTGAAGAGCCTCGGCATCAAGACCCGCTCCACTCAGACGCCGGTGCGCCAACTCAGCGGCGGCAACCAGCAGAAGGTCGTCATGGCCAAGTGGCTGGTGGGAGAGTGCAAGGTGTTGCTGCTCGACGAAGCCTCTCGGGGCGTGGACGTCTCGGCCCGCGCCGAGATATACGGGGTCATCCGCCAGCAGTCCGCCCTGGGCACGGCCGTGCTGGTCATCTCGTCGGAGTTCGACGAGCTCAAGATCTGCGACCGCGTCGTTGTCCTGCGGGAGGGCCGCGTGTCGGCCGAGCTCGGGCCCGACGAGGTGTCGGAGTCCGCAGTTCTTGCGGCTTCGTTCGCCGACCACACCGACCTTCACCCAGCCGAGCCCCCGAGGGAGACAGCATGACGGAGAGCCCCACGGTCGTCACCGACCAGCCGAGCCCGACCGCACCCTCGGGCCAGCGTCCAGGGGTTACGCGCGCGCTGACTATCGCTGGCAAGTACGGCACGATCATCGGCCTGGTAGTCATGATCGTGATCCTCGCCATCGCCGCACCGGGCACGTTCCTCTCAACGTCCAACTTCGTCAACGTGCTCACTCAGAACTCACTTATCGCGATTGTCGCCTGCGGCATGACCCTGCCACTGGTCGTCGGTGAGTTCGACCTCAGTCTCGGGTACCTAGCCAGTTTCGCCGGCGTGCTCTGCGTCGGGCTGATGACCAACGAGGGGGTGCCCATGCCGCTGGCAATCGCCATCGGCGTGGCCGCGGGCCTCGCCGTTGGGCTCGTCAACGGGTTACTGGTGACCCAGCTCGGCGTCAACGCCCTCATCGCTACACTCGGCACCGGCACCGTGATTGTGGGGCTCAACTATGCATATACCAACGGCATACCCATCACCCTCGTCGGCAACGCCGGGTTCCTCGACCTAGCTCTCGGGAAAGTTGCGGGCATCCCGAACCCGATCATCTTGATGGTGATTGCCGTCGGACTGCTGTGGCTGCTCCTGAATCGTACTGTTCTCGGGCAGCAGATGCAGGCCGTTGGTGGGAACCACGAAGCCGCTCGCTTATCGGGGGTGCGGGTCGAAAGGGTGCGGATCTGGGCGTTCGTCATCGCGGGCGTGGCGGCCGCGGTGGCGGGGGTGCTGCTTGCATCGCGGGTCGGCAGCGGCCAGCTCACTGCCGGTGACGGCTATCTGTTGAACTCGTTCGCAGCCGTCTTCCTCGGCTCGGCTGCTCTGCGAGACGGCGAGTTCCATATCCTCGGCACGCTTATCGGCGTGATGACGGTGGGTTTTGGTTTCAACGGGTTGGCGATCCTGGGTGCGCCAACGTTCTTCCAGTACATCTTCGCCGGCGGCCTGCTCATCGTGGCGGTTGCCCTCAGCACTGTGGCGCGCCGGTATGCCCGCACCTGACAGGCCCACGCCGCCACCCATCGAGGCCGAAGCTGTGCGAATCCACGCCAGCAAGACTCCCAGGTACCGTGTCACCGCCGTCAACGTCGGCAACATGAAGGTCGATGCCTCCGAGATGTCCTACGGGCGCGATTTCGGTCGCAAGGTCAACATCCCTGTCTGGTGTGCGGCGATCGAGGGCGACGGCAAGCGAATCATCGTCGACACCGGAATCAGCGACCCTCAGTGGGTGGCCCGGCTGATGTGCCCTTCATGGCAGGCGCAAGATGAGACGATCGACGGCGCTCTCGGCGTCCTGGGGTGGTCCCGTAACAGCGTTGACATCGTCATCAATTCGCACCTGCATCATGACCACTGCGCCAACAATTCCGCCTTTCCCCAAGCTGAGTTTTTCGTCAGCCTGGCCGAGTGGGAGTACGCGCAGTCGCCGATCAGCCTTCAGCAGGTGCTCTACAACCAGTCGTGGCTCGCTCCACCGCTGGGGCTGTTCGACTACACACTCGTCCAGGATGACTTTTTCGACGTGTTGCCGGGGTTGCGGCTCGTGCGCACCCCCGGACACACCCCCGGCCACCAGTCACTACTTGTCAACACCGATGAGGGTGTGCTTTGCGTCAGCGGTGACGCAGTCAACTCCCGTGCGAGTCTGGCCGACGGTGTGCCCTGTGGTCTGCTGTGGTCGACTGAGGATGGCATCGAGAGCGTCAGGCGCATCCGGGCCCTTGCCGACCGAGTGCTTATGAGTCACGACCCCCAGATAGAGAAATTTCAGGAGGGTGGGTTCCCGCTCACCGCCGCAGTTACGGACGCCGAGACGGCGACCGAGCGGGCACAAGGCGAGACACAGCGAGAGGCACAGGAATGAGTGAGGACCTGCACCTCATGTCGGCGGTCGAACTCGCTCGTCGGTTACGCGAACGGGATCTGAGCGCGGTCGAGGTCGCCGACGTGTTTCTGCGGCGCATCGACAGCGAGAACCCGCGCATCAACGCGTTCACGACGATTACGCACGAACTTGCGCTAGAAACGGCACGCCGTTGCGACGAAGCCGCCGCCGGGGGCCGGACTCTTGGTCCCCTGCACGGCGTCCCGGTGGCCATCAAGGACCTCTTCGACTTCCGTGCCGGTGTCCGCAACACCTTTGGGTCGCTGCCGCTTCAGGACTTCGTGCCCGACGAGACGACACTGTATGTGCAGCGGCTCGAGAACGCTGGTGCCGTGATCGTGGGCAAGACCAACGCGCCCGAGTTCGGTCACAAGGGTGTCACCGACAACTTCGTGTCCGGTCCTACGTGCAACCCGTTCGACACGGCGCGCAACGCCGGAGGTTCATCCGGCGGTGCCGCCGCGGCCGTCGCGGCCGGGTTGGTGCCGCTCGCTCAGGGCACGGACGGCGGTGGGTCAGTGCGGATACCTGCATCCTGGTGCGGCGTCTACGGTCTCAAGCCGTCGTTCGGTCGCGTAGCGGACATCGCGCGGCCGAACGCATACATTTCGGCCAGCCCCTTCGTCTCCGCGGGTCCACTCGCCCGCTCCGTCGAAGACGCCGCACTCATGCTGTCCGTCATGGTCGGCCCACACCCGCGGGACCCGTTCAGCCTCCCAGCCTTGACGACGTCTCTAGCCGACGTGGCACCGAACGGCCTACTCGGAAAGCGGGTCGCATTCAGCCCCGACCTAGGCGGGATCCCCGTCGACCCGGCTGTCGCGGTGGTCGTGCGCGAGTCTCTGCATGTTTTGGAGTCCGCGGGCGCCGTGGTTGTGCCGGTCGATATTCGACTTCCGGTCGACCAATTCGAGCTCGCCCAACTCTGGGGCAGGCTCATGGGTGTCCTGTACGCCGACAGCCTCGCGGCTGTCTTGGCCTGGGGGGTCGACCTCATGGCTGACCACCTGGACGAACTGACGCCCGCTTTCCGCGACATGCTTGTCGCAGCGCAGACGCTCACAGCTGTGGAGGCGCGCGCCGACGAACGTCTACGCACTGCAGTGCTGGACGCTGTCCAGGACGCGTTCGATGGCTACGACCTGCTCGTGGCACCGACCCTGGCCGTCACCGCTGTCGTCAATCGGAACGACGGTCTGACCACGGGACCCACTGAGGTGGGTGGAGTCCCTGTAGACCCTTCGATCGGCTGGTGCCTGACGTACCCCTTCAACTTCACCGGTCACCCCGCAGCGTCGGTGCCGGCTGGCCTGGTGGACGGGCTGCCCGTGGGTCTGCAAATCGTTGGTCAACGGCACGATGACGCGGGAGTGCTTGCTGCCAGCGCTGCATTCGAGGCGCTTGCGCCGTGGATGGACACCTATCCCGACCGGGTCGTGCGGTGACCGCCTCCGCACCGAAGTCAGGCAACAGGGGTGCGAGTAGATCCGTCACTATGGCGGACGTCGCGCGACTGGCTGGCGTATCGTCGGCCACGGTGTCGCGATACCTGAACGGTCGCAACGTCAACCCGCAGATCAAGGACGAGGTGAAGCGCGCCGTCGCCCAGCTCGGCTACCGCCCAAATCTCATTGCTCGCGGTCTGCGCAGACAGGTGTCTAATGTTTGGGCCTGCGTGATATCCGACATCGAGAACCAGTTTTTCACGGCCATGGTCCGCGGTGTCGAGGACGTCGCTCGCGGCCTCCACCACTCCGTGGTGCTTTGCAATACAGACGAAGATTCGGATCGTGAAGCCGAGTACCTCCGGCTGATTGAGTCACAGCAGATGTCCGGGATGATCGTCTCTGCAACCCATAGCGGCCTTGACATCAGTGCCCTGACATCCACAGGCGTGCAGGTGGTCTCAGTCGACCGTGAACTGACTGAACCTACTGACACGGTTCTCGTCAATAACCACGAGGGAGCCAAGGTGGCGACAAAGCACCTCATTGCGATGGGCTGCAAACGGATCGCGTGCGTCACCGGGCCACACGACACCACGACGGGCGAGCAGCGGCTGCGGGGCTACCGTGCCGCGCTGTGGGAGTCCGGGCGACCCGTCGACCCCGGCCTCGAGGGCTATTGCGACTTCAAGGAAGCCGGAGGCTTCGCCGCAGCGCGTACAATGTTGGCCCGGCACGTGCCGCCTGACGGCTTCTTCGTCGCAAACAATCAGATGACCGTCGGTGTCCTGCGAGCGCTGGCCGCCGAAGGCCTGGCCGTGCCGACGGACGTCGCCGTGGCGGGGTTCGACGATCTCCCGTGGTGGTCGATGTCTCACCCGACGGTGACGGCCGTGGCCCAGCCCGCCTACCAGATGGGGCAGGCAGCAGGGCAACTGCTCGCGAATCGGCTCGGCGGCTACGACGGCCCTCCCAGGTCGCAGTACTTCGAGCCCCTGTTGATCGTGCGACAAAGTTCGCGCCTCGGTTCATCACCCAACTCGCCCCCAGCCCCTCGACGAGCGAGGCCACCGCGGTCATAAGCGCCGGTGTTGTCGGATCCCTACACACCAACTCAAAGGACGTGACACGCATGCCAGCGCAGACCAGAGACCTCGCCTCGACGGTTGTCGCCATCACTGGCGCCAGTTCAGGCATCGGCCAAGCTTCGACGCGTCTGCTCGTAGAAGCTGGCGCCCGCGTGGCCGTCCTGGCTCGAAGGGGCGAGCGACTGCAGCAGCTCGTCGATGAACTGGGCCCTGACAAGGTAATCGCGGTGCCAGGGGATGTCCGTGACCCGGAGTCCGCGCGGGGGCTCGTCGCGGCGGCCGTGGATGGGTTCGGACGGCTGGACAGCATCGTGGTCAACGCAGGTGTGGGGGCCTACGGTGGCATCCTGGACGCGACGGACGATGAGCTGAAGACCATGATGCGGACCAACGTTGAGAGCAGCGTCTGGGCGGTACGGGCGGCCGTCGAGCAGTTTCGCCGTACGGCAGAAGGAGGCGACATAGTCATCATTGCTTCCGTAGCAGGTCTGCGCGGCGGAGGCAACGAGGCTGTTTACGCGGCCACGAAGTTCGCGCAAGTTGGCCTCGCCGGCTCGCTCGACCGCGAGGTACGCACCGACGGAATTCGGGTGAGCACGCTGTGCCCGGCCGGGGTCCACACTGAGTTCGCGATCGGGAAGGGCCGTACCGAGGGAGATCCCGCACTCGACGAGTTCCTCCAGCCCGAGGACATCGGAGCCGCCGTAGTCACCGTCCTGCGTCAGCCGCGCAGGATGCGAACGGCCCTGTGGGCCATGTGGAGCATGGCGGAGGGCAGTTGACGGTGCCGTCGTCGGCGGCCCCCACAGACCGGACTTCCGAACATGGTGGGCACACGATCTGGTGAACTGGGGCGCTGACCTGCGCGTATGCGTTTTGGGCTTGGTGGGGTCGTGCTACTACAAGCCGCCCAAGCGGCCGCTGGCTGGGTGTCCTCAACTGGTGGTGGGGGCGGTGAAGTCGAGGAACCGTGGCGGTTCGGGCAGCTCCAGGGCGTCGAAGATCGTCTTCTGGCCCGGGGTGGTCCTCGAGCGTTGCGCGACGTGGCCCTCGGGGGGTGCCAGGGTGACCAAGTGCATCCGGTCGAGCTCGTGGCGGAGGGTGCACCAGGTGTCGCCGGTGGTGTTCTCGATGACGCGCATGAGCAGTAGGGCGAGCCAGCACAGCTGGATGTGTATGTCAACCACAACTGGACCCAGGTGGGCAATCCAAGTCAGACCCAGCCGGGCCTAGCGGGTGGCCTAGCGGAGGCCCAGCGGTGGCTTAGCGGCGCAGGCCGTCCAGCGCCGCGCGCAGGATCGGCTCAACGTACTCTCGGTCGCCCGACACCGTGACAGCCGCGAGCACGAGGTCGAGCACCTGGTCGATGGTGAGGTCGGTGCGGGCCTCGTGGGCCTCCTGCGCTGCGATGAGGAGCGGCCGCCCTGCGGTGACCACCCGGTCACGACTGCTCCCGAACACCGGGTCGGATGTGTCCGTGTGCCGGAGCAGTTCGGCGGCGATCGGGTGCTTGTTCTCGTGGAAGACGGCGAAACGGCGCAGCCAGGTTCGCAGTGCCTCGCCCGCGGGTCCGGAGGCGTCCTCGGCCGCGCGGCAGAGGTCGTCAACTTCCTTCGCGTAGAGGCCCTCGAGCAGCTCACGGCGCCCGGGGTAGTTCCGGTAGAGCGTCGCCATGCCGACGCCCGCCTGACGCGCGACCTCCGCCATCGAGACCTCGCCGGAGCGATCCGCCAGCACTGCGCGGGCCGCCGCGATAATCCGCTCGCGGTTGCGCTCGGCGTCTGAGCGACGCGCGGGCTCACTCGGTGTCAGATCCAAAGTGGACAACCTCTCCGATCAGCGTGGACCGTCGAAACGGACAGGCTCTCCGTCTATCCGTAGACGAGATCGTACCGCCGCCAGCTGCAGAGGAAGGAGCCCCCCGATGGAGTACCGGCCGCTCGGCCGCACGGGGATCACCGTCAGCCATCTCACCCTGGGCGCGATGAGGTTCGGGGCACTCGGCAACCGCGATCACGAGCAGTGTGTGCGAATCGTCCACCGCGCCCTCGACGCGGGGATCACCACCGTCAACACCGCGGACGGGTACTCGGCGGGGGAGTCTGAGGAGATCCTCGGCGAGGCCCTCGCCGGCGGTCGCCGGGACGAGGTCGTGCTGACCGTGAAGTTCGGGGTGAAGCTCGACGGGAACCGGAACCACGGCGGCGGGTCACGTCGGTGGATCACGCAGGCGGTCGAGGGCTCCCTGCGTCGCCTGCGGACCGACTGGATCGACGTCTACGAGCTCGGCGCACCGGACCCGGAGACCGACCTTGACGAGACCCTCGACGCACTCACCGACCTGGTCGGCACCGGCAAGATCCGATCATTCGGCACCTCGAAGATGCCGCCGTCGCAGATCGGCGAGGCGCGCGCACTCGCCGAACGACGCGGGCACGGCGTGTTCCGCACGGAAGAGGCGCCGTACTCGATCCTGAACCGCGTTGTTGAGTACGACCTCCTGCCGACGTGTCGCCGCCTCGGGATAGGGGTCCTCGCGTTCGGACCGCTCGCCGGCGGCTGGCTGTCGGGCCGGTACCGAAAAGGGTCCGACGTCGGCGCTCCCGGCTCGAGCCTGCACCACGCACGGCGGACGCATGGACGCAACAGCCCCGGTCAACGCAGCGAAGCTGGCGGCCGCCGATGCCCTCGGCGCGCTCGGCGACGAGGTGGGCCTCACCCTCCCGCAGCTCGCCACGGCGTTCGTTGCCCGCCACCCGGCGGTGAGCACCGTGCTCATCGGGCCGCGAACCATGGAGCAGCTCGAGGGGTCCCTGACCGCCGACGGCGTCGAGCTGTCCGACGACACGCTCGACCGCATCGACCGCATCGACCAGATGGTCCCGCCCGGGTCGACGATCAACATCGCCGACGCCATGTGGGAGCACGGCACCCGCGCCCTGGACGCGGCCCAGCGCCGACGCTGAGTGCGGTCCGGCGTCGAGGTCGAGCCGCGGGAGGTCCTCTTCGGGCATCGCTCGGTACGTCTTTACCGGTTCGACGTCGCTGTCCAGCAAGCGCAAGGGGCTGGAGGGCCTCGCGATCCGCGCCCCGGAACTGATTAAGGCGCGGGCCGCCTCCGGACGGCCATCGAGGGGAGTCGGAGTACCAGCGCTAACTGGCCAAGGCCGCTGCCAGCCCGAGCAGCAGCACGCGGCGATAGCCCCAGGCCTCCGCCAGTGACCCGGCCAGCAGCAACGCCGGCACCAGTGCGCCCGCGTACGTGGCGAAGATCAGGGTCAGGACGAACGGGCTGAAACCGAACCGGTGCGCGTACACGGCGTACAACGGGACGGAAGGTTCGTACCCACGATCAGCACGAACAACGCGAACCCGGTACAGATAAACGCCTTCCGCGAGCTCGAAGTTGTTGCCGAGGAAGTCATGACTGGGACGCTAGGGCCGAATTGGTTCGGGTTACTCCGAAGCGACCGCGACCTAGAGTCGAGCTCATGAGCACTGTTGGAGAAGCAGACCTGAGCGTGGTCGGGCGGCTCCTGGCCGAACCTGCCCGGGCGCGTGTGCTGATTGCGCTGCCCGACGGGCGCCGGCTCTTGGCGAGCATGCTCGCCCTGGAAGCCGGAGTCGCGGGCTCCACCATGGGCGGGCACCTGGCCCGCCTCATCGACGGCGGCATGCTCACCGTCCAACAACACGGGCGATACCGGTGCTACCAGCTCGCCGGCCCGCACATCGTCGAACTCGTCGAAGTCATCGCCCGGATCTCTCCAAACCTGACCATCACCTCAGGAGACGAGATTACCAGCTCTTCGTACTGAAGCTGGGTGTTGGGTGTTGGGTGTTGGGTGTTGGGTGATGAATCCTGGGCGACACGCCCCGGGCTGAGCTGCGCTGTTGTGGGGGGCCTCACCATCCGTGTTCACGGCCAGGTGATCACGAGCGCAAGAAGCCCCGAGTGCAGACTGGAGCGCCCTTCATCCCCCGGATCCCTCAGGCGTCTGGTGTTGCATCGCTTTTGGGCGCCATCGGGCTTCCAATTACCGCTCCTGCCGGCTTGGGATCGAGCTACGGCTTTCGTTCGCCAGACCCGCGAACGAGCAGGCTGGTCTCCATCACGACGGTGGTCGGCTCGGACCGGCGCAGTCCCATCCCATCGATGGCCAGTCGCCCGGCCGTCCTTCCCATCTCTACCGTGCTGTGCGAGACGACGGTGATGCCGAGCACGTCGGCAAGCTCGAAGTCGTCGAAGCCGACGATGGCCGGTTGGCTACCGAGCTCGCTCATGGCCGAGATGGTGCCGATAGTGATGCGGTTGTTGCTGGCGAACACTGCCGTCGGCTGCTCCGGCCCGGTCAGCAGAGAGCGTGCGGCCTCGCGGGCGGTCGTGACGTTGTGGGCCCCGTGGCGGGCGAACCGCCCTGGGTCGAGGCCGGCTTGCGTCATGGCCTCGCTGAACCCCGAGAACCGCTCTCGATGGGTTGCCAGCCGGGACAGGTCACCGATGAACCCGATCGAGCGGTGACCACCGGCGATGAGGTGCTCGGTCGCGATACGGCTTCCTCCGACGTTGTCCAGCAGGACCGAGTCGGCGTCGATGCCGACGCCGATCCGGTCGACGAAGACGACGGGGACGCCGCGCATCTGGACCGCTTGCATGTCCCGGTGGTCCTCGACCGTGGACACGAGCACCAGCGCGCGCACCTGCTGCCGGTTCACCATCTCGTTGACCAGGGCGCGCTCACGGTCGGGCTCCTCGTCCGAGCTGGCTACCGTCAGCTGGGCTCCGGTGCTGCGGAGCTCCTGCTCGATCCCCTTGGCCAGCGCCGAGTAGAACGGGTTGGCGAGGTCACCGGTGATCAGGCCCACCACGTTGGACGCCACTCCTCGGGCGAGCATGCTGGCCGTACGGTTGAGCTGGAACCCGAGCTCGTGGGCGGCATCGAGCACTCTCGCGCGAGTCGCCTCGGCGACGTACCGCTCGCCGTTCACGGCTCGGGAGGCGGTCTTCAGGCTCACCTTGGCGAGGGCGGCGACCTGCTCGAGGGTGGGAGCGCCGCCGCCGGGCCTTATCCGGGCACCTTCGGGAGAACGGATCGACATGGTGACCGGCTTGGCCCCTCTTTGCTGCACCCGGCGGATGCGTGGCGGTTTGCTCTTGACCATCCTGCCAGACGGGGGCATCATGCGTATGACAGCGCTGTACTAACAGTGCTGGACACCGTCGTCCACGCGAAGAGGATCCGCTGATGCCGTTCAGCTCCCCACTGGTCCGGTCCATGTCCCCAGCGCACCAGCGCTCCTCCGTGCCGAGGGTCGCTGCCGCGACCGTTGCGCTGGCGATGGCGCTCACCGGCGCGGGGCTCGGGGGCAGGATCACTCTGGCCCATGGTGCCGAGGCGCCGTTCACAACGTCGTTCGAGAGCGCCGACCCCAAGCCGCTGGACAGCACGGCATACGGGACCCAGGCCAACGTGACCGGCCGGATCCCTCCGGGAAGCCTGTCGGCCTACGTCACGGGGGTGACTGCCTCCGCGCAGAATTTGCCGGGGGAGGCCGCGAGCAACCTGCTGGACAGCAACCCGAACACCAAATGGCTGGCCTTTGCGAGCACGGGCTGGGTCGTCTACACGTTCGACAAGCCCGTCGTCGCGACCGACTACGCCATGACCAGCGCCAACGACTCTCCGGCACGGGACCCGAAGAACTGGACGATCGAGGGCTCGAACGACGGGAAGACCTGGGCGCCGGTCGACACCCAGACCAACCAGAGCTTCCCGGGCCGGCTGCAGGAGAAGGACTACAAGACCGCCAACACGACGGCATACAGCTCCTATCGGCTCACCATCTCGGCCAACTCCGGCGAGAACATCACCCAGCTCGCCGGCTGGGACCTGCGTGACGCACGTCCGGGATCGACGCCGATGCTCGCCACCGTGGCCGGTGGTCCCACGAACACCCCCAACTCCAAGCCCGGGGTCGGCTTCACCGGCACCCACGCACTGCGGTACGGCGGCAAGCACGTGGCCGACGGGCCCGGCAGCGCCACCGACCTGCTCTACGACAAGGTGGCCCAGCCCATCGCCGCCGGCACCGAGCTGTCCTATCTGGTCTACCCGGAGGGTTCCAGCGACCTCGCCGTGCCCGCCTCCTGGGTCGCCGTCGACCTCGTGCTCGACGACGGGACCACGATGTCAGCCAAGTCCGGCCTGGTCGACGCCAACGGCTTCGGGGTGACGGCACGCGACCACGGCCAGCAGAAGTCGCTGTTCGAGAACCAGTGGAACTCCGTGCACATCGACCTCAGCAGCCTCGCCGGCCGGAGGGTCGACAAGATCCTGCTGAGCTACGACTACCCCAACGGCAAGGCCAGCACGGTCTTCTCCGGCTGGGTCGACGACGTGCGCATCGGCACGGCGGCACCGGCCATCGACGGGTCGAGCCGCGTCAACTACGTCGACACCCGGCGCGGCACCCTCTCGTCGGACAAGCTCTCGCGGGGCATGAACATCCCGGCCACGGCATGGCCCAACGGGTTCAACTTCTTCACCCCGATGACCAATGCGGGGAGCCAGAGCACGCTCTACGAGTACCAGCGAGCCAACAACGCGGACAACCTGCCGACCCTTCAGGGGATCGGGATCTCCCACGAGCCGAGCATCTGGATGGGCGACCGGGACCAGCTCGGCATCATGCCGTCGCTGTCCACCACACCGACCGGCGACCTGGCCGCGCGGGCGCTTCCCTTCACCCATGCCGACGAGGTCGCCCGACCGGACCTGTACAGCGTGAAGTTCCAGAACGGCCTGGCGACCCAGGTCACCCCCACAGACCACGGTGGCATCTACGAGTTCCAGTTCCCAGGGACCACCGGCAGTGTCGTCGTCGACCAGGTGGGCGGCTCCTCCTCTCTGCGCGTCGCAGCGGACGGGACCGTCTCCGGGTGGGTGGACGGCGGCTACGGCAGCGGGATCAGCCGCATGTTCGTCTACGGGGCCTTCGACAAGACGCCCGCTGCGGTGGGCACCGCGAGCGGGGGGCGGACCGGCGCTCGCTACGCCAGCTTCGCCACCACGGCGGGGGAGAAGGTGCAGCTGCGTCTGGCGACGTCGTTCATCTCCCTGGACCAGGCACACAAGAACCTCGACCTGGAGGTCACCGGGCGCAGCTTCGCCGATGTCAACAAGGCAGCGGCCAACGCCTGGAACGACCGCCTGAAGGTCATCGACGTCCAGGGCGCCACCGACAACCAGCGGGTCACCCTCTACTCGAACCTCTACCGGATGAACCTCTACCCGAACAGCCAGTTCGAGAACACGGGCACCGCCGCCGCGCCGAAGTACCAGCACGCGAGCCCGGTCGCGCCGCAGAGCGGTGCGGCGACCGACACGACCACGAACGCCAAGGTCATCGACGGTGAGCTCTACGTCAACAACGGTTTCTGGGACACCTACCGCACCGTCTGGCCGCTCTACAGCCTGCTCTATCCCGACCTGTCGGCGAAGCTCGTCAACGGCTTCGTCCAGCAGTACCGGGAGGGCGGCTGGATCGCTCGGTGGTCCTCGCCCGGCTACTCCGACATCATGACCGGGACCAGCTCGGACGTGGCGTTCGCCGACGCGTACCTCAACGGTTCCCTGCCGACCCCGACGGCACTGGAGGCGTATGACGCGGCGCTGAAGAACGCCACGGTGCTCCCTCCGTCGAACAACGTGGGCCGCAAGAGCCTCGACACGTCGATCTTCCTCGGCTACACGCCGGACTCACAGGGTGAGAGTGTCTCGTGGGGCCTCGAGGGGTACATCAACGACCACGGCATCGGTCTGATGGCGGCCAAGCTGGCCAAGGACCCCGCCACCCCCAAGGCTCGGCGAGCCACGCTGGAGCAGGAGAGTGTCTACTTCCTCGACCGAGCCACGAACTACGTCCAGATGTTCGACCCCTCGACGGGGTTCTTCCGGCCGAAGACCGCCGCTGGACAGGTCGCCGGCGGTTCGAACTTCGACCCGACCGCCTGGTGGGGCCCCTACACCGAGACCGACGGCTGGAACTTCGCCTTCCATGCACCGTTCGACATCCCCGGCCTGGAGTCCCTCTACGGGGGCTCCGACGGGCTGGTCAAGAAGCTCGACCAGTTCTTCGCCACTCCGGAGACCGGCGGCGGCGGCAACATCCACGAGATGGTCGAGGCCCGCGCAGTGCGGATGGGCCAGCTCGGCATGAGCAACCAGCCCTCGCACCACATCCCCTACCTGTATGCCGCAGCTGGGACGCCCAGCAAGACGCAGGCTGTGGTTCGCGAGATCCAGCAGCGGCTCTACGTCGGCAGCGAGATCGGCCAGGGCTACCTCGGTGACGAGGACAACGGCGAGATGTCGTCCTGGTCCGTCTTCTCGGCGCTCGGCTTCTACCCCCTGTCCCTCGGCAGCGGGCAGTACGTCGTCGGCTCGCCGCTGTTCACCAAGTCCACTGTCCACCTTGCCAACGGCAAGGACCTGGTCATCAACGCGCCGAACAACAGCAACACCAACCGCTACATCAAGTCCGCTTCGCTGAACGGTGAACGGCTCAACACCGCGTCGCTGCCTCAGGAGGCGCTTGCCAAGGGCGGCACGGTCGACTTCACGATGAGCCCGACGCCGACCACCTGGGCGCAGCAGAACTCGCCCGGGGACCCCAAACCGACACCGGCCACCGACGCGACCAAGGCGGGCTACGGCACGATGAGCGTGTCGGACAAGACCAACATCAGCGCGCTCACCGACGACAGCTCGCGGACGTCGACGACCTTCGCTACGCCGACGCCGGCAGTGACCTGGACGTCCACCAGCGGCGGCGTCACCGTCGACCGCTACACCCTGACCTCGGGTGCCAGCGGTGCCGCGCCGAAGTCGTGGCATGTCGAAGGATCCGACGACGGGGTCAAGTGGAAGACGCTGGACACACGGACCGACGAGACCTTCACCTGGGCGACACAGACCCGGCCGTTCGAGCTGAAGAAGGACAAGCCGTACACGCGCTACCGCCTGACCATCGACTCGACGACCACCGGCGGGCCGGCCACTCTCTCCGAGCTGGAGCTCCTCGCCACCCCGGGCACGGTCGGCAACCTCGCGGTCACCCCCGCGGCCGGCCTCACCGCGGCGGTAGGGGCGCAGGTGACCGGTTCGCTGGCCACCCTCTCGGGGGGCGGTGGGACCGTGGCGTCCGACTACACCGTCACGGCCGACTTCCTCGACGGCAAGGGACCGCAGCCGGCGACGTTGACCGGGACGCCACTCGGGACCTGGACGGTCTCGGCGCCCCACACGTTCACCCAGTCGGGGGAGTACTCCGTCGTCGTGACTGCGACTCGCGGCACGGCGAAGGTCAGCACCGTGGTCCCGATTTCGGTGAGCCGGGACGGCACCCTGGTCGGCGCCTTCGACACCGCGTGCATCGGTGACCCCGGTGTGGGCGCCAACTGCGACGCCAAGGGGTGGGCCTTCAACCGCAAGCTGCTCGCGGACAGCGGTTTCGTCCAGGGCACGACGGTTAAGGTTCCCGGGACCACACTGACCTTCGACCTGCCGGCCGCCGCAACGACCAACCTCGACGACGCCACGGGGAACGGGCGGAACATCCACCTGAACCTCGGCACCGGAGCAACTCAGCTGTCGGTGATCGGCACGGGCACCCAGTCGGCTCAGCACACGAGCGGGACCCTCACCTTCAGTGACGGGACCACCGCCAGCGTGCCGATCGACTACGGAGACTGGGTCGGCAGTGCCAACAGCCCGATCTCCGGAAACATCGTCGTCGGCAAGTCAGCCGGCCGGCTGAGCGGCGCCAACGGCAGTGACGGGCAGACGGCGGCGATCTTCTCCACGGCGCCCTACTCGATCCCCGCGGGCAAGACGGTCACCTCGCTGACCCTTCCGACCCAGACCGGCGACCCCGGCTCGGCCGGCCGGATCCACGTGTTTGCGATCGCCTCCGACGGAGCACGCACCGCCCAGCCGCCGCTGTCCGCAACGGGGGTCGCCATCGCGCCGCAACGCGTTGGCACCGACTTCACCGCGAATGTGGCCACGGCGTCGGGCGGCACCCCGGCCACGCCGGGTTCCTACACGGCTCGGGTGAACTGGGGTGACGCGACGCCGCTCGCAGCTGCAACGGTCACGCCCGGCACGGCCGGAAACCCCTCCACGGTGGCGGCCGGGCACCGGTACGACAAGGCCGGTGACTACACGGTCGCGGTGACGGTGGACGACGGGGTCACCAGCACGGTGGCGACGACCACGGTCCACGTCACCTGACCGGGAGACCTCCCGCGGAACCTGGCTGGCCCGGCGCAGCGTTTGCTGCGCCGGGCCGGTCTTCGTCCGGGCCAACATCTCGTATGCCGCGGAGCCACCCGATGGGTCGGTCCCCTGAACGAGCGCCTGAGGCGCCTCTGTCGGCTGCGGACGTGGTGGTGGATCACGATGGGGATGCGGCGTCTGCTGGATGTCGTTGATCCCGTCGAGGATGATCAGGTTGCGGACTGCCGTCCGGTCGAGGACGTCTCGGTCGAAACGGGAAAGGGCCGCGGGCCCAAGCCCGTCGCCGCCGTCGGGCAGGACCCGGTTGCCGCCACGTCACGTGCATGGTGAGGTCTTCCGGTGGCGGCCCCTCGCGGGGCTCGCCGCTCATGAGCAAGCCGGTGCGCCCGCGCCGTCGTGGTGCAGCCAGATGCCCTGCCGCTGTCGACCTCGCTTGTCCCGCCCACCCTCGACGTGGGCGAGGCCGGCCACTTTCCGCCGCCTGGTCCCGCCGGGCGCCCTGCCGAGGCATCCGCTGCTTCGGGAAGCGCTGTGGCAATGGTGCTACGCTAACGCACATGGGCACCGTTGCATCGCGGGATCTAAGGAATCACACCGCCGACGTGTTACGTCAGGTGTCGGAAGGCGCGCACGTCACCGTGACCGTCAACGGGGTACCTGTTGCCGAGATCAGCCCGGTCCGCACGATGCGTCGCGCGTCGATGTCTAAACGTGACCTCATCGCCCTGCTGGCGCACCATCAGGCCGACCCCGCTATGCGGGACGACCTGGCCGCACTCGCTGGGGAGAGCACTGACGACCTGGGCTCCATCCGGTGACCGCTCCTTCGCGAGGACTGCTCGACACCAGCGTTCTCATCGCCACAGAGCAGGGACGGCTCCTGGACACCGACGCCCTGCCTGATGAGGTGTTCATCAGCGTCGTCACCATTGCCGAGCTGCAGGCAGGTGTCCTCGCTGCCGCAGACACCGCCACCCGTGCCCGCAGGTTGGCGACCCTGGATTCGATCTCGGGTCTGGAGGCCTTGCCCATCGACATCGTCGCGGCAGGACACTGGGCCACTCTGCGGGTCCGACTGGCCGAGGAAGGTCGTCGGGTCAACGTGAACGAGCTGTGGATCGCCGCAGTTGCAGCAGCCAATGATCTGCCGGTCGTCACGCAGGACTCCGACTATGCGCCGCTCGAGTCCATCGGCGGACCGCACGTGATTCGCATCTGACGACACCCTTCGGCCTCCGTAGTTGTCGCGTCCGCTGGTCCCCGTGCCCGACCCGATGGGCGGCCTTTCTCGGGCCTCGTTCTCCCTCGTATGCCGCGCGAGGGGGGCCGCCGACGGCTCGGGTTGTGGCGCGTCGACAGACGCGACCTCTACGCCGGGATGGTGACCGCACTCGTGGCGTGCCCCGCTTCCAGAAGGCCCCCGGGAGCTGCGGCTGATGCGATCGCGGGCCGCAGACCAACTAACATGGGGCCTACGATCGGGTCGCTGTCGGGAAGCCTGCCGAGTCGCGTGCTGGCCGCACACCGTGGTGAAGTACTCGACCTTGCCGAAGCACGCGGGGGGAGTAGCGTCCGGGTCTTGGGGTCGGTGGCTCGCGGCGAGGACAGTCCGTCAAGCGACATTGACCTGCTGGTCGACTTCACCCCCGGCACGTCCCTGCTGACGGTGATCGGTCTGGAGCAGGCGCTTCGTGAGCTGTTAGGTGTCCCAGTCGACGTCGGTCCAGCGGACGCGCTCCGCGAGGACATGCGCGAGCAGGTGCTGACCGAAGCGTTGGCTCTTTGAGTCGCTCACCGCTGAACCGAATCCGCGACGTCAAGGCTGCTGTAGCGGCGAGCAGGCAGTTCGACCAGGCAGGTCGTGACGAGCCGATGGTGTTTGACGCCGTGCGAATGCGTCTGGTGGAAATCGGCGAAGCCGCCAACGGCATCCCACCAGCTCTGCGGGACGCCGAGCCGATAGTGCCGTGGGGAGAAGTAATCGGCATGCGCAACGGGATGGCGCACCCGCTACGACACCGTCCAAGCCTACGTGTGGGCCACCGTCGACCACGATCTCGAACCGCTTGTAGCAGCGCTGGACCGCCTGGCAGAACAGATTGAGGGTTCGACAGATTCAGCTGACGCGCCGGGCTGACCACCGATCCGCTGTAGTTGCGCCGACCGCCAGGTGACTGTCATGTGCGGCGAAGGCGTTCGCCGAGGGAGCTCGATGCGTCGACTGCGCACCCGGGTCCGTGCGAGGGTGGGGCCATGGAGAAGTCTTCTTTGACCGCGCTCGCCCGCGAACAGTTGAAGGTTGCGCGGCAGGCCTCCAGCGGGCGCAGCGCCGATACTGTCTACGGCGGCCATGAGCACGTGCTGCGCCAGACGCTGATCGCGCTGGCCGCTGGCCACAAACTCGACGAGCATGAGAATCCCGGCGAGGCCACCGTGCACGTGTTGCTCGGGCGGGTTCGTCTCAGCTGCGGCGACCAGGGATGGGAGGGGTCACCCGGAGATCTCCTCATCGTGCCGACGGCTCGGCACTCGCTCGAAGCGCTGGAGGACTCGGCCGTGCTACTCACCGTCGCCAAGCTCCGCTCCTAGGTTGGCGTTCGACGAGGCGGGACCCCGATCGGGTCGCCGGGCGCGTCGCGCTGCCAGGCGTCAGCGATCAGCGTTCGTAGATCTCTCGTCTGTGCCCAAGCGTCACGACCACCACAAGGAGGATGTCGTCCTGCACGGCGTAGATGATGCGGTAGTCACCGACCCGAACCCGCCAACCTGGACGGCCTTGCAACGCCCGGGCCGCTGGCGGTCGTGGGTCCTGCGCGAGCAGAGCAATCGCGCCCCGGATGCGCCCGCGGACCTTGGGGTCGAGTTTGCGAAGTGCGTTGGCTGCGGCCGGCCGGAGCTCGACCCGGTACGCGCTCACGCCCAGCCGAGATCAGCCTTGACCTGCTCCCAGGGGATGTTCGGCCCCTCCTCGCTCATGGCCGCGTCGAAGGCAGCGACGTCCTCTGCATCCTCCAGCGCGGTCATCAGTTCGTCGTAGCGCTCGGGACTGACCAGCACGGCCGCCGGATGGCCATAACGCTCGAGGAACACCGCCTCGGTGCGAGACAACTCCACGGCCGCGGGGAGGTTCTCGCGTGCCGCACTCATATTCATCGTCGCCATCCTACAATTGTACAATGTGATGTGAGAACTGTACGAGATGCGCGGGGCGTGCTTCAGTTCTGACCTCACTCCGCCCGGGACGGCATACGGCCACTCCGACGCGCTGAGCCACCTCCAAACAGCCGAACCCGATCCCGGTCTCCCCCATGCATGCGGCACTATGCCGTGCCCCCCTGTGTGGGCAGCGCATAGTCCGCGGGAGGGTAGGGTCCGGCCGCAACGCGGGTCAGCGTGGACCACCGCGCGGCTCTGCGCGGCTCTGCGCGGCTTTGCGCAGAACCGCTGCGCAGCTCAGGTGCGCGCGGGGGTATGCCGCACGCGAGTGGCGGCGCAGCGGCGCGGTTCAGCGCTCGCGAACCACCGCCGCGCCAGGCGCGAGGACGAGCGCTCCGGTGCCGGCCGCGTCCGCCACCAGGTCGTGGCCGGTCACGGATACCTCCTGAGGCTGGTCCGTGTGGCTGATCACGAAGAGAGCCAGGTGCGCTCGTCGCGCCGCCGGACGAGCTCGACGCGGACACCGGTGCGGTCACCCCAGGGGCGTCGAGCAGGTCGCGGACCAGCGCGGCGAGCTGCTCCAGCTCGGGCAGGTAGCTGAGGTGTGGATCGCCGCAGTTGCAGCAGGCAATGATCTGCCGGTCGTCACGCAGGACTCAGACTATGCGCCGCTCGAGTCCATCGGCGGACCGCACGTGATCCGCATCTGAACAGCGCCCTTCGATTCAGGCGTCGTCCGCGAAGCCGTGCCGGCAGCTTCACCGATGAGGATGTGTTCGAGGCGTCGGAGCCCACCGCACCCACAACAGGGCGACATCGCCGACGACGGTGACCATCCCCTCATCGACCCCCTTGATTCGTGGGCGGCTGTGGCTGGACCCGTTTTCGTTGCGAACGGCGCCGACCCGGCGATGATCCGAATGTCGGGTGACGTGCTGTCATCTCGACCTGGCAGCCGCTCCAGAGCAGCGTTGACGGACGAGTCGAAATCTGCAGTTGGGGGGAAGCACGACCGACTTGGCGTCAAGCACTTCTATCTTCGCGAGACACCTCAGCAAGGCCTTGGCCGAGCAGCGATCACTGGGCCGGCGTCGACTTCTGTACCGAGCTTCGCATCGATGGTATGTTGGTCCTACCAATCTTATTTCTAAGTTGGGCCGCCAATGCGCGTTGGTCCTGGAGACGGTGGGAGGGCGTTGTGCCCAAGGTTGTGTTCATCTCGCCGGACGGGACGGAACACCCGGTCGACGCGTCGGCGGGCGACTCGCTCATGATCGCTGCCACCCAGAACGGCGTGCCGGGGATCGTGGCGGAGTGCGGCGGCAACTGCAGTTGCGCCACTTGCCACGTGTGGGTGCGGGACGAGTACCTTCCGCTGGTAGGGGAGCCAGGGGAGATGGAGGAGGACCTCCTCGACCTCGCGGTGACCGAACGACGCGCCGGCAGTCGTCTGTCGTGCCAGATTGCGGTCGACGAGGAGCTGGACGGTTTGGCTGTCGACGTTCCCCCGGACCAGCCGTGAGCGCCGGCACTGTCATCGTCGGTGCGAGTCAGGCCGGCGTCCAGTTGGCGATCACTCTGCGCGAGTTGGGTTACGCGGAGCCGATTAGTTTGGTCGGCGCAGAACCACGCCTTCCGTACCAGCGGCCACCGCTGTCCAAGGGATTCCTTCTCGGCAAGGCCCAGGAGGGGTCCCTCACCCTGCGCACCGCAACGTTCTACGTCGACCGCGAAATCGACCTTCTCTGCGGCGAGCGCGTAGGGGACGCTTCACTGCCGACCGACGCTGAGCCCGGAGTGGCCAGGACCAACAGCGGCCGGTCCCTTCCCTTCGACCACCTGGCCCTTACTGTGGGTGCCCGGCCCCGGCGGTTGAGCGTCCCGGGGGCGGACTTGGACGGCGTCCACTACCTCCGCGACGTCGACGATGCCGCCCGCTTACGGGCGGCGCTGGACGCTGCAGACCGCGTCGTCGTGATCGGCGGCGGCTACATCGGGCTTGAGGCGGCGGCGGTCGCCAGGTCGCTGGGCAAGGCAGTCACGGTGGTCGAGGCCGCTGAAAGGCTCATTGCGCGGTCGGTGGCTCCGGTGGTGTCCGAGTTCTACCGAGAGGCGCACGAGCGCCGGGGCGTGCACGTGCTGCTGGCCACCGCCGTGCTCGCGTTGACCGGGCGTGACGGACGAGTCTCGGGCGTCGAGGTCTCCGACGGGACAGTCCTGCCTGCCGATCTCGTCCTCGTCGGCGTCGGTGCCGTACCACGCACCGAACTGGCCGAAGCGCTTGGACTGCACTGCGACGGCGGCATCGTTGTCGACCGGTTCGCGCAGACCAGCGCTTCTGCCGTCGTCGCGGCTGGGGACTGCACCGTCCTCCCGCACCCGCTCACCGGGGACGTCCGGCTCCGGCTCGAGTCGGTGCAGAACGCGGTCGGGCAGGCGAAGGTGGCGGCGGCGAACGTGGCCGGACGTCCGCAGTCCTACGCTGAGGTCCCCTGGTTCTGGTCCGACCAGTACGAGCTGAAGCTGCAGATCGTTGGCCTGGCAGCGGGGTACGACCAGTACGTCCTGCGCGGCGATCCCGCCGCTGAGCGATTCTCGGTCCTCTACTACCGAGAGCGGCGACTACTCGCTGCCGATGCTGTCAACAGCGCGGGGGATTACCTCGCCGTGCGCAAGGCGCTGACCACCGGGTCGGCCATCCCGCCGGACCTGGCGGGGGACACCACCCACCCGCTCAAGGCGCTGCTCGTGCCGGAGGTCGCTCGACGTGTGCCACAGGACGAAGCGCAAGATCACGCCATGGACAGTCAGGTCTAATGGTCCTATGGTTAGGTCGGCGCGCTGGCCATCGTGCACAGGTCGAACCGGAAAGTCACATGAAGGAGGCGGACGGTGCTTAAGGCGGAGATCAACGAGCTACTGACGCAGACCGGGCCTGGAACGCCCATGGGCGACCTGTTCCGCCAGTACTGGATGCCGGCGCTGCTGGCGGAGGAGTTGCCCGAGGACGACGGCCCGCAGGTGCGGGTCAAGCTGCTCTCTGAGCGGCTGATCGCCTTCCGAGACAGCGAGGGCCGCTACGGTCTGATGGACGAGTTCTGCGCCCATCGCGGCGCCTCGCTGTGGTTCGGCCGCAACGAAGAAGGCGGCCTACGCTGCGCGTACCACGGCTGGAAGTACGACGTGACGGGCCAGGCAGTAGAGGTGCCCTCCGAGCCGGAGAACAGCAACTTCTGCGACCACGTGAAGTTGCGCTCCTACCCGCTGGTGAAGATCGGGGACGTCCTCTGGACGCACATGGGCGATCCGGCCAACCGGCCGCCGCTGCCCGAATTTGAGTTCGCACACGTCGCCCCAGAACAGAACTTCACCTCCAAGCGCTGGCAGGAGTGCAACTGGATGCAGGCCTTCGAAGGAGGCATCGACTCCAGCCACGTGTCGTGGCTGCACTCCGGCGGCCTGAAGAACGATCCTCTGTTTAAGGGCGCGAAGGGCAACGAGTACAACCTCGCCGACTTCCGACCGTTCTTTGAGGTGGCCGATACGGAGGGCGGGCTGTTCGTCGGCGCACGGCGCAACGCCGAGGAGGACAGCTACTACTGGCGGATCACGCCGTGGGTCGTGCCGAACTTCACCCTGGTGCCACCGCGCGGCGACCACCCAGTGCACGGGCACTTCTGGGTGCCCATCGACGACGAGAACTGCTGGGCGTACTCGTTCGACTTTCACCCGACCCGGGCGCTGACCACCGCCGAGCGCGACGCGATGAGAGCCGGGCATGGCGTGCACAGCGACAACATCCCGGGCACCTACCGGCCAGCAGCCAACAAGGACAACGACTACCTCATGGACCGAGACGCCCAGCGCCGCGGCGAGTTCTTCTCCGGCATCAGGGGCATCGCGATCCAGGACTCCTCGCTGCAAGAGAGCATGGGTCCCATCGTCGATCGCTCCAAGGAGCGGCTCGTGTCGTCCGACGCCGGCATCATGAAGGCCCGGCAGAAGCTGCGTAAGGCCGTGCTGGCGCTGCAGGAGAACGGCACGACCCCACCCGGCGTCGACCCTGGCCATCATCGGGTGCGGTCGGCCGCCGTGGTACTGCCGCGTGACGCCGCCTTCCTCGAGGCCAGCCGGGAGGCCCTCACGGCCGAGCCCGGTAAGCCGCACGCGACGGTCTGAGGCGACGGTGCAACCGATCCTCGCTAGCAGCTGCGCCCTGGCCACTACCGCCGCGGAGGCCCGATACCGGATCGACGCGCCGATCGCCGGCCGCCGGGGCGCGCGGGTGCTCGCGCTGGACGACCGCGCGACCTCGATCGTGCACTGCGCCGCCCAGCAGGTGTGGAACGGTGCGCGCTTCTTCGTCTTGGCGGTGCCGCCGGCGGCCACGGGCGTCGCGCTCACCCCTGACGCCGACGGAGCAACCGATCTGCTTCTGAGCCGTACCAACGGCACGTCGTCCCGGCTCAGCGATGAGCTGGCCGAGGCAGACGTGGCTGTCATGGTGGCGACCATCGACGGGGACCGCGCCGCCGCGGAGGCGATCGGGCGTGCCTGCTCCCGCCGAGGCATCATGACCGCCGGCCTGGTCGTAGGAGACCACAAGCAGGTCGAGGTGACCGTCTCGAGGCTGCGCCCCCACGCGCAGGTACTACTGGTGACCCGCGACGAGCAGGACCTCGTCGAGATCCTCACCGCCCTGCGCGCGTAGCCGACGAGGACGACGTCCCGTGAATATCGACGAGGAGGACAAGCGTGGAAAAGGTCACCGTCCCCGGCCTTCAGGGGATGAAGCGGAACAGTCGCAAGATCGTCGGTCTGGTGGCGTGGGACTGCCAGATGGCAAGAATCGCCGACCGGGCCGGCGTCGACATCGTCTCTGTCGGGGACACCGTCGGCGTGAACCTATGGGGCCAGGACAACCCGCTTGAGGTGACCATGGAGCAGATGCTCATCGTCTGCCAGGCGGTCCGCCGCGGCGTCACCCGTGCCCTCGTCTCCTGCGACTTTCCCTTCGGGCCGCTGCAGGAGGGAACTGCCAGTGCGGTGCGCGCCGCGATCCGGCTGGTCAAGGAAGGCGGTGTCGACATGGTTAAGCTCGACGGCGCTGCAGACTTCCCAGACGCCGTCGTGGCCATCACCCGAGCCGGGATTCCCGTCTTTGCGCAGTTCGGCGTCACCCCGCAGACGGCGCTCCGAGACGGAATCACCTACCGCTCCACCCCGAACTCGGCCGACGAGGTACCGGCCGCCCGGACCGACCAGATGGTCGCCCAGGCGAAGGCGCTGGAAGCGGCCGGCGCCAGCCTGCTGAACTTTACGAACTCCGGGCCGGTTGTCGGGGCGGCAGTAGTAGAGGCAGTGTCCATCCCTGTGCTCGGCGGGTTCGGCGGTGGCCCATGGCTAGACGGACGCATCCGGCTGTGCTCGACCGCCATCGGCTACCGCGCGGACAACCTCGACGTCCCTTTAGCCGAAAGCTACGCCAACGTCGCGAAGGTCGCCTTCGACGCGATCACAGCGTTCTCTGCCGACGTGCGCGAAGGGAGCCAGGTCAAAGGCGGCGCTCCCACCCTCTGACCCAGCTACCAGGAGTTTCCATGCCCAGCGTTATCCTCGATGGGATCCGCACCCAGTACAACGTCACCGGAACTGGACCAGCACTGCTGATGTTCTCGCCGGGTGGCTTTAACGCGACGATGGACAACTGGCGCACGCACGGGGTCTACCGCAAGACCAACATCCTCGCCCGGTTGGAGGAGCGCTACACCTGCATCACCTATGACCGCCGCGAGTCCGGTCGGTCGGGCGGCCGCGTCGAGCGCGTAACCTGGCGGCACTACGCCGAGCAGGGGCGCGCGCTGCTCGATCACCTGGAGGTCGCGCGTGCCATGTTGATGGGCGGCTGCGTCGGCTGCTCGGTGGCGGCCGTCTTTGCTGTGCAGCATCCGGCCCGGACGTCGGGCGTGGTTCTTTACTCCCCGGCCGGCGGGGCGCAGTATCGGCTCGCCCAGCACTCGCGCTTCGCCGTGCACGCCGCCTACGCCGACGAGCTCGGGCTGGCACAGGTGGTGGCGCGCGCTCAGGGATCGACCGCCGGCTTCGGCGAGGACCCCTTGGTGGGCCCTTGGTCCACCGTGCTGCGTACCGACCCCGGCTTCGCCGAGGCCTACGTCCGGCAGGAACCTGCCCGTTACCAGATGGTGCTCAGCGGCCTGGCCCGGACCATGTTCGACCGGGACACCGTGCCCGGACCCGAGCCGGAGGACTTGCTGCTCGCCAACGTGCCTGCGCTCGTCGTCCCCGGCCAGGACCGCTCCCATGCCACGTCGGCGGCCCGCTTCCTGCACGAATGCCTGTCCGGCTCCGAGTACTGGGACGTGCCGGTCGCCGAGCAGACGGAGGAGACCGCCCCCGCGCGGGTCACCGCCTTCCTCGACGCGCTATGAGTCGCAGTCGCGGTGGAGTGCACTGGCAGCAACGGCGCGGGCGTAACCCGCGCGCTGACTGGCCGGACTTCCGCAGTTCGTAGGCAGATTCGAGGGTTGTCGGGAGCGTTTGGCCTGGTCAGGGCCTTGTGTCATGGTGGAGAGAGCCGAAACGTGTAGGCACACGAGGTTGGGCGTGTCGCTC
>JAABUN010002783.1_pt1 | contig 29528 bp, 25 predicted proteins | sample 5559311 | NCBI WGS metagenome assembly JAABUN01 (sample SAMN10711877, study PRJNA513370) | rock metagenome | isolation source: Antarctica rocks | place: Antarctica: Victoria Land, Siegfried Peak sud | reverse complement strand
ACAAAAGTTTCGCCCCGTAAAGGAGATTCGTGGTTAAACAAAATTCCGTTACAGGCGAACATATTGTAGGCTTCGCGATAGTTTACAGTTATCCAGTATGCATACAGTTTTGCAACTGCATAAGGTGAACGTGGATAAAAAGGGGTTGTTTCTGACTGTGGCACTGCCTGAACCAGTCCGTACAATTCTGAAGTAGAAGCCTGGTATATCCTCGTTTTTTTGATTAGCCCTAATAAACGAACAGCTTCCAGAATGCGCAAAGTTCCTATACCATCGGCGTTTGCAGTATATTCAGGCGTTTCAAAACTTACCTGAACATGGCTCATTGCTGCCAGGTTATAAATTTCATCGGGCTGTACTTCCTGTATAATCCTTATTAAGTTGGTAGAATCGGTAAGGTCGCCATAATGTAAAACCAAATGCCTGTTAGTTGCATGCGGATCCTGATAAAGATGATCAATCCGGTCAGTATTAAACAAAGAACTTCTTCTCTTAGTTCCATGAACCTCGTAACCTTTATCTAACAATAATTCGGCAAGGTAAGCACCATCTTGTCCTGTTATGCCGGTAATTAAAGCTTTTTTCATAGCACGTAAAAAATATTTAATTTTTCAATAAACCCTTTACTTTTTTTAGTTGTCCTATTTGTTGCATATCTATAGAACCATCTCTTAAAACACATACATCAAGACTTACAACGCCTCCATTCTGGTTGCATTTGGATATGTAATCGCTTAACTCTTTGTCAGAAAATCTCAAACCCGGATTAGCCCAGTCTTTACCTACAAAGGTTGCGGCATGCCATTGCACTCCTCTCATAAACCTTGTTTTTGGCACCGACTTTATATGATACATCTCGCCGGCGGTGTAATCATCCCATTTAGAATAGTAAGTAACCGTATCTTTCGGAGCCGGATTAAATGCAACAATAGCATTGGGATTACCTGATTTTAAAGCTGTTTTTAAAATAGGCAATAAGGTTTCATTGTACCCGATAAAGGGGTAAGCACCATCTATCCACCAGCCTTTTACTTTAGATTTATATCTTTTACTAAACTCCGATAATACCTTGCCCCAATTTTGCACAAACACTTTATCTACCTGGTAAGCGTTATTAACTACGCGCTCATGAAAATTATTGTTGGTTAAACGTTCCATCGCTTTCCAATGTTTAAAAGGACCGTTTCCGGTTATATAAACCATCAGGTTTATATTTTTAGCTTTTAAGGCAGTATAAAGGTCGGCTATTAAATCGCGGTGGCTGGTTGAAAAACCTCTTTTTAAACCGGTTATTTTTTCGAAAGTTGAATTGGGGGCGCAAAAATATTCGTCAGACTGTTGTAGCGAAAAAACTACATAGCCTGCTCCCGTAGCTTTTACATCGTTAGCAAACTTTTGTACATCAAAGTCGTTCACACAAGCATCCCACGAAGTTTTTTTTCCCTGGTTCCAGGGAGGACTTCCATTTTGGAGACCATGGAGGTAATGCACCATTATTCCATACCGGGCTTTACTAAACCAATCAGCTTTTACCCTAAATGAGTCAGCTTTAGTTTTTTGTGAAAATGCCGGAAACGAACAAATGAAAAGGAAAAAAAACAAAAATCTATAAAACATGACCTTTCATTAAATTGTAGTACTGCTCCTGCCGCTTTATGCCGTTTTAACTTTAAGCGTATTCTCTTTTATGGTTGCACTTTGGGCGGCTTCCATTGCTTTACTGTTTATCAAATTCCTTTGCCTGTCGGCCAGCCAGCCCCATTTGTTGAAATATTGAACAGCGCTTTTAATATGGATAAATAATAATCTGAGGTTTTTATAAGAGCCCCGGGCGTGATGATGCACAATCTGAACGTTCGGATAATACATATTTTTAGCAGCAAGAAAGAACCGTCTGCTTAAATCGGTATCTTCCAAATACAGGAAAAAACGCTCATCAAACAAACCAACACGACTAAGTAATGAAGTTCTCATAAACATAAAGCACCCCGAAATATAGGGTACTTCCATTTTTTTGTTATATCCCGAAAACTTCATCTCATAATTAAATAAACTTGTTCTTATTATTTTAGTAGGCAAAAACCGGCGAAAAATAAGTACAGAAGGAGATGGCAGCAACTTTGAAAGATACTGCAATTGTCCATTTGGGTATATAACTTTAGGTATAACCAGCCCAACTTCATGATTTGCCTGCATAAATGAGTACAGTTTTGGCAAAACATTACTGTCAAAATAAACATCCGGATTAAGAACAAGGTGATAAGAAGACTGCTTTTGTGCTTTCCTTAGTGCAATGTTATGACCGGCGCCATAACCTAAATTCCTATTGTTGAAAATATATTCTACCCGGTCATCTTGTATAATATCACTTAATACTTCTTTAAGAAGTTCTGTAGGTGAATTATCTACGAGGAAAAGCCTGACAGGCAAAGAAGTGTTTAAAAAACTTTCTATTGATTGCCTTATTCCCCTATCGGTTTTATACAATACTATCGATCCTGATAAAATAATTTGCATTAAAATAGAAACTTTTTAATCTAACAGCCCATCTTATAAAACTAACTTTTGTTAAGTTTTAATAAGGAAAGGTAAATAATTAGTTACGTTGAGTATATTTTTTTTTATACTCCATGTGGTATTGTAAACAGGTGCAAAATAAATCCTTTTACTCAAATGATTAGGATATAAAAGAAATTTCATTAAAATATGTACAAAAAATTTAACAGGTATTAATTTATGAAGCTATTTACGAAAAAAAATATAGCAAATTCATCTAACGGATATTCTTTTTCTTATTGTCTTATTGATTGCTAAAACAATAAAACTCCCTCGCATTTTCGAAGCTTGCATCTAAAGGTTCGCATTTATAATTAAACCCGTATAAATATTCGAGACATTGACTTTTTAAAACATCAGAGTGCACTGATAAAAATATTTTAGGTTTAGCTTGTCTAAGAATATTTTGCGCACCATGCAAAACTGCCACCTCCGCCCCTTCTACATCAATTTTAAGTACGTTTGGTTTACAATTAAGTTTTTCAGCAACGGCATCTAACGTAAGAACCGGAACTACCGTTAACTTTTCTTCAGTTTTATCATTGTTGCCATTATTTTCTGATATATGACCCATAGCAGTATTTGGGCCGGCGGAAAAAGTAGCTAACGAAATCTCATCGGCGCAGGCAGATGGAATAAGTATCACATTCTTTAATTTGTTTAAAACTATGTGACGATACAGATACGATATATTTCTTACTAAGGGTTCAAAAGCTATAACTTTTCCTTTATCACCCACCAGTTTCGAACCTAAAACTGTGTAGTAACCAACATTAGCACCAACGTCGAAAAACGTATATGATGGCTTTAAAGATTTAGCAAAAGCTGCTGTTTGCTCAGGTTCCAGCATATTAAAATAAACAGTGCCACCACCACCTTTGCCACCAAGTGTTCCTAAAATAAATTTTTTTCCCCTAAGAGGCCCCCTAATTACCGGGTACGCATAACGCGGCAATATCTTTCCGAACAGGACTTTACCAATTGATCGTAACAAATTTTATAATTTAATGGTTGCAGTATTAAAGCAATGATTAATAAATCTTATGCTGTTAAAGTATAAATAGGATAGTTTTATCCCTCTTTAATTTTATAAGTAAAACTTCTAAAAAAGGGCTTATACCAATATCGCTCCATGCAAGGCCGTTCAATTAATTTGAAAAATATCATACTTATTATAAGTACACCACTTAAATAAAATATAATCTCAACTGCTTCATTTAATAACACAATATTAAACAGCTTACGATTAATTAAAAAATTACCAATAAGCGAAATAATTTGATAATGCAAAAGATAGATGGAGTAGCAAGCCCCTCCTATAATACATACAAATTTGTTTTGCAAAAAACCTTTTAAGGCATTAAACCCAATAACTATTAAATATAATATTGCTATAAGGAAATGGAAAATTACTTTATAAAAAGCTGATGAATGGACATAGTCGTTTGCAAAAACGATGATTATTATAAGAATTGATATGCTATTAAGAAAAAAATTACTGAGCTTTAATTTTGGTGGACTTATATATAATTGTGTTACAAGAATTCCTGCAAAAAAAAAGGATACGTATTGAATAAGGGTTATTCTCGATAACGAAAATTGCTGGTTAAAAAGTATTGCCAATATTATTAAAACACATATTAGTCCTGTTCGGTTAAAAGTGTTTTTAACTTTGTAAAATAAAAGCCAGCAAATAAAAGGAGCAAGAATATAAAACTGAACTTCCACCTCTAACGACCAAAGTACATTATTAATTACAGGCGTTGCGCCAAATATGATATTCGAGCTGTAGGTTAACGAAGCCAGCAAATGAGGAAACAAATAACTGAATGTAGATTTTTTTGTAATAAAAACGAGGAGTATAAAAAAGCCAAGGGTTGAAATAATATAAGGAGGTTCTAACCGGGTTAATCTCCTTAAAAAGTAATTTTTCAACGATAACTGTCCATTTCCTGCTGTAAACTTTTTGGCAAAAGGTAAACTTAATATAAAGCCACTTAATACAAAGAATAACTCTACTCCCTGGTATCCATTAGAAAGAACACGATTGAATATATCATAAGGAACAACCTGATTTTTTATAGCGTAGAAATAGGCACTATGATATAAAATCACACTTATAATAGCAATAAATCTTATTCCATCTACTTGTGGAATATAAAGCCCGCTGCTGGTAATCCTATAAAAACCTTTAATAAAGCTCATTGCCCAATTACTGTTGTATAAATGTATTGATTAGCTGAAATGTTGAAAATGATGACTTTTCCCAATTATATTTCTCTTTAAGCTCATTAAATAATACTTTAACTTCTTTCTCGTTATTTATATGAGACTTTACTTTTTGTACAATTTCATCAACTTTGAGAGGATCAGTAAAATCCATCATGTTTTCATAAACTTCTGATAACGCACCTTGATTAGCAATAAGAGATGGGGTTCCAAAAAATAAGGCCTCCGCCGGTGGAAATCCAAAGCCTTCATATAAACTCAAGTATAAATTCAGCTTTGCAAGTTTATACAATGCGGCTAATTTCTTTTCTTCAACATAAGCTAAAAATATTACATTATTCAATTGCATTTCTTTAGCCTTTTGCTGCAGTCCAATAAAGTATGGATTAGGTTTATTTACAATTACAAAATTTGTAATATCCTTAAGTTGCTTAGCCACTGTAAGTAAAGTTTCAACGTTCTTATGAGGATAAGAAGCACCTACAGTAAGGCAAAAAGGTTTTCCGGCAGTTATAGAGTTAACCCATTGCAAGTCCTCGTCTTTAACACAAGCATTATTGAAATGATCCACCCCGTTATATATCACTGTTATTTTAGCGCTCTCAACAGGTTTGTAATATGTCAAAACCTCCTTCTTTGTAAAGTTAGAAATAGTTACTACTTGCTTCGAATGCTTAATTAAAAGCGGAATGTACTTTTTAAAATAGAAATATTGGCTTTTGTGCTGCTGAGGATATGCAAAACATATGAGATCATGTATAGTTATTATTTGATTTTTATGATATAAAGAACCATGCGACGAAAAGGAATAAAGCATCTCATATTTACGCCCGATGAAATTTAAGTAAACCATATTCCAAATTTGCCTATGCAACGTAATTTTCTTAATAAGCAGTTTATCTAGTAACTTCCCTAAGCTTATTAATTTAATTTCCTCTCCATCTTTAAATTGTTCTTTGTAGTAACTATAAATATGATAATCAATTTTATTTGCTTTAAGATGAGGTACTAAATGATTGATAAGTTGCACTGTATAAACCCCCACTCCCGTAGCCGATTCTGTAACCATACTCGCATTAAGTAAAATTTTATTTCGTCGCATTAATAATCCCTAAATTCTTTAATTGCAGATTGTCCATTTCTAGCGCAGGTTCCTTTTGCAGAGCGCCTTTTTTAAGAATAAAATAGATAAGGAGGTAAATGGGAACTGCCTGGAAAAATGTATCAAACATTATGTTTATATACAATTGCGAGTCCTGCGGCAGACCGGGTATACTAAGATTTAAAAAAATAACTAATAAAGCAACCAGAACGCTTTTAGGCTTTTCTAACAAGTCGTAATATAGCGATCTTACCCAGCCAAATATTCCGCCAATAACAAAAGCATATACAAATGCCCCATATTTACCGAAGAAAATGTATCCCTTTACATAGTAAGGCACATTAGGTCCAAAAACAGTGTCTTCATAAATTGATGTTGTAAACTCTACAAGTTCAAAGCCAAGAGGTTGCGTGTAGGTTACAAGTCGGAAAAATCCAAGAATAGGGTTCAGTTCATAAGGAATAAAGTCTTTGTAATTATAAACAGCAAAATGTTTGATTGCAAAAGGATTGTAATAATAAAGCATGGCGTCTCCAAAAAACAAAAATCTTTTTCCTAAACTAAACATAGCCTCCTCCGACGAACCTTTAACAGTTGCACTTATGATTGATATAGCCAGAATAAAACCAGCCCCAAACAAAATGTATTGTGAAATAACCATCCATTTAAAAGTCTTAAGAGACTTCACATCTTTAAACTTAGCAATCATTGGAACGAGTGACATAAAAAAAATCAACACCCCTTTTGAGCCCGAAAGCATTAAAATAAAAATCAGCAAAAAAGACAATAGCAGGTACCAGATGCTCCTTTTATACAAGATCATATAAATCAAAAACAAAGCACACAAATACAAAATACCCCAATTAATTCTCCGTATAAACCCAAAACCTCCGCCTTGAAAGTTTTCTCCTTTTGCAGCAGAAGGGTCGTCGGCTAAAAGAGCTACACCCTTCTGAGAAATTAGGAACAGATTGGCAAGCACTATAATAAAACATACAACTACAGCAAATACTTTAATCGTTGACAGTGTTAGTGGATCGGGCTTCAAAAAAGAGGCATATACTATCTTTCGTTTACTAATTGGCTTACCGGCAAAAACAAAAAAACCTATAGTAAAAAATAACTGGCAGAAAAGAAAATGAATAAGATATTCTTGAGGAATTACTAAAAATCCAAGTTCAATTGAAAATGCCTGGGTAACCAAATAAAAGAAAAGAGGATCAAAAAAAGATATGATATGGCGCCAGTAGATTGCTACCAGTATTAATAATATAAACACGGCCTGGAGGCATATTTGCCATAATTCCTGGTAAGATTCTATATTCATTTAAAAAATTGCAGGTTTCTATGCTTTATCGCATGTTTAAGCGAACTCATGAAATTATAAGCTAAAGCCATTATAAAATTAATGGGATTATCAGAATGGATAATTAAAAAAGCGCTTTTAGTTTGTTTAAATATGGAAAGCTTACTGGTAATATCCTCATTATCAAAAAAACTAAGGCTGTGGTCAAATGTATAATCAAGAACGTAAAGGGATTTATTTTTTGAAGCATAAAACTTCATAAAATAACTGTCGGTTGCATAATTGCGAAGACGTTCGTCATATTGAAAATTCGTTGATCGTAAAAAATTAAATGATATAATCATTCCGCTATTTATAGCCATTAAGTTTTTTGAAGGAAATATTCCGGGATTGATATGACTGAAGGGAAAACCCTTTATAATATATGAACGCATGGGGCTGCGAATAACTCCCCGATTTGTAACAATGGGTATAATTAATGGATAATTGTTATTAGCAGAACTGATCGCTTTCTTAAAATATTCAGGTTCTATATTTGAGTCGTCATCCAAAAGCATCAGGTATTTAAAGTTATTCTCCTTTACCTCGTGTTGTATTATGGTATTGTAAATTTTTGATAACGCTATATTTGCAGGGGTGTGCACATATTTAAAATTAGTAAGGGCAAAATTCAAGTGCTCAAGTTCATCATTGGAAAATTTTTCAGGGCTGTTATCCCACAACAATAATTTAGAACTTAATGTATTTAAAATCTCCGCACTTTTTATTATCCCCTGCAAAGTGGCAGAATTACTAAGGGTTTTTTTATAAAGTACTGTAAGGATTATAAACATAAGAAATGAAACCTGTAATACAATCCGCGGAATTTGAAATATAAGAACGAAGTTATAACCTGAGCAAAACCAAATTTTTCTTTTATCATTTCAAAAAGTTCCTTACTGCTGGTTTTGTTATTTGAGATACCATCTAAATTATGATTCGCCACCACAGGAGAAGATAGAAGCTTAATATTCTTTTTGCTTAAAACATAATCGGCATTTAATGCATAATCAGCAAAAACTTTATACCTGGTATTATACTTTAACGCGGGTTGCTTTTTATAATAAACACCCTGATGCGGTAATGTATTTGTAATTTTAAATTTCCAGTTTAGTTTAGGATACTTAATTCTACAGCCATTAATTGTTATGGGAAAACAGATCATATCAGCATTGTTTGAAGAAGCTAAGCTATTAAAAGGAATTTCCGCTAAAGTATCGCCCGAGTTTATAAAACACATATATGTACCCGAAGCTACTCCAATACCTTTATTCATAGCGTCATAAATACCATTGTCCGCTTCACTTACCCAATAATCAATTTTATCTGAAAACTTCTTAATAATATTCTGCGTACCATCTTTAGAACCGCCATCAATAACGATATATTCAACAGCGTCCGTCTTTTTTGAAAGAACACTTTTAATAGTATCCCCCAGGGTATCAGCTCCATTATATACTACTGTAATAACAGATACAACCATTTATTGCTCTTTATTATATTGAAACTGCGAACTTATAAGAAAAGAAGTGTTAGTGTTCTTTGTGTAAAACTTATTCTAACACTTAAGGACACAAAGAAAAATACAGCACAAAAAACACACAGAGAATTAACAGAGGTTACTTAGCTTTCACGAAAAATACATTGTTCGGCTTTAACCTGAACTCACATTACTTTGCTAATAGCTTTCGCATTATAAAATATCCAATAGCCAGGCATGCACCTAAAAAACCAAATATAACCGCTCCTTTCAGTCTGCCCATTTTCTTCTTTTCTAACGGCAGTACAGGAAGATCAATTAACTGGATAAAGGGCATCTGGCGCCGTAAGGAGATTTTAGACATTTCAAGGTTTTTTGCCAGTTCAGCATATAGAGCACTGTTAACCTGCATATCTATTTGCTTTTTTTGTACTCCGGTTCGTGTAATCTGCCTTAACGGATTTACATTTAAATCGTTTGTGGTTGCAATATCCACTATATTACCCGTTAAAAGCCCTTTAACTGAATCGGTTTGACGTTGTAATAACTGAACATTTTGTCGTGACTTTTGGCTCTTGTAATCAATATAATAATCAATTACAGTTCGAACGAGGTTTTCAACATACAGCTTTGCAAACAGTTCATCAGTATCTTCAATTTTTACGGCAATTATATCAGCTTTCTTATCAACTCTTCCTATAAACAGCGATTGTGAAATATCCGAATAAATTTTTTTCAAAACACTATCCCTTGCCCTGTTTCTGGTTGTAGCATAATCTGTAAAAGTAATATTACGTAACTCCGGTTTTTTCCCCCAGCCTTTATCAACCTCATTTGCCTTAATATAATAATCAACCAGCAATTGTCTTTTATTGTTAATTGTTACTGGTGTTAGCAAAGCTTTTTCCTGCATTAACCTGCTGCTCATAAAATGCACCAGGTTTTCCCCTTCAAATGCACTTCCCGAACTTCCGGCCAGGTCTATACCAAATTGTGCAGCAATACCTGCGTAAGCTCCTATTCCTGGTCCGGCATCATTTTCTGCTGCAAAGGTCAGATCGGCAACATATACCGGCTTTTTTAACCACGCATAAAAAATACCAATTACCCCAAAAATAATTGCGGTAATTATAATTTTATACCACTTAGACAGTAAGTAATTATACCAGCTTCTCGTTATTACAAACAGGTCACCTCCGGTAACTTCTTTTTCTAACAAGCCATTTCCCGGAATCTCCTTCTGTTCACTTATAATCATAAAACTGTGCTTATTTGTTTTAGGATATGCAAATTAGGACTTTTTTTAAAAGGGAGAGTGAAGACACTTTTTGAAAATGAAGCCTTCTATTTCTTAACCTTCAGGCAGAACTTCCCAAAACTCGTGATCCTATTTAAACACCAATTTAGTTTTTTGATATACTTTGTTTAACCGGCCAAACCAGGGACCTATCCGAAATTTTATAAATATATACTTCATTAAAAAACCGGGTTTAAACAATAAATCTGTCATGAAGGGGTATTTAGCTCCAAAATCAAAATATTCTTTAAGGGGTAAATTGGTGAACCATATCCCACCGGTTACGTATAAAGTCATATCCAAACCGCCCAAGTACATATCAAATTCAAATTTTTTAATTTGCTCTTTCAACTGGTATTTACTAAAAATCTCGTGTTTATATAAAGTCCTCGCAGAAAAGACAGCTGCAGGTGTCCAGCTAAGAACTTTCCACTCTTTATCCAAACTGCCTGCAAAAAACTCAGCACTTGAAATAGTGGTGATCTCTTTTGAATGAAACAGCACTTCAAAAGCTAAAACCAGATGCATCCAGCCTGATTTCGAATAAAGTTTACTGAGTTTTTCCCCATCTAATAATGGTGTAATATTCTTAAAAACAAAACTGGTGATCTTTATATTTGCTAGAACCTGCTCAACGGCGCCTTGCGCAGTTGTCCAATATTTTAATTTAGGTACGCTTTGGTACTGAGGCTTGGTTAAATCCTGTGGCTGTTTAAAAGGCAGATGAAGCAAGTCGGGATTAAGTTCAATTAACTCAAAAACTTTCCTAATGCTGTCTTTAAAAATGATGTCGTCATCGCCAACTAACCATACATAATCTCCTTTGGCTTCGCAGAACGAGTTCAACACATTGCTGTCGAAACCAACATTACCAATGTTTTTTCTGTAATTAAGCCAGGCCTTTCCTGCAAATTCTGATTGCTCTACTATATTTTTTGTTTCAGTACTTTCAGAATTATCTCTTACTATAACATCTAAGTAGTCAACATTTTTTAGCTGTTCAATCTCCGAATTTATAATACCAAGCAATCGAATTAGTTCTTTTGGCCGGTTGTACGTTGGTATAATGATCGTGAGACTTTTCATGCAGATTATTCAAGTTCATGTGTTTTATCAACTATTTTATTAATAAAACTTCTGTTGGTTTATTTGAAACTTCAAGCTGATGCCACAATTTTCGTTTATTTAAAAAAATGATCGTAACCCAAACTAACCCCAATAATAAAGTAATTAAGCCATTGGATAATACCATGCCAAAAACTCCGAACCACTTTGCAAAGAAATAAGAACAGGACAAGGTACAAACGGCGCCAACTAACGAGCAAATAAAAAGTGGTTCTTCTTTATGGCATCTTAAATACGAAGCCAAAGAAAAGATAACCTGGTTTACAATAGTTGTAACCCCTAAAACCACCGCTGATTTCACCGGCAAAAATCTTAACCCTATTGAGGTTAATGTTGCGTATTTTGATTGTAATAAATACAGTACGGTTAAAAAAAACAGCACCAGAAAAATAATAATTCCCACGGATTGTTTCAAAGTAAGAAAAAATAAACTGTCTAATTCCTCATAATCTTTTTTAGCGATCTGCATAGAGAAGGTAGGAATTTTAGTGTTTATCCATGCCATTGCTATGACAGATATTCCATTAAAGGCTGCTAAAGTAATACCCAATTGCCCCGCCACAACTGGGCCTTCAAACGCGAAAATCAGGGGATTAAAAAGTTGAAATATAAAATAACCGCTTAGCCAGCTCAATCCAATTTTCCACTGAAAAGGAAGTATTTCTTTTTTCCAGCTAATGGAAATGGAAGCGGACAACTGCTTCCATAAATGAACGAAGAGTTTCTTAAACTTATTCGTTGCCATCCACCATAGCAGTGTTAAAAAGTTTGCTCCGGCTACCATTCCTAAACTGTAAAGCCCGAAATGAAGCCTGAGACAAATACAGAGAACCAGTAAACCAAGCAAACCTTGCACTACCCTAAATTGCGCAACGTCTTTTATTTTATTTAACCCTTCCAAATAAGGAACATAAGAGGATATAAGCAGGTTTAGAGCAGTAAAAAAAACGAGCACAACCCAGGGAAGTTTCCACGAAACTATTTCGTGTGTATGTTGCGAATTATAGAAAAAAATAAACCCCGCAGGCATTACAAGAACAAACAGGATAGCAGCACCAGCCACATACCATTTAATCATAAAATGCAGCAAAGAGGATAAACGTGCAATGTGTTTTTGAGAACCCCCAATTTCCTGCTTATCGTTTAAAGTTAAAAATGCAAATTCGTGAGCAACAAACTGAGTTATAACAATGGAGAGACCAAGCTCGAAAAAAACCTGCAGGGCGGCAAGACTTCCAAATGTATAATAATACCCCTGCTCTGCCTGAGTAAGATATTTAGAAATGAAATATATGGTTAGTAAACTGCCAAAAGCAAGAATTATTCTGTTTGTAACTGTTAGGAAAATGGACCTGTCAACGCCTATCTTTAATAATAAACTTCTCAATTAAAATTCTTTTACCGTGCAGTTATTAGATGCCTCTTTCATAAATCAAATTTCTAAGAGACGTGATTTTTGAGTAAGGGGAATCAATATCATCAATCATAACGGGTTTATCTGCCTGCAGATCATTAACCAAAACCTCTCCGTTCTTTACTTCCCGACACGACAACTGGCCTTTTTGCAACGGTATAGCCATATAAAAATCATTGTCGAAAGTATCATGATTCATCACATACCCTTTTTTCAGATCGTGCCGTGCATAAACGCCCCGTACCAGAACATCAAGGTACTTTATTTCTTTTTCGGGAGGGTTTCGCTTTGCAGTTCCGGGAGCGCCGCACATTTCTTTTGCCTTATTAAAGGCTTTAAACCATTTATCTACGTTTTCGGGAGTGGAGCAATAGGGCGAAACCGATATACCGTCAGCATCAATATCAATATGACGCTCAAAAGTTCGTGCACCTTTTGCATAAGCTATCATAACCGAATTGTTCCAATCGTGATACTCATGAGTAGAAAATCCAATTACCAGATCGGGATACCTGTTCTTTAAAAAATCTATTTGATTCAACTCCAGTTCACTGTCTTCACACGGGTAAATAGAAACGCAATGGTTAATGGCAATTGGAATATTTCTGTTAGAGAAGAACTTTACAAAATCGTCCATGTCTTTTATGGAAGCGCCACCGGTTGAAACAATTACAGGCTTTTTTGTTTTTGCTATCCGCTCAATTAAAGGCCAATCATTCAAATCAGAACTGGCAATTTTAATGATGGGAAGATCCAAATCTTCACAAAGATCTACAGAGGCTTCGTCGAAAGGAGTTGACATGGGAATACAGCCATTATCCCTGATAGCATTTACCAATGTTCTATATTGGCTTTTCGACATTTTTGTATCAAGCGTTTTCTTGATATACCGTATGTCTGACCTGTCTTTAAAATCTTTATGAATAAAATTATCTACATCTCTAAACTGCAGCTTCAATGCAGCTTTTACATTATTAAACCGCACTACCTGTGAGAATTGCTCGATGATTTTTAAGCCTCTCTCAACATTTCCCCAATGATTGTTAGCAATCTCCAATACAAAAAGGTCTTCGAAAATCTGATTTCTACTTTCAACCATCTTATTAATTAATAAAGTTTAAGGTATCTAAAGGTTGTAATATTTGTCTTTCAATCCCGTCTAATTTGCCATATCCGTAAGCTGCATGTATAAAACATATTTCATTTTGGTCTGCTGCAATTTTATCGTGGTAAGTGTCGCCTACCAGAACACATTTTTGCTTGCTTAAACTTTCTACTTTTAAAATATCTTTTACCATTTCGCTTTTTGATGCGTATTCTTCCTTTAAATCACTGCAATAAGAGGCGCAAAAGTAAGGCTCTATGCCCAAATATTGCATTATTAATTGTGTTGGTTTGTGCCTTTTATTAGTAACTATAAATAATTTAATTCCTTTCGCGTCTAATTGTTCTAAAAGCGGTTTAACGCCAAAGTACAAGATCGAAGATTTAAAATCTTCAGTATCGTAACAATCTTTAAAGAATTTTATAAACGTACTAATTTTAGCCGGGTCTGTTTCCGTGTTTACATTTGATAAGATTTGAGGCAGAGGCGGACCGATGAAAGGTTGGATAGAAATTTTGTTTTCAACAGAATAAAGCTTCAGATATGCGTTGTCAAATGCTTTTTGAATACCCGGATAAGAATCGATTATTGTACCATCCAAATCAAATAATACAGCTTCAACCTGCAAAAAATCCACTTATTTTTCTTTTAATTACTACCCGGAAATAATCATATTCGATTCAAGCTCTTCCTTGCTTAAAAAAGGAAACATATCGTGTAAAGGTGCAGAAACCATTTTTCCATCGGGCAGTTGTTTAGAGCTTAATTTGGGTTCGAATAACTGGTTGGTATCAAGCTTAACATTGCATAACACCGGTCCTTCCATCGCCAACACTTTTTCCAATTGCTGCTGGAAATTGAAATCTTTAATAGTAAGTGAGGGAAGACCATAAGCATTCCCAATCTTTTCCATATCAGGAAAAGTTACGCCGCTCTCGGGACCGCTGCCAACCGATAAACTAAAAAAACTATTCTGCGTAGATTTTATTGACAGGTAACCGCCGTTGTCCAAAACAAAAATCTTAAGGTTAAAGCCATGTTGTACTACTGTTTGCAGTTCCTGAATATTCATTTGAATACTTCCATCACCTGCAAGACAAATAATTCTTCTGTCCGGTGCCCCGGCCGCCGCTCCTATAGCTGCCGGAAGATCGTACCCCATTGATGCCGAACCAGAGTTGCTAAACAACTGCTGCCCTTTTTTTATTTGTGATGTTTGAAAAGTAACAATGCAGGCAGTTGCATCGCCACATACAATTACATCATTTGCTGTAAGGCGCTGTTGCAACTCATATATAAAGTAATAAGGATTAATGGGCTTATTTGGGTCTTTATGGTGCGGAAGCACCGTCGGATATTTCTTCTTTCTTTCCACACACCAATCCACCCATGTTGCAAACTTATTTTTATTGTAAGCCGATTTGTTTTTTAGCTCCTTAATTAACGCTTGCAAAAATTGCTTCGCATCGTAATTCAATGCAAGGTTAGTTTTCATGGTTGGTTTTTCCAACTCAGCTTTATCTATATCAATATGAATTTTATATGCTGCCGGAGCAAAGTTTTCCCAATTATAACTCACCTGGCGTATAGGCATTCTTGTACCTATCATTACCACCACATCCGCGTTTTGAACCGCAAAATTTCCAGCCCTGTCTCCAATTGAACCTTGCTTGCCTATAAACTGCGGATGATTATGATGAATAACATCATGAGACCATGCAGTTGCAACAGGAACTCCAAGCAGATCTATCGCCTCTTCAAATTCGTCAAGAGCTTTGGCCAGGCGAATTCCTGTACTTGCAATGATCACCGGCCGTTCGGCTTCCGCAATTTTTTCTATAACTGTCTGCACATCCCTTTCAAGTTTAGTGGTATCAATTCCGTTAATTTCAGCAGGCTCAAACGGGGCTAAAGCATTTTCATCAATCATACTGCCCTGCACATCTACAGGAATATCTAACCAGCAAGGGCCTGGCCTGCCATGAGTAGTTAGGTACAACGCTTTTTCAAGATGATAACGGATAGTGTTGGGATCGGTAACCGTTACAGCATATTTTGTTATTCCCTTAACCATCGGAACAATCTCCACCTCCTGGTCTCCTAACTGCCGCAAACCATCAACATGATAATTGGAAAGCATCGTTTCCCTTTTTACCTGGCCCGAAATTACCAACATAGGGATAGAATCAGTAAATGCGCCAAAAACACCGTTCAAAGCATTTATTGCTCCGGGCCCGGTAGTTACATTAAGGATTGCCGGTTTACCTGCAACTCTTGCATAACCTTCGGCTGCCATTGCTGAAGCCTGCTCGTGATGGTTACATATAAATTTTATTCCCTGTACACGCCCGATCGCATCATTTAAATGCATAGCGCCACCGCCAGTAACTAAGAAAACCGTATCAAGACCTTTATCTTTAAGGGTTTGAAATATATAATTTGATAACTTCATTTCTATTGGGGAATTGCGTATAAAACAAAATCAAGTCCATCGTACTGATGGGTTCGTACATAAAACTTATAAAAAGAAAATTTTTGGCGAAGGAACAGAAAAATCTGCCATATATCTTGCGGCAGGTGATAAATGCAAACGGCTAATTTTGGCTTATATGCTTCTATTGTTTTTTGGGCTCCTTTCAAAGCATCCAGTTCTGCGCCTTCAATATCGAACTTTAAATAAGTTGGTTTATACTTAAAAAAAACATCGTCAATTTTTTTGCATTCTACCACTATAGTACCAGTTTCACTAAAACCGGCACCGCCACCGCCTGTTGCATTAAATTTTAGCGTAGTATTTTCTGCTCCTACAGCATAAGGAAATACTTCCACTAAATCTTTTAAATATTGCGAAGCAACTTTTAAAAGCTTTTCATAATTAGCAGGATCAGGTTCAAGCGCTATATATTTTGAGAATTTCGTTCCCGTTCTGTTTACAAATTCTTTTAGGGTATCTCCATCGAAAGCACCTGCATCTAAAAACACTTCCTCTGTACCAAGAGAAACTACACCAGAAGGAAAGTATTGGTTTGAAATATCTGCCTTTGGCAATCCTTCAAAATTTAAATTGATCCTTGCATCTGCATGCGCTAAAAATTGTCGCTTGCTTTCTTCATCAGCCAGGTTCTCAAACACCTCTGTCATTTCCTGTTTGTGTTGCAGGTAAAACTCAGGTGTTTGAAAATGGTAGTGCGGCAGCAGCTCTCCAGGATATAATTGCATAAGTGCAGCAGCACTAAAAATATTTTTTACACCCGATTGCTGCAACTGCTTTTTTGTTTCAAAATAAGAATGACCGGGAGACCAGATTGAAACAATCCATACTGCAGCCTCTTTTAGTTGCTGCGATATTTCTGAAGGAGTGAAGATTGTTTTACCAAGTATTGTTTCTCCCCGCCGGTTAAGATTATTATCAGTAAAGGAGAAAATATCAATATTCTTTTTCAGCAGAAATGAAGCTATCTTCTTTCCTAAGTTGCCTGCACCTGCTATTATAACCGGCACTTTTTTATTTAATAAGCCGCTTAACTCTTCTGTTACATGCGGCTCCCTTTTTTTAAGCACTTCTGCTATGTTCATATATAATAGTGTAACGTGCCTGATTATCTTTTAATTAAAATTGCATGGCCGTTCAAATTATAGATATACAGCCATTTTTCATCCTGCCGCAATTTATTTACTAAATGTGTTATACCATTACAGCCTCTAAATCCATAATCATCAAATACCAACACACCCCCTTTTGAAAGCTTTGCATAAATCCACTCTACAATATCAACACCTGATTGATAAACATCCACATCAATATGGCATAAGCTGAAAGTTTTATTTTCAACTGCCGATCCTGTGTCTTCAGGAAATATACCTTTCAACAGTTTAAAATTTTTAAGCTGTAGCGAGGTTAGTAAATCTGTTACAAGTTGCTCACTGGTATCGCTGTGTTCTCCGCCTTTATATCTTATATCAAAGTCGCCTGCCTTTACTACTCCTGAAAAAGTATCGCATAAGTAAAGCATTTTGTTTGAGTTAACAAATTGTAATGCTGTGGCTATTACTGCTGAAGTGCCGCCTCTCCAAACGCCAATTTCAATAATATCTCCATCTATATTATTTAAACGTTGAACGATATCAAAGAGCTCGTAGCAACGATAAGCATCCACTAATGTGTAATCCTTAATTTTATTATGTAACTGCTTAAATTTTTCGTCTGTCAGCCAGGGTGCATACCTGTGAAGATGTATTCCTTCATACATAAATCTTTCCATCTCTTCCTTACTTATTGAAAGCGTATCTTCTTCAACGGCCTGTACAATAATAGGTGCAATTGTATATCCAAGCGACCGTAAAAAGCCTTTTAGTATCTTTTTCATTTATTAACTTGTTGCTGTCTGCTTTTAAAAAGTACTATGAGCATAGGATTGTTCTTTAGTCAGCAACTTTTTAAAACCCTTAATAACAGGAAATTTTCCACTACTTTTAAAAGCACCCTGAATTTGCTTTCTAATTCCATCTTCATGAATAAGAGATGTAATTACTATTGTAAATTCTTCTTTCAAAAATTCTTTAGCAATAGTATTAGCAGCCAAAACCAGTCTGCCATTGATAGCCTTGCCAATGTTTATATCATTATTATCAAATAACTTCAATTTCCTGTTGTATAAAGCGGGCGAAGTTAAAAGCTTAAATGCAAACTGACCAATACCATACAAAGCCACCTGCTGGATAACATCTATATCAGTAATTTCCTGTTCAATTTCTTTAAATATTTTATCTGACTCCTGAATGTAAACTTCAATGTTTTCCAATATGATGTCGTCCTTCTTTAAAGTATAATTAGGGTTAGGTGCTTTCTTAAATAAACCATATACTGCATGGTAATCTTCACCCGACGGTAGTTTTAAAGTTTTATTTGAAGTGAAAATTTTATTGTATCCGTGAAGTGCAGCTAAATTCTCAAACGAAATTTCAGTAAAATGATTAATATGTTCGGTATTGAACTCCTGGAAGGGGGCATGGATGATTTTATAATAGTTTTCGGCATCAGGACATTCTACATATATTAGGCCGCCGTCCACAACAAGCTCATTTAAACGGTCCATGATAGAAGGCAGATCAAGGATATGTTCTAAAACATGCGATAAAATAACAAGATCAAACTTTCCAATGTTTTTATCAATATTAAAAATCGAGTATTGATATGCTTCGCATCCTACTTCTGCAATGGTTATATCAACACAACTTGCCGAAGGATCAACCCCAACTAAGTTTTGAAAACCCAAATGTTTCAGCTCTTTCAATAAGCCGCCATTTGCACAACCTATATCTGCTATCCGTATGTTTTTATCCGGTACATGCTCCTCAATAAACACGGCTGTCTTCACTAACCTGTCTTTATCTTCAGGGGTGAAGCCGCCACCTGTACCTATATTCTTATCTTCATATTTCGATAGCTCCTTATAATAAATATCCAACTCATCCTGGGTTACATGCGTATCAGCATAAACAAATGAGCATCCGTTGCACTGAATTACATTATACCCATTCTTCATTGGGTGTTTATCAAATAATGCAAATTTAACTTCGTGTACAAATGTTGCATCTTCAATGCTGCATATTGGGCATGCGCGATAGGGCTTATACACTCTTATAAAAATTTTGAGTTTTTTTAATTGACTCTGATAATGGCACGTGCACTTTAAGGCCTAAACTTTTTGTAGCAAAACAAATATCAGGAACATAACGTTCTGCAGGTTTTAATTTATTGGGCTTTGTCAGAACATTTACTTTAATACCGGGATTCCTTTCTGCAACAATATCAGCAACAGTTTTAAGGTTATAATCTTCATCCGACCCTACATTATAAGGCTTATTATTTTCACCTTTTATAAGGATCGTCCATAACCAGATAGCAAGATCGGCTGCATATAAATAAGACCGGTAAGGGGTTCCATCTCCTTTTATAACGATGTCTTCTTTCTTAAGCGCATTTGATATAAAGTTGCCAATGGCAAAATGCTTTTCCAAAGGCAAATAGGGCCCAACAAAAGCAAAGCATCGAGCTATTTTCAGGGGAACATTGTAGTGCGAAAAATAAATGGAACAATATAACTCAGCAAGCCTCTTACCTTCAGCATAAGCTGAATTTGGATTATTGATATCTACTTTGTAGCTGTCATCCTCTTTAATATGAGTGATGCATGAAGGCTGCCTTCCATACACGGCACCGGAACTTGTAAACAAAAAAGATTCAATAGTTTGTTGCCGTGCAAATTCTAATATTCTTCTTGTCCCTTCTGTAATAGTGTCGAGCATTAAAAGCGGTTGTGCCTGGTTTAATGCTGCATCTGCTTCGGTTGCTGCATGAATGATATATTGAAATGAACCTGAAGGAAATTCAACAGTTAACAAGTCGCCTTTAATAAACTGCACAAAATTTTCATCTTTATAAAATGGATATTGGTGCAAAAAAGTTTCAGGGCTGCGGGTTAAAACTGTAATGTTTGCATTTAACCCTAGCTTATTATTTATGTACAGAAAACTTTCAAGCAGCCACTTACCAAAAAAACCTGTACCACCTGTTATAAAAATAGACTTGTTTCTTAGTGCATCCCATATATCTGTTGTATGGTCAAGTATATGTTGCAGGTCATCTCCAGCTATTCTCCTCATTTATACTCCTTTAATAAACTGTTGAAGAACACTGAAAATATATTTATAATGGACTTCATTCAACCCCGGCCAAACGCCTAACCAAAACGACCGGTTCATTATAATATCACAATTTACAAGATCATCAACTTTGCGATGAACTGTATTTGCATAAGCAGGTTGCCTTAACAAATTACCACCGAAAAATAATCGGGTGCCAATCTTGTTTTCCTCAAGGTATTGAACCAGTTTATTTCTGTTTACCGGGCTTCCTTCTCTTACCGTAAGCATAAAACCAAACCAGCTTGGCTCCGAGTTTTCTGTTGCTTCCGGTAGAATAAAATGTTCTTCCAATGGTTGCAGAATTAACTTTAGTAAAGCATGATTTTTTCTTCGTTTGGCTACAAAAGAATCTGCCTTTGACAACTGACTTAACCCAACTGCAGCCTGCATATCCGTTACTTTCAAATTAAAACCAATGTGAGAATAGGTGTATTTATGATCATATCCTTGCGGCAGATCCCCGAATTGCCACTCGAATCTTTTACCACAGGTATTATCGCAGCCGGGGGCGCACCAGCAATCTCTTCCCCAATCTCTAAAGCTTTCCGCAATCTTTTTAAGTGATGCATTGTTAACCAAAACCGCTCCACCTTCGCCCATAGTAATATGATGGGCAGGATAAAAAGACAAGGTAGCAAGGTCGCCAAAGGTTCCTGTTTTTTTGCCGTTGTATCTTGCACCTAACGAATCGCAGTCATCTTCCACCACCCATAAATTATACTTCTTTGCAATCTCCATAACCACTTTTACATTAAAAGGATTGCCTAAAGCATGTGCAATCATGATCGCTTTGGTTTTAGATGAAATTGCTTTTTCTATGTCCTCCGCTTTGATATTATAGGTGGGTATATCAACATCAACAAAAACGGGGACACATCCAAACTGTATCATCGGGTTAATGGTGGTAGGGAAACCAGCGGCAACTGTTATTACTTCATCGCCCGGCTTAATGGCTTCTTCGCCAAGTTTAGGTGAGGTAAGTGTATAAAATGCCAGCAGGTTTGCAGAAGATCCCGAATTAACCAAAAAAGAAAACCTGCTTCCAAAATAACGGGCAAGATCTTTTTCTAACTGAGCGCTAAATCTACCGGCGGTTAGCCACGCATCCATCATCGCTTCTATTCCCAATAATACATCCTCTTCGTCAATCACTTTGCCGGTTACTGGTATATAGTCCTTACCAGGCTCAATGGTTTTATGTATATTTTTGCTGAAAGAAGAAATTAATTGTTCTCTTAAGCTGTCATCAATGTTCTTATAATCAAAACCCTTTATTAAGGTTGCTTTGTTTGTCATTTCAATTAAATAAGGATTGGTAGTGCTTCAAATCTTCATCCATCAAATCAGTGGCTTTGCCGCCGTTGTAAAAAGCTTTATACCAATTAATCGTTCTTTTTATTGCCTCTGCTGCTCGCATTTTTGGTGCCCAGTTTAATTCTGCTATTGCCTTGCTTATATCCAACCGTAACAGTCGAGCTTCGTGTGGAGCATTGGCGTTTTCTGCTACCTTTATGCTTCCTGAACCCCAAACATTAATGGCAATATCAGTAAGGTCGATAACAGAAAAATTATCGTCAGCCTTCGGGCCAAAGTTCCATGCTCCTGAATATTTAATAGCATCATTTTGCAATAACAACGCAAGCTGCATATAGCCCAACAACGGTTCCATAACATGTTGCCACGGCCTTACTGCATTTGGGTAACGAATAATTATTTCTTCTTCCTTATGTAAGGCTTTCACAATATCAGGAATTAGCCTGTCTTCACTCCAGTCTCCGCCGCCAATTACATTACCTGCCCTTGCACTTGCAATAGCTTTTTGATGCTGTGCAAAGTTATTAAGATTAAAGTAAGCGTTGGTAAAAGATGCAATAACAAGTTCGGCGCAAGCTTTACTTGCGCTGTAAGGGTCGTAACCGCCTAAGCGGTCGTTCTCCCGGTAAGGGTAAATCCATTCGTTGTTCTGATATACTTTGTCAGTTGTAATACAAATACAAACACAAGGTTTATCAAGAAATCTTACTGCATTTAAAACATTAGCAGTGCCAACCACATTTGTTGTAAAAGTTTCTAAAGGGTTTTTATAAGACTTCCGAACCAAAGGCTGAGCGGCCAAATGAAAAATATAATCAGGCTGAAATGAGATAAGTTCTTTTTGCTGCAGAGCGGCATCATTAATATTGCCTGTTATAGATTCAAACTTATCAGTAAAACTCAGGTTAGAGAAAAGATTAGGTTCGGTAACAAGCGGCAAAGAAAAGCCCTTAATAACAGCGCCAAGAGAATGTAGCCAATAACAAAGCCACGAACCTTTAAAGCCGGTATGGCCGGTAATAAATACCCGCTTGCCTGAAAACCTGTTTAATTGATCAGCTATTCCCATACTTTCCAGTCGGCATTATGGGTGTTCCAAAGGCCGTTCAAATCCATTTTGTCTTTTAAAGAGTCCATGGGTTTCCAAAAACCCCGGTGCTTATAAGATGCAAGTTGATTTTGTTGTGATAGCGTTTTTAAAGGATCGTGTTCCCAAATGGTATCATCATTAGAGATATAATTAAAAATGGCAGGCTCGCAAACAAAAAAACCGCCGTTAATCCAGCCTGAATCTTCAGCCCTTTTTTCATGAAAAGACTCAACATCATTATCCTCGTTAATCTGCAAAACACCAAACCTTCCAGAGGGCTGAACGGCAGTTACTGTGCACAGCTTGCGTTTTTGTTCATGAAAAGCTACAAGCTCACTTATATTAACATTACTTACCCCATCGCCATAAGTAAGCATGAAACGTTCGTTATCAATATATTTCTGAACTCTTTTAATCCGTCCCCCGGTCATTGTATTGCTGCCGGTTTCAACCAAAGTGATTTTCCATTTATCAACAGGGCTATTATGAACCTCTATTGTGTTGTTAGATATATCAATAGTTACATCCGAAAGATGCAGAAAGAGATTAGCAAAATATTCCTTAATAATATACCCTTTATACCCGAGGCAAACCACAAACTCGTTAAATCCATAATAAGAGTACAACTTCATTATATGCCAAAGAACAGGCTTACCTCCAATTTCAACCATAGGCTTTGGCCGTATGTCTGTTTCTTCACTTAGCCTTGTACCTAAACCTCCTGCAAGCAATACTACTTTCATTTTTTATACTTCTTAATTTTTCAGTATTGCGTATTTATTCCAATTCTTTGTTTGCAATTAATCAAATGTAAATCTCAAAGTATTATCTAAGCAACTGTAATAAAACTCCTCCCAAAGCAGTTAGTGCTGTGCTTATTCCGATAACTTCACCAGTTGAAAGTCTTCTTCTTTCAACTTCGCGTTGTCTCGGTACAATGATCTCCGAACCAGGAGTAACACCGGGATAGCTGCGGAAAAATAAAAAATGTTTTGTTCTTTCGGCGTTACCATTAGGTTGTAAAACATATACTCTTGCTTTGCGGGAGTTATCTGTAAAACCACCAGCCCTGCTTATATAATCCTTCAAATTCATCCGGTTTTCAAACACAACTCTTGTAGGGAACAATACTTCGCCACTAATCCTAACTTCCATTTTTTCTTTTGGTATGGTTAGCACATCTCCCTCCTCCATCAAAACATCTTCCTTTCCGCCAGGGGTTTTCAAAATAGAATTGAGGTTGATGGCAATATTGTCAACAAGGCGGTTTACTTCCTCTCTCACCGCAACTGTGGTATCTTTAAATTGCGACTGAAGTTTAGTGAGCTTTTGATTATTAACTTCATTAATAATTGATTTTTTATTGATGCGCGAAATATAAACACCCTGCTGATAAGCCTGAAGTGTTAATCCGCCTGCTCTTCTTATTACATCACTAACCCGTTCATTTTTATTTTGCAACACGTATGGACCGGGAAAAACTACTTCTCCTTCTACTCTCACATTTACCTGTTGCTGAAAACCCGGATTTCTTCTTACTATAACCGCATCGTAAGGGAGTAATTTTATATCACCTGCTTTTGTGTCTAATTCGTTTGCCGAATTAATATTTAATACGTCAGAAATTTGAACATCTCCAATACTGAAAGTGTCTTTTTTTATTCGGCGACCCACTTCAATGCGTTGGGGTATAGCCGCATCGGTAAAACCTCCCGCTACTAACACAAGGTCTTTTAAAGTCATATTTTCGGCATATTTAAAATTTCCATTGCGCCGCACTTCTCCTGTTACAGATACAAATTGCGAATCCCTCAACTCAGAAACAGAAGAAACAATAACACTGTCATTTCTTATTAAGGGGATACTGCCCGATGTATTTTGCATTACCTGTAGTGGGTTAAAAGAAAGATATTGTGGCCTAAGATCATTACCTTGTCGCAGTATCAATCCCCTGTCGGCATAAGCATTTTCTTTTAAGCCGCGGGCTTTTACTAAAAGGTCTCTCAGCGTCATCCCTGATGTTAGTTCATAATCGCCGGGTACATAAACAGCACCTGCCACAGACACACGATTGGTAAACCGTTCAATCAGTTTTTTCACAACAAAAGACTCGGCGCGGCCTGGCTTGTATGTTGAAAATTCACCTTTATCAATATCAACAATTCTTTTTTCAATATCTGTAGCTTTATAAGCAGTTACGCTGGCAGTATAAGCGGTATCAGAAAAACCACCTGCAAAATTCAACAGGTCCTGAAAAGTTTCTCCCGGCGTAATTTCATATAATCCCGTTCTCTTAACCTGCCCTGTTATAGATACACGAACATCATAGGTAGGAACCCGGATAACATCCTGATCTCGTAAGTTTACATCTCCCGTGCGGTCTCCCTTAACTAAATAATCATAAATATCAAGATGACTGATCACTTTACCATTACGAATGATCTCAATTTTTCTCATACTTCCTATGTCGCTGGGGCCACCACAAAGATATAAGGCATTGAAAGCAGTTGCCAGCGAAGGCAAAGTAAAACCTCCCGGAACTCTTGCTTCGCCAAGAACAGTTACTCTAATGCTTCTTATACGGCCAACAGCAACATTAACTTTGGTTAAGCCCGTGCGGATATTTGAATATCCTGCACTTGCCAGCTTGTTTTTGATTTTTGCGTTCGCCTGTTCTATTGTTAGTCCGGCAACATAAACCACTCCAACGTAAGGAATATTTATGTCTCCTTCAGGGCTTACGGTAAGGGTGTATTTTGCTTCCTGGTAGCCAAAAATGGTTATGTTTATTTCATCATCAGGACCAAGAATATAATTTACAGGCGTTGCTATTCTATAATTAGGCGCAAAAGAAATTACACCGCTATTAAATATTTCGAGCCCGAATATTTTTAGTGGATTTTTTACTTTAGTTGTAGTATTAACAGTATCTCTGTCTCTGTACCTGCTATTGCTTTGGTCCTGGTCATTATCTCTGTTATCCCGGTTATCTCTTTGTGAAGAAGAAGGAGCAGGTTTTGAAGGTTCCATTAACCCCCTCTCGATACGAATACGTAAAGCTGCAGCTTCGTTGCTTGACATCCCCCTTGAAAGTAAAAGATTTTGCACCTGCTCTCCGGTATAATTATTCTGCCTGATGTAATCAACTATCTGTGTTAGTTGCTCGTTCGATACATCAGACGACCTGTAATTACTCAGGTTATTAGGCAGTGATGGTATTTGTGCAAATAGAACAGAGGAGATTAAAATGCAGAGTGCAGCGAAAACAAGTTTGATCTTAGGCATAAATAAAATATCTCACAAAATAAGGGTGCAAATTAAAGTGTTTTTAGTCTTCCGAAAATTTTAAAAAATTTAAAACTTAAGCGCACGTGTTTAAAAACAGCTTTCAAATTTATGTAATCATTTTTTTGTCATTGCGAGGAACAATGCAGTCTGATAATTTTGATTTCGATCAGCCTTAAGTACAAAGAGCAGATTGCTCGTTTCCTCCTTACAATGACGTGCTTTATACAACTTGTCATCTATGTCGTTTGAAAGGATGATTCAGCATAAGTTCTGTATTCCTCAATGGTTGGATAAGCTCACCTGACATAAATACTTAAACAAGGTATTTATGCAATAGATTTCTCTTCTTTTGCAGAAGGTTCTAACAAATACACTTCATCTATTCGGGGCAAACCAGTAAATAATTTATAAACCAAATTACTTTTACGAAAAATAATCACCCAGACTGTTAAGAAAATAATAGTTATATCAGTAATAAAATTCATCCTGTTTTGGTACCATAACTCTAATTCACCCTTACAATTATTTATTTTGCGGTAAGTGCTTTCATAATCAGAACTTTTAGAAACGATTGTTTCCTCATCCCTGAAAATTACAGATCCAATCCCGGTAATGCCAGGTTTTATATCATAAATTCTTTGTTGTATGTGCGGCAAATACCTTTCAAAACCCGTAACCATTAAAGGCCTGGGGCCAACAATTGACATTTCGCCTTTAAGTACATTAAGAAGTTGTGGAAGTTCATTCAGTTTTGTTTTACGCAAAAAAGCGCCTAAAGGAATTAATCTTGGGTCATTAGCTATCGTTACATCACCTGTACCTATGTTAGGACTGTTTTTAAGCATAGTAGCAAACTTCCAAATCTTAAATCTTCTGTTTTTAAATCCTACCCGTTCCTGGTGATAAAAAATTTCCAGCTCACCTGTTACAGATAAAAGCAGCATTATAATAATAAATATTGGTGACAGCACTGTTAGCATGGCAAGTGCAATCACAACATCCGATATTCTTTTTATAGCCAGATACATTTCAATAATTTAGAAACAAGCTCTTATAACTGCTATTACATCATCTATATCCTTTGTAGTTATATAAGTGGAGCAAGGGATGCTTAAACATTCGCTGTATAAATTACCTGCGTAATCGTCATTAGTTACATATATATTGTTGTTGTGCATGGGCAAGCGGTTCATTGGCACCCATAAGGCACGTGATTGAAGCCCTTGGTTGTTCAAAGCTTTCAGTAACTGCTTTTGTTTTTTACTTCTTAAGGTAAAAAGCCAGCAATTATCATCTGCACCTTCAACTGCCTGCTGAAAAGTAATATCTCCAACGCCGCTTAAATGCTCTTTGTAGTACTGATTAATTTCTTTTTTTCTTTTAATGAAAGAAGGCAGTTGTTCCATTTGTGCCACACCTATTGCTGCAAGTACATTCACCATTCGATAGTTGTAACCAACATCGTCATGATAATATTCAAAAGGATCACTTTTAGCCTGCGTAGTAAGGTGTTTTGCTTTTTTTGCCAGCACTTCATCATTAGTAACAATTATTCCGCCGCCGCCTGTTGTAATGATCTTATTTCCGTTGAAACTAAAACAACCCATCGTACCAAAAGTACCGCTGTGCTTTCCTTTATAATAACTTCCTAAAGCTTCAGTGGCATCTTCAACTATTATCAAATGATAGTTGTTCGCTATTCTACTAAGCTGTTCCATGTTTCCCATACTTCCTAAAACATGAACGGGCATAACGGCTTTTATTGTATGGCCATCCTTATAAATGCATCTGCCGTTTTTAACTTCACATTCTTCTTTAAGAATATTTTCAAGCAGGTCTAAATCCATCTGCCAGGTGCATTCGTTCACATCCACTAAAATTGGCCTTGCGCCGGTATAAGAGATAGCGTTAGACGAGGCAACAAAAGTAAGATTGGGCACTAATACATAATCGTTGGTCCCAACACCTGCAAGCATAAGTGCTATATGCAAAGCGCTTGTACCGTTACACGTAGCAACTGCATATTTTATACCTGTAAATTCAGCCATCATTGCCTCAAACCGATCTACATAAGAACCTACCGACGATACCCATGCAGTATCCAAACAATCCTTTACATATTTCCACTCGCTACCCGAAATGTTTGGTGCTGAAAGTAAAGTCATAGTTTAGAAGATAGAATATAGGAGATAGGAGTTAGGAGTTAGAATATAGGAGTTATAAATTATGGGTTAGGATTTATGAGAGTGATGAATTATACATTTTTTCATTTTGGCTTTTAAATTAGAAATTAGTAATCAGCAAATATTAAATTAAACTTCTATCCCCTGTATTCTATCTCCTAACTCCTAACTCACCCTACATCTTCTTATCCAGTGTCATTCCCTTTTCAAGATGCTCGAAGGTTGGAATATAATTTTTAAGAATTTGCAGAAGCCCGTTTTTTGCAGCACCAGGTTTTTTAAAGAACATTTCTATTTCATTAATAGCGCCTGTTATATTGCCTGTTAATGCATTGCTGTTTTTTACAACGCCTAACGACTCGTAAGTATCCAGATCGAGCAACTCCCTGCCGGCATAAAACTCTTCGTATAACTTTTCGCCTGTAGTATCGCTGTTAAAAACGTAAACAGGATAACTTTTACTTTTATTATTTAATAATAGGGATTTCTGTTTTGCCTCCTCTTCTGTGCTGCATTGGTCAATTTCGTAACCTAACTCATTCAAAAATTTAATGGTAATATCAAGGAAACCGGTTAGCTGATCGGGAAGAAGCTTAGGATAAAATATATCACCCGATTTTCCAAGCACACAGGCAAGCATACAAATTTCGGCAGCCTCTTTAGGCGAAACAAAATAACGCTTAACATCTGCAGGAACAGAAAGCGGCTGACCTTGCATAAGACGCGGTAAAAATCCATCTAATAAACTTCCGTTAGAGAAAGCTACATTGGCAAACCTGGCAGTTGTACATTTAATAGATGCAGAATATTGCATTACAATATCTTCCATCAGCTTTTTGGTAGCGCCCATAATATTTATGGGGTTAGCCGCCTTATCAGTAGAAACACAAAAGAAATGAGAAGGCTTATCGTGCTCTATTAAATTTAATAGTTTGCAGGCGTAAAACACATTATTCTGTATCATCGCCTCTATAGAAAAAATATCTTTTTCGCTTCTAACGTGTTTGTGTGCGGCAAAGTTGGCAATAATATCAAAAGGCTTGCATTGCTGATAAATCTTTTCAAATATTGCGTCTCCAAAATTTACCGGGTAAGTTATAAACGTTTCGGGTACTGCTAAATTTGGGGTGCTTCGAATACTGCGAACCAACTCTGTTAACCCATTTTCGTTGGGTGCATTTCAAATTTTCGTTTTGAAATTAATTTGTAATTTAAGGTAACCAAAAATACTTGCCATGACAAAGACTCAATATTTGGAATTAGCTTCCCAGCGTTACGATAAGTTTCGGGAG
>JAABUN010002782.1_pt1 | contig 29529 bp, 29 predicted proteins | sample 5559311 | NCBI WGS metagenome assembly JAABUN01 (sample SAMN10711877, study PRJNA513370) | rock metagenome | isolation source: Antarctica rocks | place: Antarctica: Victoria Land, Siegfried Peak sud | reverse complement strand
TTGGGCCAGACGTGAGGCATGATCTCGCCGTCCTTGTCGCGGGGGTGGCGTCCGGGTGCATCACAAGGTCAGCGAGAAGGATACGCGCGAATCAGCCTGGTTTCTAGCAGGCTGTTTGGCCGTTGAAAAAAAGGGCCTCCTCCGCCCGGATCTCGTCCAACGCCTTGCCGAATCTCTGCATGACGTGGAACCGATCCAGGACATGGACCGCGTCACTCAGCCGATGGGCGATCACGTTGAGATACGGCCTCCACATATCGCTGCACACGTATCGCACCTGCTTGCAGACCGGTTCGCCGAGGCCATCAAGGCACGAGCGCAGGCTCGCCTCCGTCCGCTCCTCGGCCACGGCCAACAGTCGTCGAGTCTCCCCGCCGATGTCGTAGACCAGCGTCAAATACCTGTGTCCACGGCTCCAGGCGACCTCATCCACGCCCACCGCCGACAGCTCGCTCAAGTCCCGGTGCGCCAGCCCCCACTCGACGGCGTGGTCCACCGCCCGCAAGATGCTGTCCCACGACGTGCGATAGATCGAGGCCACCTCGCTCCAGCTCAGACGCCTCGCCCAGGTCGCGAGGAACCAGCGGTAGGACGTCGTCAGCTGGTTCTTGCCGTCGCACCACGGCACCAACTCGGCGGTCACCCCGCACTGTTTGCAGTTCACACGCCGCATCCGATACGCCAGGAAGACGACGACCCCCCACACCGGAACGAACTCGAACCGTCGATCTTCCAGGCGGTCATACGCAGGACCAGGGCGGCCGCACCCGGAACAATGCGGGCGACCGTTCTTCCGTGGCCGTACCCGGACCACCAACGACGGGCCTCCGTCTCGCTCTTCCAGGTGGGCCTCTCCGTAGACGAACGACTTGAACTTCTCCACCCGATTGTGGATCGTTTGGATACGCATCCTGGGGCGCTCCCGGTCCCGATGAAGCGTGGTAACTCCATCTTGGCCGGGGGGTGTTCCAGGATGCGATCCTCCCTCTCAAGGCCGATTCGTCTTCCGCTCACGCTTCCACAGACTCTGCGGGAGAGCCAAAAAAGGGCTTGGGGGGCTCTGAACGGAGCCTGGGTCCCCCACGACACCCGCGACGCCATCGTCGACTACGTCGGCCGCTGGTCCGAGCGGACCGAGATCCCGGCCAAGCGGCTCGTCGCCTGGCTGGGCATCGCCGAGGGCAAGTCCTACGCGTGGCGGAAGCGCTACGGCAAGGCCAACGAGCACAACGGCAAGGTCCCCCGCGACTGGTGGATGGAGGGCTGGGAGAAGCGGGCGATCCTCGGCTTCCATGCGGAGTACCCGTTGGAGGGCTACAGGCGGCTGGCCTTCATGATGGGTTCGGACCTGGTGCAGGTTGGCCGAGGTCAGCCGCGCCAGGATCGAGGTGCTGCTGGTCGACGCTGAGTGGATGCACAGGACGGTCCGCTCGCACGGCATCCACACTATCATTCCACCTGAGCGGGGCGGGCATTATGACTTTGACATTCCGAAGCCACCCGAGCGACCGCGCCGATCGCAGCTGTTGTCGTGCACCAAAATGCCCTTGCTCCGTTGGTCCGACAAGTTGCGTCCCACTACCCAGACAATTTATTTTGTATACATATATCGAGAATCCTATTACACTATATGGTTCGATATATTCAAATTTCCTATATTTTCCTGTGTGATCTCTGAGGCGATCTACGCTCAGCGCGACCCAGCGGGGCCCCGGGCCCGTCGGGGAGGTCTGAATCTCGATCCCCGATTGACGCAGGAACTGATCCCCGACGCAGTCGTAATACAACGGGCGCGCCTCGGGGTGCCGCACCAGCCAGTCGCGGAGCGCCAGTATGTCCTGGCCCCAATCGATGTTCGAGTCGATCAGGTGGTAGTGGCCCTTCATTGGCCCGCCGACAAGTTCGTTGAAATATGACAAGCTGTGGGGGTAGATTGACAAGCTGCTCCCGACCGCCCAGGCGGTCGCCACAGCCACCGTCGCCGCGACCTTCCGGTCGCCGAAGTCGATGCACCGCGCCACCTTGCTCGCCCAGATCAGGGCGAACGGATAGGCGGGAAGGACGTAGCGCAGGTGGTGATTGTAGCGGGTCTCCGCGCTCACCAGCGTCATCACGACGACCGCCGGCGCCAGCAGGACCGCCTCATGGCGCCACCCGGCCGAGTACCGGCCCGGCCATCGGAGGGTCACGCCGACCGCCAGCGCCCCCAAAGCCCATATCCCCAGCGGGATCTTCACGGCCAGCCCGTAGAGGTAATAGTACCACCAGCCGCCACGTCGATGCTCTCCCCGGAGATAGGACCAGCTCGGCAGCTCGAACTCGCGCTGCTGCACGTCGAGGCCGGTGAGGTAGCTCTCGGGGAGCGGGACCGGAATCCCCCCCGACCAATGGCCGGCGAATCGGTTGCCCAAGCTACCCGCCCGCGGATACGGGCCGCCGAGCCGCTCGCTCACGAAGGCGATCTGCCCCAGCGGCCGGAACGAGCGCTCGAACCCGTAGCCCATGTTCAGGACATAGAGGCCGATGAGGCCGATGGTCGCCAGTTGCGCCAGCCGGCGCCACCCGCCGCGCCGGCCCGGCGACGACGAGACGACCCAGAGCAAGCCCAGCGCCGGCCAGAGCCCGAAGAGGACGAGCCAGGTCATCTTGGTCAGCTCGATCAGGCCCAGCATAAGGCCGGCGAGGATCGCCCGCATCCAGTTCGGGCGGTCCAGCCACCTCCAGAACAGGTAGGAGCCCGCGACCCCCAGGGCGGCCGCGCCGGCGTCCGGGGTGATCAGCGATCCGTGCGCCAGAACCTCGGGCGAGAAGCACCAGAGCACCAGGGCCAGGAGGCCGGAAGCCGACCCGTATAACTCCGTGGCCCAGCGGTAGCAGGCGTAGCCGCCGATCAAGATCAGGGGGATGCAGGCCCATCGCGCCAGGGTGAGCAGCCAGAACGCCCGCTCGCCGTTGGCGGCCATGAAGGCATCACCGAGGCTCCACTCCGGCCGCAGGTCGCCCGGGACCGCCCTCCAGTTCGTGGCGGGGTCGGCGAGGAACACCGACAGAGCCGCGACGGCCTTGACCAGCGGCGGATTGACCCGATACACATCGAACCGCCCGTACTTCCAGATGTACAGGCCCGCGGCCAGGTGGGGCGGTTCGTCCAGCGTCGGGCTGGACTTCGTCGCGGCCCAGCCCAGCAGGACGGCGTGCGTCCCCAGCAGCGACGCCACCACGACGCCGATCCATCCGCGGCGGCCCGCCATGCCCCGATGCGATCCCGTGGACATCCCGCGGCCTCCGCTGGCTCAGAGGGGATGCTCCATCGCCACGGGCGGCCTCGCCGCGCGGCGACGGCGGACCTCGCATGCGACGATGAAGAGGATTGCAGGCAGGAACGCGACCGCGCTGGTCGGTATGGCGCGGCGGGCCGGGGGCCGCGCGACCGGTGCGTTCTCCTCGACCCAGTGCGCGACGTGATCGAGGTGATCCAGCCCTCCGGGCTGTGCCTGGATCGCTTCGCCTCCCGTGAACTTCAGCGAGCCCGGCCGGGGCCGGAAGACGAAGGCGCTATCGTCCACCGGGCCCGCATCCGCCCGAAGGATCTTGAATCGCGTGTCGATCAGCCGCCGCTCCCTCCCCTCTTCGGTCGGTGCCTCGCAATCCAGTCGCAGGTTGTGGATCGAGCTCGGCAGCCAGATCCCTGGTGCGACCTCGCGATGCCCACTCAACTCGAACCGCTGGCCCAGCGCACGCCATCTGCCAATGAACATCTCGCGCGCCAGCAGGACGAACCCTCGCTCGGTATCGAGCCACAGACGGTCGTGCCCCGGGCACTCCAGCACGTGGCACCATCGGCCATCGACCTGCTCCTGCCGGGGCCTCACCGAAGAGTGGTCCTCCGCCCTGGCGACGTCGCGGAGCAGAAAAGGTCGGCCCTCGAGCCGAAGGGCGGGACGGTCCTCGAACGGCCAGATCCCGGTCGTCAGGAAGAAGGCTTCCATCGGCAGCGAGCCCGGCAGCTCGCCCTTCGTGTCGATGGGCCCCTCTCGATACGCGCGGTTCACCGGGAACTCATTGAACCAATGATCACATGTCACGTAAGTAGACTGCTGGAACAGGTCGTCCTCCCGGGCCAGCTTCGCGTGGCCATGGGCGGAGACGCTATGCATCGAGCCGGGCGATTTCGCGATGATCTCCCGATAAAGGTAGGCTCCCTTGGGGTAGAGTTTTGGGTCGTAGTCATCGGTCCAGTAGATCACGTGGAGACTCTTGATCTTGTCCGCCGTCTCGAGCAACCCCCTGCGAAGTTGCGGCGCCGTATAGGTCGCCCTCGGCGGCTCTGTAGCCGAGGGGACCGTTGGAGGCGATTGCATGAGGATGAGGGTGACCAGGAAACCCGCGAGCGACACGTGCATCATCATCAATCCGGGGAGGAATGTCCTTGATGTGAATTAGCCACAGGATGGCGAGGCCCGTCTATGGCCAGCAATTCTGCCATCAGCGGGACTTGCGACCGACACGCCACCAGACGACGCCGATCAAGATCAGGATGAGGAGGACGTTCGCGAGGATGAACTTCCTCCGGAACGACACGATGCTCGGCTCGTAACTCTTTCCCGACGCCGCGGCATTGATGACCTCATCAAGGCGTCCGGGATCGGCCGGTATTATGTATGAGACCCGACCACTTGAACCCTTTTTGCCCTCGATTGTGCCATCCGAAACGACAGTACTAGGTTTAAAGTCCTTCAAGACGAATTGTGCGGGCGGGATCGGCTCGCTCTTGATCTCGGATACCAGGTAGGTCTCGCGAACCACCGCTTCCTTCACGGGCTTGGGTAGGGCCTTGAGCCAGGTGTGCCACCCGACCTCGACTTTCCTGGGCATCCAGAGCCCCGAGCCGGGAAGTCGGGTGAAGTCCGAGCAGTGAGCCCGCCTCGCCACTTCCCCCGATGGCGACGTCTCGACGCGGCGCCGGACGGCGTAATTCTTCATCGGGTCGAGGAGGAATCGATACCCCGCGGTCTCGGACCGCAGGACCAGGGCCGTGCAGCTCACGCCGTCGACCTCTTCGCGCCCGACTTCGATGACGCGCGCGCCCTGCTCGATCAGGTACAGCGGCAAGGAGATGATCGCCGGTCGCTTCGCGATGTAATCTTCGGCCCGTTCGGGGAAGTGGAATCCGGTCTCGTAAAAGAAGTCGGCTTCGAGGAACCGAGAACGCGGTGAAAGGATCGAAAGGGTCGTGGGCGTGTCGATAATGACAAGGGGATCCGAGCGGTTCTCGTGGAACTTGGTAAGGGCGTATCGCTTCTGGCCGTCGAACGCGACGTCGCTTAATGTTTTGTTCGGGGACGCGTCGGTCGGATCGGTAGCTAGCCGGGACAGGTGCACCGTCTGGACGTAGAATCGACCGTTGTCCCACATGAAGCGCGATTTATTGGGCAAGAAGAAGGAGCTTGTCTCGTCTCCCACGATAGTCAGGGCCCTGGGACGCGGCAGGTCGCTGGTCCGCGTCCGTTCCCAGGCGATGGTGATCGGATTGAGTGACCTGGCATTCGCCTCGAGCGCCTGCCGGACCGGTTCGGGTATCTCCGCCGCGGCGGACCGCGGCGGGCCTCCGACGATCAGCCAGAGCAAGGCCGCGCATAGATATGACCCGGATACGATCGCGATTCGGCGAAGGGCCATGGTCTCCTCCATCTCCCGGTTCGGCACGCGCCCGGCCAGCGACTCACCGGCAGTCGCTCATCGTCCGGCGCCACCTTGTTCCATTCTATCGTCGGATCGAAACAAGTCTAGGACATTTGTCGTGATCACTCGGTCAGGGGAGATGGAACCGTCGCAGCCTCGGTTACGCTCCGACCTGGAGCCGCCAGCCGGAGTAACCCGCGATCAGGACGAGACTCCCGGCGATCGCAGACAACCAGCCGCCGTCTCGAGGATCGCGGACGAGCGCGAAGCCGCTCCAGTCTCGCCGGAAGTCATCGACTTCCAACTGCTGAATGCACACCGTCGACCCTGTGACCAGGCCGCACCTCTCGTCGTTGAGGTTGTAGAGAAGGGCAAATCTCCCACCGGTCCGCCTGCCGTACAGGTAAATGATCATGGGCTTGGGCATCCGCTTCAGTTCATCCGGTCCGCACCGGACGATCTTCATCGGCAGGCCGCAGCGGCCGGCCGCCTCGCGGAGAGCCACCATGCTCACCGCGCTGCCCTTGGCGAAGACAGCCTCCCGGACGCGACCGTAATCGATAGGGTGTCCATCGATAGCGAGCTGCAGGTACAGGCAATTCACCGCGTCGTTCAACGCATCGGACGCTCCCGTGCGCCACTCCCCCAGTCCGTCCCGCGCCGCAGGAGACGGCTCAGACGCAGTCGCCGGAGTCGCACCGCTCGCCCACACGAATGCAACGAACAGACCGGCCGCGACCTTCGTGACTGCGGCCCGTGACCTCCAGCGCGAGGGCAGCAGCGTCACCAGGACCAGCGCCAGGAGGCCGACGCCATTCAGGGAGATTACCTCGCTCCAGGCCTGTTGTACCGCTGTCGGCTCGAGCACATAGCCGGTCCAACGGTTCGAACTCGCGATTCTCGACCGTCGGGTGCGGAAGACAACGCCGGTGGTCCCATCGACCACCTGGACTACGTCCCCATCGACTTTCAACACCAGTAGGTAGTGGCCGATCTGGGCGTCGGCCAGGAAGTATCCGGTCCGCGTGTGGGCGATGAAGGGGGTCGTGCACCGGTCAAGATCCTCTAGCGGACAGCGACGAATTCGGGTCGACAGCCCGAATCGTGCGGCGGTCTTGTGCAACTCGAGAAGACTCGTCAACTTGTTGTCCGATCCCAATTCCTGCGCCACCTGCGGAAAAGTGACGGGCCGTCCCTGGAGCTTGAGGAGCATGTACAGGGAGTTGGGGCCGCACACCAGTGACTTGACGGGTAGAGTAGCGAGGCCCGGATCGGGTCTCGACCCCGGGTTCTCGCCGCCCCGCCCCGCGCTTATCCCAGCAACGTCGAGCAGGACTACGCCGAGCAGAGCCGTCCGGAGCTGAGCCATTGCTGCTTCGATCCACATGATCAACACGCTCTAGTCCCCTGAGTTGGAAGTTCGCTCGCAAACCCTCTCGATCTTCCTGAAGATCATGTCGGCCGTCGCGGTCCATACGAAGGGCTTGGGTGAGGCGTTGTGATGCTCCAGGTGCCCCATGATCGCCCTCTCCAACGCCTGGACGCTCCGGAACGCCCCGCTTCTGATCCGCTTCTCGATGATCTCGGCGAAGAACCGCTCCACCAGATTCAGCCACGAGCCGCTGGTCGGCGTGAAGTGCAGGTGATACTCAAGGTGACGCAGGAACCAACGCTTCAATGCCGGCGTCTTGTGCGTCCCGTAGTTGTCCAGGATCAGGTAGACCTCCACGCCCTCCTCGCGGGGCACCGACGCGTCGATCTGGTCGAGGAACTTGAGGAACTCTCGGGCCCGGTGCCGCTTGTAGCACTTGCCGATGACCCGGCCCGTCGCCACATCCAAGGCCGCGAACAGCGACGTCGTGCTGTTGCGGACATAGTCGTGCGTATGCCGCTCGGGCGAGCCGGGGGCCATCGGCAGGAGCGGCTGGGTGCGGTCCATGAGCGGTCGCGCAAGTTTGATGGCGATTTTCTAACTCAGGACACTAGTTTACTGACCGTTGCGCAAAGAAGATCAAGTTCTTTACAGTGAGATCGTGGGATGGAAACCTTCCCGACCATCCCCCCAGAGTGTCTCGAATGGCGGAGATTCCGTGCCTTGTATCTGAAGCGTCGAGGATGGTATCAGCGCGATATCGCCGAGGCCCTCGACGTCTCCGAGGAGGGCATCAGCCGCTGGCTGTCCCGTGCCCGCGACGATGGCCCGGATGCCTTGCGGGCTCGAGCCACGCCGGGGCGCCCGCCCGGCCTCTCCTCGGCACAGCGGCAGTTGATCCCCGAGTTCCTCTGGCACGGGCCGGAGGCGTATGGCTTCCGCGGCCAGGTCTGGACTTGCGCCCGCGTCGCCAAGGTCATCGAGTGGGAGCTCGGCGTCCGCTACCACGAAGGCCACGTCAGCCCGTTGCTCAGGGGGCTGAACTGGACGCCCCAGCAGCCGATCAAGCGGGCCGTGCAGCGGGACGAGGAGGCGATTCGGCGGTGGCGGGACGAGACCTGGCCGGAGCTGCGTCAGGCAGCCCGCCGCGAGCGCCGGGCCCTGATCCTCGAGGACGAATCCGGCTTCTACTTGCTCCCGGGGCTGGTCAAGACCTATGCCCCGGAGGGGCCGACTCCGGTGATCCGCGAGAAGCAGACGCGCGACCACCTCTCGGTCATGGGGGCGATGACGCCGGAGGGACGGATCTACGTCATGGCCCGGCCGGAGTCGTTCAACGGGCTGCACTGCATCGAGTTCATCCTGCATCTGCTCCGCGTGACGGGGGATCGCCTGCTGGTGATCTGGGACGGCACGCCGATCCATCGGCGGACGGAGGTCAATGAGTTCGTGACGGGGACGCGCGGGCGTGTGCGGCTGGAGGCCCTGCCCGGTTACGCCCCGGACCTGAACCCGTGGGACAAAGGCGGGTGGAACTACCTGAAGCATATCGAGCTGCGCAACGTGGTATGTCGGGATCTGGAGGAGTTGCACCAAGAACTCACCCTCGCGGTAGGGCGATTGAGACAGAAAACCTATCTGGTTTGTTCCTTCTTGCCCAGGCCGGATTGGACAACCAAGAAACTTGATCCTCTTTGCGCAACGGTCAGTAACCTGCTGGCTTGAGAGGCGGCCCGTGCCGAAGGACATTCCGCCAGCCAAACGCGGTAGATGAAATCGGGGGAGCCGAGCCGCACCCACGGATGCGGTCCAACTCGATCGTAGGATTTCAGCAACTGTCTATCGCAGTCACTCCCGGGATCACCGGGGCGACCAAAGCAAGGTCGAGGGACGGCCGTACGTGCGGACACACAGCGGGCGCCTCCGACGCAGGTACCATCGCTGTGGCCGCGACTCAGGCTACCTAAGCCACCACCGGCCATGTAGTACTACAACAGGGTGGTGCGAAGTTCGCAATCTCTTGCAGGCTCTGACAAAACCCAGGTGGCTACGTATCTTACCCTGACTCGTCAGAATGGTTTTGTCAGAGCCTGTTCATCCTACAGCGCTAGGTCAGCGTGAGGAATTGGCGCAACCCTTTCTTCCGACAGGGTTAGCGTCAAATAAGCGGCCGTTGATTAGGAGTCCGACTGTGTAGTCGCAACTTCTTGTCTCCCAGGAGATTGCGGCACGATACACGTTGCGACTTGGCGCAGGAGTATTAATCATTAACCCCCACCGCAAGACAGGGTCAGACTCCCACAGGCCGTTGAACTACAGGCGTTAGCGGTGTTGCTGCCGCAACTCAATGTCTTGGTAGTGCTGGCTGAGTAGCAGCCTACGGTGGTGGGGCACGTACCATTGCAAAATGTACTACCATAGGCATTGCTGCACCCGCCGGCGACGATTTGGGCCGCCTCACTGTCGGCGACCAGGACAACGCGATCGTCGGGGATGTTGGCGAATGCGACGAGGCCCAACGCAAGCGTCGAGGCCAGGACGCCGAGCAACCGATGTCTTCTCATGGGAAATCTCCTTTCAAGTGCAGAAGGATCGACTGACCGAGTCAACGCGTTCGCCCCAACGTCCCCTCGGTCAAAGGCCGATGAGGAGCGACTTCCTTAGGAAGGAAGACGACTTGCTTTAGCACGCAGACCGCGTGCGAATACGGGCAGACCGCCGGCTCCATTACCTGACGGCTCGCCGCGCGCAGCCGCCCGCGCAACCACTCCCCGGCACGCCTGAGCGCCGACTGGTGCCTCTCGACGTCCGCAGGAACATAGAGCAACCATTCGGCGAGATGACCGGTCATCAGTAACCGGCTCGCGTCATCATCAGCGATCGAGGCACCGGTGGGATGACCTCCCGGGAGAAGCTCGTGATTCCACCATGCCGGCCACGATCCGTCCGGCTGCTGTGTCCGCTCGACGACGGCGACACAACGTGCCAGATGGGCCACGAGCCGGCCCCGTACGGCCGCCGAGAGGACGGGAGCCTCCCGGTCAACGCGCGCCAGCAACGTCAACGCGTAAAGAATGTGTATCCCGCCACAACTCTCCTTGTCCATCGGCCGGCGCTCAAGTTCGTCGGCCAGCTCATCGAACGTGAATCGCTCGCCGTAGCGATTGACCCAGGCGCGGATCGGGGGAAGATACAGGGCATAGGCGATCGCCGTCCACGCGATCTCTTCTTGGCGTGGATGATAATTTACGATCGAATCCCTCAACACATCGCGCAGCGAAGCCGGCCGGTCGCCGACCTTCAGCGGGTAGCTCAGCGGCAACCCGAGTTCGCCGAGGGCGGCCAGGGTCTGATCGCGGTGCTGCTCCAACGCGCGGTCATTCGTGGGGGGCTTCTCTATGGTCGGGAACCGGACCCCTCTGGCGGTCCGGACCAGCGGCGATTGGCCGAAGTAGTCCCCACCGGCCCTCTCATCGGTGAGCAGCTTTAGAATGGCCTCCCCGGACGATGGCTCGCCGCCCTCGACCCGCCCGCTCTTTCCATGAACTCGCAGCAAGTGCAGGAGGTAGGATGAATTCGGCTTGATCCGGGTCGGCAATTGGATCTGGTGATCGAGCCACTCGACGTCAGGAGCAGTTGCCTCGATCAACTCGAGGCGGGCCGGGCGGATCGACCACGGTTCGGTCCGTGCATTTTTGGCGGCGTCCTCCACGCCGGCCATCCCGTGAACCGTCCGGGGTACAAAAGCTCCGGTCAATCGGAGAACCAGGATCACACCACCGATGGCCAAGAGTAAGATACTCGTGAGGACCTTCAGCCGAAGCGGGAGCCCGCGATCAAGAAATCCGAGGTGCTTCACTTGATCAAAACCCCAAGAAGGGCCTATCGAGCGAGCTATGATTCTTTGTCGGATCCGACCCCGCTGAATTCTATACGCGCGACCATCACTCTGAGTTGGGCACGATCTGGAACGCACGGCGGACTCAATCCTCATCGTCTAGAAGATACGCCCGTATGCGTCACCGATTTTGGATCGGAAGCACGATTGTGATCCAAATTTATGCGCTCAACAAACAAACTGAGAGTATGGTGTCGCTAACACCGTTATGCAAGGGGGTTCTGGATACCCTTTGGCAATATTTTTCTGGTGGCTCATCCGGGATACCGGGGTGCTACGAAGGGTTCGAGCAACGACTCCAACAACGCCTTGCCCCTCCGCCAGATGTTGTGCACGAACTCGAGGAATCCCAGGTACAGCGGCAACCGCTCCTGCGAGATCCACACGAGTGAGGTGGACCCCATTGGCTAGACCAAAAAACGTCGATCCTTCGCTACTCCCTCGTCAGGCCCTCGTGGCCTTGGCCTCCCGGTAAACCGCCGCCGGGGTCCGATACCCCAACGACTGATGCAGCCGCTCGTCGTTGTCGAAGCCGAAGTACCGCCCCAGCCCACGTTGCAGCTCCGGCACCGCCTCGTAGCCTAAAATGTAAATAGTTTAGTATGTTACGATCATCCACAGCCGCTCCACGAACACGTTGTACAGCGCCCGCCCCCGCCCGTCCATGCTCACCGCCACCCCGGCCCTCTCCAGGCAGCCCGTGAACGCTCCCGCCGTGAACTGCACCCCCTGGTCGGTGTCGAAGACCTCCGGCTTCCCCGACCTCAAGGCCTCTTCGAGCACCTCCGTGCAGAACGACCTGTCGAGCGTGTTCGACAGCCGCCAGGCCACCACATACCGGCTGTACCAGTCGATCACCGCCGCCAGGTACATGAACCCGGTGGTCCTCGGCACGTACGTGATATCGATGGTCTATTCGCAAATGACAAGTTCTGTCTGTTCGCGACCGCCCAGTTGCCGCCCCGGCGGTCGAACATCCGCTGATCAACCCGTCGGCGATCGGGTTCAATCTCCCGGGGACGTCCCCACCCGGGAGGAACTCCATGATGCGATCCTGGAAGGTGCTCCGGACCCATCTCGCCCTCGCCGACGGCGCTCGGCGATCAGACCGTGCCTACCGACTGCTCCTCGACTGGACCGCCACCCCGGCCCATCCCGACTCGACAACCCAGGAGGAGGCCGATGCGCATCGCGATCTACGTCCGGGTCTCGACCCAACGCCAGGCCCAGATCCAAACCATCGACCAGCAGCTCGACCGGCTGCGACGCGTCGTCGCTGAGCGCAGGTGGCAACTCGTCGAGGATCACGTCTTCCGCGACGACGGCTACTCCGGGGCGTCGTTACGGCGGCCCGGCCTTGATCGGCTCCGCGACCTCGCCGCGCTGGCCAGGCTAGATCGCATTCTCATCACCGACCCCACCGGCTGGCGCGGAATTACGTCCACCAGGTCCTGCTCCTGGAGGAGCTGCAGCGCCACGGCTGCCAGGGTGTAGATCTTGCCCGACGGCGTCATGCCGCCCATGACCTAACCCGACTTTCTGCTCCAATGATTGTCGGACCCCGTCTCGAAGGCCGATGGGAGCCAGGTCTTCGACCTCCAACGCGATGCCCTGATCAAGGCCGGGGTCGCGCGGCGGCGGATCTACTGCGAATCTACTGCGATCATGCCTCGGGCAAGCGCGATGATCGCCCGAACCTGACCGCGTGCCTCAAGGCGTTGCGGCGGGGCGATGTGCTGGTGGTCTGGAAGCTCGACCGCCTCGGTCGCGACCTCCGGCACCTGGTGAACACGGTGCAGGCCCTGTCGGACCGGGGGATCGGGTTGAAGGTCCTGGCCGGTCCGGGAGCCGAGGTGGATACCACCACGGCCGGCGGCAAGTTTGTCTTCGGGATCTTCGCCGCGTTGGCCGAGTTCGAGCGGGAGCTGATCCGGGAGCGAACCCGGGCGGGCCTGGAAGCGGCCCGGGCCCGTGGCCGAAGAGGCGGCTGGAGGTTTTCCCTGACCAAGGCCCAGGTCCGGCTCGCGCAAGCGGCGATGGGCAAGACGGAAACGAGGGTCGGCGAGCCGTGCTCGGAGCTGGGCATCAGCCGCGTGACGCTCTACCGCTATGTCGGCCCCGGCGGCGAGCTGCGGGAATACGGTCGTCGCGTGCTCAGTTCCTGAAGCGACACAGGATTCAATCCGTCCCGCGGAACTTTACGTACCTTTGTTGGGTTTTACCGTCTATACCAGGATGGGGTGGAGTCGGGACCTGCGACAGATGTTGTTGGACCGCTCGAGATTCTGGGGCTGGAATAGGCGGCCCAGTTCCTATTCCTGGCGAGATCGGACATCGGAATCGAGGATGCAGGAGAATCGACCCAGACGCCGGCCAGGTGGACGGGTAGGGCTTAGAGGATTTTACCCGTGGGTCCGCAGACACGATCGACTCCGAGCGAATTCCATTGCCACGCGGCCAGGCTCGCGGGAGGTCGGGCAAACTCGACGTCGATTTCATAATGGCTCCTCGCGCCGGGCAGCATGAGGGTGATCGAGCTGGCAAGCACCTTGGCGCGGATCAAGCCCGTCTCGCCCCCGCTTCTGGGCAAAGAGATTGAGAATGACATGGCCGGCAAAGTACGCACTAGCTGTCTGGAAGGCTCCGAAAGGAGGTCAATCCAGTTTCTCATGCTTCCATTCTCCGCCATCGCGTCGTCAATGCCACGATTTAGGTCCCGCTATCATTGAAATTCTATGATCTTGTCGTACTCCGAACATTCACCTAGATGGATCCAGGTAACCAACCCGTCGATTTCCAGGAGGGGAGAAGGAGGTTGCTGCCGCGATCGTCTTGTGGTTTTCTTCTTTTTTCTCAGACTCTGACCCACTTCTTTGGATCTCACAGTCGAAATTGAGTCCCCCCCCGTGAGGGAAACCGCGTAGCGGCCGGGCCGGACGAAAGGGAGATGGAACGCGCCGTCTTGGCTCGTACGCGCGACCTTCCTGCCGGAGGGCCCGGTGAGTGTGAGTGTGGCCTCTCCCAGGGGGCGGCCGCCAGCCGTCGCCGTCCCCGCGACGGTGACCAGGTCGGCTTGCCGCCGGCCCACGACACCGATGAGCGCCGCGACGAACACCATTCCGATGACATGCAGGGAGTGGACGGAGGACCTCTCCTTCGGGTCCACGGGCGGGCGCCATGCCAGGAGGGCGGCAACGGCGGCCAGGTCGAAAACCAGGGCAAGCCAGGGGCTAATAGTCAGGCTGCCGAAGCAGCCGCACGAGCACTTGCCGGCCAAGGCCTGAAACAGGCCGGCGGTTGCCAGCCCGGAAAAGGCCGCCAACGCCCACCAATGTGTCCGAGCGGCATCAAATCCAGCCACAAGCCAGATGCCGCCGAGGAGCTCGGCTTCGGCGAAAGCCGCGAGGAGCAGCGTCGTGGCACCCTCGTCCTGGGACACGAAGGCGAACTCATAGAGCTTGATCGTCCCGGCCGCGATCAGGACCGCCCCTAAGGCCGAATGGACGAGCCGAGGTGGAATGACAAGGACGGGGGCGGTGTCTCGTCGTCTTTCAGGACGCTTCGACGTCAGCGGTTTTCTCTTATCCATGTCAGTAGGCCCCCTGTTCGATGACCTCACGACCGTTGCGGGTGGCCAGGGCGCGATAGACCGCCGGGTTGATGCCCGATCTGATTGGGCGGGCCGAGCCGTCGGCCATCAGGAAGTGGGTCAGCCCGGAGTGAGGGCCGCAGAAACTCGCGGGGGACGGGTTGACGGGGTCGGGGCCCTTGTCGAAGACCCGCGCCAGGACTTGGTCGCCGCCCCGGCCGTCGTCGAGGGCGCCCGCCCAGGCATTCCGGACCGCGAAGCTGCCCCGCTCGCCGACGGCGAACGTGTTGCTCAGGCCATCCTTGACGTCCTTGGGGCGTAGCGACTTGTTCATCCGGAACATCCCGTTGCCCCCTAAGGACGAGCCGTCCGTCCCCTCGTTGGCGGCATAGCTGGTGGTCTTGGCCTCAACGGGGCCGCCTGCCAATGCCGATGTGACCGTGAAAGCGCCGGTGTTGCGGTCGCTCGGGCAGACGTAGACGGACAGGGACGACGCCCTTACGGTGGCGTTGGCCACGACGTCGATCGGCAGGTTGACGTTCATCGCCTGGGAGATGGGGCCTTGCTCCAGCTGGGGGAGGAGGGCGGCCGCCCAGGCCCAGCCCGGCGCGGCGCCCCCCGGGGCATTGGGCCAGGCGATGTAGCCGATCGGGAACGCATCCATCGCCGTGAGGTAGCCGTGCAGGGCGATGCCCTGCTGCCTGAGGTTGTTCAGGCACTGGCTGCGCCGCGACGCTTCCCGTGCCGATTGCACGGCGGGCAGGGCCAACGCCACCAGGACGCCGATGATGGCGATGACAACAAGCAGCTCGATCAGCGTGAAGCCGCGTCGCGGGGCGACCCAAAGCTCGTCACGCATGGTCACTCCCTTCCGCCCGAATCCGTCCGAAGGCAGCGCCCGGGCCGGCGTCGATCGACAGGATAGGCACGGCCCCTTGATGAGGCTATACGAAGGGCGCCGGCGGGTATAGATGCATTCGCCCCGAAACTCCGGGCGCCCGGGAGACGCGCGTATGGTCGAAGACGGCGAGGACCGTTAGATTACGAACGCGTCCGGGCCCGCACCGCAATCGACCAGGCCCGTGCTCGCCGTCTGGCCGGATTGAGATCGGGCTTGCCGGGCCGACCCCCGGCCGGCGGTCCGGGCGACCGGGTGGCCGCCCATTCCGCTGTGCTCTCTGGGAATGACCAAGCTCTCTCCTCCCAAGTCATGCACGCCATGAGACCCGACCGCTGGCCCTTCGTCCCGACAACCTTGAGCTTGATCCTGGTCGCGGCCGGGGCGGCGGACGGTCGCGCGCTGATGATGTCGGACCGGGACGTGGATTGGTCCCTCCTCGTCCGCGCCGACTCGGAGTTCCTCGGCGGCCTCTGGCTCCTGGGCGGGCTCTCGCCACGATGGGCCCGGTGGGCCGCGGTCGCTGCCTTCGCGGGGATATTGGCCTGCGACCTGGCGGTGGCCCTCGCGGGCTTCCCCGCGCGCCACGCCTTCGGCCGGGTGGCTGTCGGTCCCGGGTGGGTCCTGGCTCGCGACCTGACGATCATCGCCGCCCTGCTACGCTGGCGGCCGGCGGCGGGTGGGGCGGCCCGGATCGACTCACATCCCGGGCGGGTCGCCGGAGCGGCGTTGATCGCCGCGGCGCTCGGTGTCGCGATCGATGGGGCGCGCGTCGGCCAGTACCCGATCGTCACGACGGCTCGGGCGGGCGGCTCCTCATCCGGCCCCGAGTTGGACTACCTCGTCTACTTGCCCGAGGGCTACCATTGGTCGTCGGGGCGCTGGCCGCTGATCCTGGCCCTCCATGGCGCCGGTGCGGTGGGCCGCGATATCGCCCGAGTGGAATCGGAGGGACTGCCTCGGTGTCTCCAAGAGCACGGGGGGATTCCCTTCATCGTTGTGGCCCCCCAGAGCCCCGGCCGGGGTTGGAGCATCGCAGACCTGGACGCCCTGCTGGATGAGGTCCTGGGATGGTATCGGGTCGACGAGGATCGGGTCTATCTCACGGGATTAAGCATGGGCGCTTACGGCGCCTGGGCCCTAGCAGCGGCCCATCCGGGGCGGTTCGCCGCGATGGCGCCGATCTGCGGCGGGGGCGACCCCGCGGTAGCCGATCGGCTGCGTAGCGTCCCAGCCTGGGCGTTTCACGGGGCCGAGGACACGGTCGTCCCGCCGGAGGAATCCCGGAGGATGATCGCGGCGTTGGAGCGGGCAGGGGGGGAGGCGAGGCTGACCGTCTATCCGGGGGTCGGCCACGACTCGGCGACGAGGACCTATGTCAATCCGGAGCTCTACGAATGGTTCCTGGCGCATCGCCGACGCGTTGACGGAGTCCGGCCGAGGGCCGCAACGACGCCCCCATCGGCCGCCGAGTCGGGAGCGACGATGCCATGAGATGGCAGGGGCGATCCTCGCCGCATGGTCGGAGTTCCCGGCGAAGGGTCCCGGGATCAAGCAGCCGGCCGACGACCGCCTGCCGGGGCGAGTGGCGGTTTGACGGGACGCCCCTCCGAGCGCCGTGAGGTCACCGTCGTCCGGCGGGAGCCGTCAGGTCGGGACGATGGCCGCGCCGCCCTCTCCGCCGGGACGATGGGGTGGCTATCATGGCCCTTTCCCGATCGCGGGGCGGATCGCGTGACCTCGCTGAGGAAGGATTCCGCACGTATGGCTGCCCCCCTCCCTGCCTCCCCGTCCGGCGCCGCAGCCCTGCCGCCGGTCCTGGGCCCGCTGCTGAGCGGGACCTCCTGGCTGGCGCTGCAGGTCCCCCTCCAGATCGTCTTCTCCTTGTGGTCGCTCCGACTGATCGTCGAGGCGATCGGGCCCGACGGGGCGGGGGCCTACCGCTTCGCCTGGGGGTTCGGCTTCTTCCAGTTGCTGTTCGAGTTCGGCGCGGGCTCGGCCCTGCAACGACAGGTCTCCGACGCCTGGACGCGCGGCGACCGTGCGGCGGTCGACCGGGCGATCGCCGTCGGCATGGGCTTCTACGCGGCGATGGCGCTCGCGCAGGCGGCGGCCTTGCTGGCGGTGGCCCACCTGGCCGTGCCCCACGCCGGGTTCGAAGGCGCGTCACTCCGACTTGTGGTCGGGCTGCTGTGGCTCCAGGCGATCACGGCCCCGTGCTTCGGCGTCTCGGTGGTCGTCTCGAGCGTGCTCCAGGCCGCGCGGCGTTACGACGTCGTGCCCCGATGCGCGGTCGCGATCACCGTGCTGCGGTTCGCGGTGCTGGTGCTGGGCGTGAAGGCCGACATCGACTTCTTTTGGGTGGTGGTCGCCCAGACGGCGGTGCTCGTGGCCCTGAGGATCGGGCCGGCGCTGTGGGTCATGGTCCGCGAGCTGGGCCACGCCCCCCATTTCCGCGGCGCGCGGTGGGCCGATTACAGGGCGCTGGGGCGTTTCGGCTCCTACATGGCGATGATCCAGATCGGCATGGTGCTGGCCGACCGGGTCGATACCACGATCCTCGGCTTCGTGCTCGCCCGACCCGGGCCGCACGTCGCCGCCTACGACGTCGTCAGCAAGCCATTCCTGCTGCTCCGCCAGTCCGGGACGATGCTCGCCTCGCTGGTGATCCCGGCCGTGGCCGGCCTGGCGGCCGCGGGCGACGGGCGTGGGCTGGAGCGGGTCAAGTACGACGGCACGCGGCTGCACGTCGCCGTGCTCCTGCCGGTCGGGCTCCTGGCCTGGATCCATGCCGGCCCGTTCCTGTCGCTGTGGTTTGGCCAGGGCCTGGGCTACGACGCGGCGGAGCTGGCGCCCCTGATGCGGCTGTTCCTGATCGCCACGATCCCCCTGGCGCTGGCGGTCCCCGTCCAGATGGCGATCGGCATGGGCAAGATCGAGGTCATCGCCCTGGCGGCCCTGGCCGGGTCGCTGGTCAACCTGCCGATCAGTGGCTACCTGACGGCGCGGCTGGGCGTGGCGGGGGTCATCTGGGGCACCGTGCTGACGACGCTGTTCGCGGACCTGCTCGTGCCCGGCGTCTACGTCTTCCGCGTCCTGGAGGTCGAGCCGCGAGCCTACCTGCAACGGGCCCTCGGTGCCCCGTTGGCCGGCGCCGCCACCTTGATCGCATTGACCTGGGCCTTGCGGCTCATCTTACCCGTCACGAGCCCAGGTCCCACGCCCTCGGCCCTCGTGTTACCGCTGATCCTGCACCTGGCCGTCGGCATGCTCGCCTACCTCGCCGGCTACTCGCTGGTCTCCGCCGGCCGGGGGGACATCGCCCAGCTGGTCGCGAAGCTCCGGCAGCGGTGATTCGCCCGTCTCGCGGGCGACGGGCTCACCCGCCTCGCCCCGCCTCGATGGGGTGTGGCAGGGAGGCTCGACGGTCGGGCCGGTACTCGGGCACGAGACCTTCGAGGGCCAGGAGCACTTCGCCATCGGGGGAGTCGACCGCCCGCGCGAGGCGGTCGAGCTGATCCCGGGGCCAGGGGACCTGGCCCGGGCGCTGCCCGGCCCGGAAGATCCCGGGGTGCGTCGTCGGGAGGCGCTCCTCGCGGTCGCCGTAGAGCTCCTCGCGGAGTTTCTCGCCCGGCCGCAGGCCGGTGAAGGCGATCTCGACCTGGCGGCCTCCGGTGGGCCCCGAGAGCCGGATCAGGGCGCGGGCCAGGTCCAGCACGCGGACCGGCTCGCCCATGTCGGGCACGAGGATCTCCCCGCTCCGGCCGAAGGCGCCCGCCTGGAGGACCAGCCGAGTCGCCTCGGGGATGGTCATGAAGAAGCGGGTCATGTCGGGATGCGTCACCGTCACCGGACCGCCGCGGCGGATCTGCTCCTGAAACAATGGGAGGACGCTGCCGTTGGAGCCCAGGACGTTTCCCAACCGGACGGTGACCAGGCGCGTGGCGGGGGCCTCCGCCGCGAGCGCCTGGAGGTACATCTCGGCCGCGCGCTTGCAGGCCCCCATGACGCTGGTGGGGTTGACCGCCTTGTCGGTGGAGATCATCACGAACGCCTCGACGCCGGCCCGCACCGCCTCGTCGGCGAGCGTCCTGGTGCCGAACACGTTGGTCTTGACCGCCTCGCCGGGGTTGGCCTCCATCATCGGCACATGCTTGTGGGCGGCCGCGTGCACGACCACGGCGGGATGGAAGCGGTCGAAGGTGGCGAGGAGTCGGGCGGCGTCGGTGATGCTGGCGACCCTGGGGACGACCTCGACCCCATCGGCGGCCCCGAGCAGTTCGCGCTCGAGGAAGAACAGGCCATTCTCCCAGTGGTCGAGCAGGATGAGGATGCGTGGCCGGAAGGCGAGGGCCTGGCGGCAGATCTCGGAGCCGATGCTCCCCGCCGCGCCGGTGACTAGGAGGACTCGGCCGCGGAGGAACTCGCCGACCGATCGGGTGTCGAGCCGCACCGGTTCCCGGAAGAGCAGGCCGGTGATGTCGACGTCACGGGGGAGGGCGGTGAGGCGGCCCGACGGCGGGGAGTCGGATTCGGGGAGGACCGGGACGCGGCGGGGGTGCCGATCCGTGAGGGCCGGCTCATGCCACGCATGCCAGGACCGGGTAGCGCCTCGAAGGCCTCCCATCAGGAGGATCGTGCCGGCCCAGTCGAGCAGGATCACCGAGGGGAGGATCGGGGTCCCCGACCGGCAGACGCGATCGGCGACGATCACGGCCGCCGCACCTAACGTGGCGGCCCCGGCTACGCGGACCATGCCCGCGGAGCGGGTGTCCTCCCACCACCCACAATGGGCCCGCAGGGCGAAGAAGATGGCCAGCTTCAGCCCAACGACCGCAGGGAGGGTCGCGGCCATCATGTCCAGCGCCTGGGGAGGCACGGCGCCATCGAATCGGACGAGGTAGGATAGGGGGTAGACCGCCGCGAAGGCAATGAAATTAAATAATGATGATATGACAACTTTATTGCAAAATTCGGCCCTCGCCGGCCAAGTGACCAGGGCCATCGAACGGGATCGCGACGCAGCCAACTCCGCCGTGCTGCCCCAGGGCAAATGCATCGAGTTTCCAGCCCTCACGCGACAGACATGGAACTAGGAAGATCAATAGGTGACCCGGTAATAGGGGTTCGCCACCGCTTCCCAAAAATAAATTTTAATACCATCGTCGCTCGTATACCAATCGGATTCGCTGAATCGACGATCCTCCGAGGCCGTCACGCGGATGTCGACCCCCGAGCCACGCAAGACCCTCCGGAAAGTCCAGCGGGCGCGGGCCGTGTGATACGCGGTCGTCACTACCGTTATCCTGCGGGCCGGGTGGGTCCTCAGATAATCACGCACGCGGAGGGCCTCGTCATGCGTGTTCTCGACGACCCCTCCGGGCAGGATCCGGATCGCGGAAGCGGGGACTTCGGCATCCATCAAGGACCGTCGATTGTACTCGGTCTCATCGTATCGGACCGCTTGCGCCTGGCCGATGAGGATGATCGGGGCCAAACCCTCCCGGTAGAGTTCGGCGGCCCTCGCCGAGCGATCGGCGTAGCTGCCGAGGAGGACGACGATCGCGTCGGACGGGGCCGGGGGGTCCTGGGCCCGGAACCGATAGGCAAGCCCGGTCAGCAATGGCTCGTGGGCCAGCATGAGGACATTCGTCCCCAGCAGGAGGAGCCCGAGGAGGCAGAATCGGCGCCGGAGCGTGACGGAGAGCGAGTTCCAGGCGATTACCCAGTCCTTGAGGAGTCGGAGCGGTGGGGACATGAGGTTTCCACTCCTCTGGATCAACCGCCATCGAAGCGTGCCGGCACGCCCTTGGCGGTGACGCCCTCCGGGATGTCGGTCACGACCGCGGCGCCGGCACCGACGACCGCCCAGGCGTGGACGACGCGCCCGGGCGCGACGCAGCTGCCCACTCCTAGGAATGCCCCTTCCTCGATTTTGACCGTCCCGGCGAGATGGACCCCGGGGCCAACATGCGCGAAATCGCCGATCACGCCGTCATGGTCGACGCTGCACATGGTGTTGAGGATCGCGTGATCGCCGATCACGGTCTCGGGCTGGAGGACCGCCCCGGCGCAGACGACGGAGCCCGCCCCGAGGCGGACGCCGGGGGCCAGGTAGGCCGTCGGGTGGATGGCGTTGATCCAGGAGACCACGTGGGCGAGTCGGCGCGCCACCTCGACCCGCACGGCATTGGGACCGATGGCGATGATGGCGCGTTCGATCCCGAATCGCGTGATAGCTCGCTGGGAGACCTCTCCCCCCACAGGAATCCCTAGGAACTCGGTCCCCCACCGTCGGGGGTCGTCGTCCAGCAGCCCGGCGACGTCCCAGGTGCGCGCCGCCCGGATCGTCTCGATCACGACCTTGGCGTGGCCCCCCGCTCCGAAAACCCAGACCGGCCTCATGGGTCGCCCCCGGCCGAGCCCCGGGATGGCATCATCGTCTCCGTGCTCGGCTCGGAGATTCCATCACGCCGGATGACTCTGACGACGGTTAACATCAGGATTTTCATGTCGAGCCAGGGCGACTGATGGTCTACGTACCAGATATCGTAACCGCTTTTCTCCTCCCAGCCGATGGAATTCCGCCCGTTGACCTGGGCCCAACCGGTGATCCCCGGCCGGACCTCATGACGGCGGGCCTGCTCGGGGGTATAGAGCGAGAGATATGGCATCAGCAGCGGGCGGGGCCCGACCAGGCTCATGTCGCCCCGCAGGACGTTCCAGAGCTGGGGCAGTTCGTCGAGGCTCCAATCGCGCAAGAATCGGCCCAGGCCGGTGAGGCGCTCGGCATCGGGCCTCGGCACGCCAGAGGCCCCGCAGGCCCCCTGCATCGAGCGGAACTTATACAAGGTGAACGGCCGCGCCCGGTATCCGGGGCGGACCTGGCGGAACAGCACAGGGCGCCCCATGACCAGGAGGATCGCCAGCGCGACGGCCGCGAACACCGGGGCGAGCAGGATCAAGCCCAGCCCCGCCAGCGTCAGGTCGATCGGTCGCTTGAGGATCGATCCCACGAAAGATGACTCCACCCCGGCCCCTTCAGGGCGAAACCCTGCGGTAAAACCCCAGCAAGTCTCGGGCGTTTCTCCTCACGTCGAGTTGTCCTCTGGCACGGCCCTGGCCGAAGAGGGCCATCTCCTGGGCGCGGGCAGGGTCACCCAGGGCGTCGAGGATGGCCACGGCCAGCCGGGCGGGGTCGCGTGGAGGGACGAGCCATCCCGTGGCCCCCGGCTCGACGAAGTCGGGCAGGCCGCCGACGGCGGTCGCGATCGTGGGCACCGCCATCAGCAGCGACTCGGCGGCGCCGCCCACGTTCTCGGAATGCGAGGGATGGACGACGACGTCCAGGTCGGGGTAGAGTTCGGCGACATCGCCCCGGGTGCCGAGGAAACGGGCCCGGTCTCCGAGCCTCTTCTCGCCGTAGGAGCGGACTCGTCTCTCGTAGGTTTCGGCGTCCCCCCAGGCGCCACCGATGAACACGCCGACGAGATCGGGCACGGCCTCCAGGCATAATGTCAGCGCGTCGATCAGGTCCTCATGCCCCTTGATCCCGCGGGCTTGACCGAGGTAGCGTTTGGGGGCATACATGTAGGCGACCATGCCCACCAACCTGATCCCCGGGGCGATGCCGAGCTCGTGCCGGAGCTTGCCCGGACCACCCCGGTCGAACTCATCCAGGTCGCACCCGTAATAGACCAAGGAGACGCGGTCCGCCGGGACCCCCGACCGGCGATAGCGATCGCAGGTCCACCGGCAGGAGCCGACCCACCAATCCGAAGGACCGGCCGTCGCCAGCTCGGCCCGGCGGAACAAGGGGTGCTCGAGGTGGAGCGGGCCGGGGACCTGGAAGATACGTGGCGTCGGGTGGTCCCTGCCCAGGGCCAACCGCATCGTCAAGGTCGTGCCCACAAAATGGCTGTGGATGATGTCGGGCCGGATGCGTGCCACCAGGTCGTGCAGCGTCCGGAGGGTGCCGGGGCAACGCCACGGGGACCGAACCGGGAGGTCGATCGGCATGGGGTGCACGACGACCCCTGCGCCCTCGTAACGGGGCACCAGGGGGCCGCCCGGCGGCAGCGCGACGTGGACCTCGACGCCGAGCCGCGTCAGCTCCCGCATCTGGCGGTAGGCCCAGCTTGCCCCGACCGAGGTCTTGACCAGATGGAGTGCCCTCATGAACTCCTGTCTAACCGTGAGGTCGCGGTCGTCCTCGCTTCTCTGGCCCAGCATCAGCGAAGCTTGGAGCCGTTGAGATCCGGCGGGATTCCGGTGTGTCGTCAGTCCGAACGACGATTCATCGAACCGTTTCCCCTTGCAGCTCCTCCCAGAGGATCTTCCAGCGGTCCCGTTCATCGGGAGTGGCACGCTTGGCGCGGTGCCTAAGCAGATGGTAATTCAATCGGGACCATATCGCAGCACATTCAATCAAAAATTTTGCAATATGTAATATTGAAAATAATATAAATTTTATATATTCCGATTTTTTCCATAGTGAATAATAGAGCATCTTTACCAGGGAGCACCGCGCCTTGAATATCTTGCCCACCTTCAATTCGGGCTCGCGATATCCGAGTAAGACGTCCTGGATGTTGGCAAACCTGCTGTCCCTGTGCGACCTCAGGAGTAAATCCTGATCTTCGGTCCCCATGCCCCCTCGCGTCAAGTTCAAGCCGTTCGGGAACGTTCGCGAGAACAAATCCTGGTCCTCGCCCAGGATGGACTCGATGGTATAGCCATACTTCCGGAAGAACTCGATCCGACCCGCGAAGATCGGGTGCATGACGGGGAACCCGGCGTAGGGATGGGCGCAAATCTCCCCGTGCGACTCGGGGCCGACTCGCTTGCCGAGGGCAACGCCATCGTCGTCGAAGACGACGGCGGCCGCCCCGACGAGATCGACTTCCGGATGCGAACGAAGATACTCGACTTGTCGCTCCAAGCGATCCGGATACGCGACATCATCCCCGTCCATCCTGGCGAAGAGGTGGCCTCGGCTGAGGGCGATCGCCTGGTTGAGGCGATAGGAAAGGCCCAGGTGGCGCCCGTCCGACAGCACGCGAATGCGCCTGTCGGCCTCGGAGTAGCGGCGTGCGATCTCCTGAGTCTGGTCATTCGAACCATCGTCGATCACGAGCAGCTCCCAATGCGGGTACGTCTGCCATCGGATCGACCGGATGGCGAGGGGCAACGTCTCGCGAGTGTTGCGCACCGGCATGCCAATGCTGATGAGCGGAGGATTGTCATGCATGGTCTATCGTGAATCCTCATACCCCACTCGGCCCGGGCGAACCCGGGGCCGATCGGGCCTGGGCTCGGCGTCATGGCAGCCGCTGCCGCGAGAGCCATTCGTACAATTCCGGCATGTGGTAGGCCCGGTCCCAGGCATTGTGGTTGACGTCGAAGAATTCGGTGTATCTCGGTTGACCGCCCGCGGCCCTCAGGGCCTCGATCATCCCCTGTACCTCATCGGATGGGCTTCCCCCATCATAACGGGTGTGGAAGCACCAGCACGGGATGTGCTTGATCAGGGGGGCCTGGCCACGGTCCCACGGGGCGGAGGCCACCGGGACGATCGCGGCCCAACGGTCGGGGAATCGGGCAGCGAGGTCCCATACGCCCGTGCCGCCGCTCGACACCCCGTTCAGGCAGATCCGCTTGGGGTCGACGCGATACGCCCCCTGCACGGCGGCGAGGAGTTCCATGGCCCTGCGTGCGTCGTCCCCGCTCGGTTCCCAGGTCCCGCTATGACCTTGGGGGCAGAGCACGAGAAAGCCGATATCCTGATATTCCAGGGTGAAAGGTAGGCCGACCGCGGTGAATTGGCGCCCCGTCGTCCCCCGGTCCCCATAGCCGTGGAGGGACAGGATCAAGGGGTAGGGGCGATCGCCGCGGTAATCTTCGGGCACGTAGAGCGCGTAATTCGACTCGACCCCACGGGAGTCGACGAAGGTGCGGTACAGAATGCCCCGCTCTCCGGTATCGATGCCTGCCACGGCCCTCGGCTCGAGGACGGGGAGCCCTAGCTTCCGCCACAGGTGGTCCAAATCCCGATTAAACCTCGCAATATGCTCATCATCTAATTGATTTTCACGTATAACTATAAGGCTGCCTCCCAGGGCCCACAGCGAAAGCGCGGCGGCAACCCAGCCGCCCCTCACCCGCCCCGGGCGCAGGAAGCAAGCGAGCCTGCTCGCGATCACGATCCCGAATGGGGCCGTCAGGAGGATGCCGACGGAGAGCGAGAGGAGGCCCAGGGCGGGCGCCGTCATCGCCAGGATGATCCCGACGGGAAGCCACAGAGCCAACTCCTCACACCAAGGGGTACTGCGGGGGTGACGCACCGCCCTCAGGATCAGGCTCCAGATCATCATCGCCCAGAGCGCGAGCGGTAGCCTGCCCGCGACCGTCGCCAGGGATCGTCCCGTCACCTCCACGGGCCACCCCTCTTCGCCCCGACGGTGGGGGGCCGTCTCCCGTTCGTACAACCTCCGATCGAGGCCTTTCAGGTAATCGGCCGGCACCGGGATGATCGCCCGGCCGTGCCAAGTCCCTCGGAAGCGGTTGCCGACGGCGCCCCTTGCAAGACGCCCGCCGGGAAGTTCCGAATTCCCACTGAGGGCATGGCTGTCGAAGTCGAAGCTCCCCAGGGGGAGTCCGCTGCCGCCGAAGCCGTAGCCCAGGTTGAGGACCCAAATGCTCAACGCGACGGCGCCGACGGCTTGAATCACCCGGGTGCGTAGCCCGAACTCGGGGGACGCCCCGCCCACCCGGGCCAGGCGATGGACCAAGGCCAGCAGGGGCCAGATGACGAAGAGGGCGAACGATTCGAACGCGACGAGCTGGGCGACCCCCAGCAGGAATCCGGCGCCGAGGGCTCTTCCCCAGGAAGGGGAGTTGAGGTAGCCGCGGAAGGCGTAGGTCGCCGCCGCGCAGGCGGCGGCGGCGGGCAACCCGGGCGTCGCCAAATGCTCGTGGGCGAGGACGTTGGGGCTGAAGCACCACAAGGCGAGACCGAGGAATCCCGCCCCCCCGCCGTAGAGTTCGCGGGACCACCGGAAGATCACCCAGGCGCCGAGGAGCCACCACAGGAATCCCGACATCCTCGCCAGGCAGAACAGCATGAACCATCTGGGATTATGCGAGAGGAAACGCCCTCCGTGGGCCAATTCTCGGTCGCGCGAGTTCAATCCCGCGTCGCCGTCATGATTCTGAAGACCCTGATCTTCAACCACCACTCCGAGTGACAGCAGGGGCAGCACGGCCATCATCCGGGCGAGGGGTGGGCAATCGTTCGCCAGCCCGAATTCCCCGGTGTACCAGTGGGAGACGCCGGCCGGGATATATCGGGCCTCATCGAGGGTCACTCCGCGATAGAGATTGATCCTCGCACAGAAAACAAATATTACAAAATTTATTATTATAAATAATGCAAATATACTGTATTTAAATAATCTTCCCATGAGATGCTGCATCCAAGACGGTTCCTGGGGCTTCCTCGCCGCTGACATCCTCGCCGCCGGCGTTGCTGCTCGGGACGGTCTTGCGCCTGGAGTGGGGCAGGGCAAGACAACCCTGAAGATCCTCGGCGACCTGACGGCCCTGCGGGCGGTTGCGCGGGGATGGAGAAATGCGCCTACTCCTCCCGCGGTCGCCCCGGCCGGACGGAGCCGCTCTCCGGTGCGCGTATGCGCCCCCATGTTCGATAATACCCGTTGATGGGCCGGCCGATCCGGGAATGACCGGATGGAACACCGATTCCTGGGTCGACCCGGTCCGACTCGAATCAGTAGGAATCGGCGCCGACGGCCTCACCGCCCGCCTTACTGCCCAAGGCAGCGTAGACAGGCGGTGAGATGCCGGCCCTGAGGAAGCGGACCGCCCCGTCGCAGAAGAGGAAGTTCGCACCGCCGGGGTGCTCGCTCTTGAAGCCGGCGGCCGCGCTGCTGAAGCGGCATCCGACGTCGAGGCTCCCCCATGTCTTGCCGTCGGTGCAGCCGGCCCGCTCCGTCGGCAGGTTCATCGGGATCGCGGTCCCGGCGATCGCGCCGTTGGCGCTCCAGAGATTGCTGTCGGCGCGATGGGCGGCGAGCGCCTCGCCGACCAGGATCGTGCCACTGGCGCCGTCGGTGATCCCCTGTATCCGGGTGGTCTGGCCCGTGCGCGAATCGAAGATGCCCCGGAGCTTGCCGCCCTGGTCGCGGCCCAGGCGGATGTCGCAACCATAGGTCGTGCCCCAGTACCCGGGCCAGCCGATGCGGGGCTGCCCGGGCGGCGGGTCCACCCCGCAGGGGGTCTCCCAGGGGCTAGATGAGTTCAAGGTCGCCATGCTGTAATTGTCCCCGAAGCTGCCGTCGTAGCTCGAGACCGGGGTCTCGGTCGCGCCCTGTCCCGTGGCGGGGTCGACGGGCGGGGCGGCGTGCGAGTGCTGCCCGTGGGCGGCGTCGGCGGTGTTCGAGGGCCGGAACCCGTCCTCGTGCCCCGAGTCGGAGGGGCAGAGGAAGGTGCCCACGGAGACCCTCCAGGTCGTGAAGCCCGCCCCCTTGTCGGGGCCGCCGGAGTCGACGGGGATATCGAGGTTGATGCTATTGTAGATCGACGTCTGTTCCAATTGGGGCAGGATCAGGGCGCGCCAGCAGAGGCCGTTGGCGTACCCCAATCCATCCTGGTTCGACCAGCCATTATTCTCGGGCGTCTTCCCGATCAGGCGCGTGACCCCACCCAGGGGGAAGGAACCGTAGCTGCTCTCATAGCCGTGGAGGGCGAGCCCGATCTGCTTGAGGTTGTTGGTGCACTGGGCGCGGCGGCTCGACTCACGCGCGGCCTGAACCGCGGGCAGCAGGAGCGCGATCAAGACGCCGATGATCATGATGACGACCAGGAGCTCAATCAGTGTGAATCCGTGCACCGAGGGATGAGGGCGCGTCCGGTACATTGGTACAGTCTCCACGTGCGGAAGGAGGCGGCGAGAAGGGAAGCTTTGTGATTCAATATATCAAACGGCCGATCGTCCAGCGAGCCGGCGTCGCGGTAGCACAGGAGGATTGCAAAGTCCCCCGATGCGAGATATCCTCTCGCTCCGTCACCGAGTTAGACATCCTCTTGAGGCTTCGTCACGGATGGCCACTCCCCTTCCATCATTGCTCGACGCCTTCCGCCTGATCGACGACCCCCGCAAGGCCCGCGGCGTCCGCCATCCCTACTCTTCAATGTTGGCGCTCGCGTTCCTGGGCCTGCTCTGCCGCCAGACCGACATGGCCGGCCTGCAACGATGGGCCCAGGATCATTGGCGAAGCCTCAAGGGGCCCCTGCGCTTCACCCGCAAGAAGCCGCCCCACGCCACGACGATCAGTCGCGCCCTGGCCAGGTTCTCCCTGGAGCAGTTCCGCGACGTCTTCGCCCGCTGGGTCATGACCCGGCCTCACGCCACCGAAGCCGTCACCGTCGCCGTCGACGGCAAGACCAGCAAGCAGGGGCACGACGCCGGCGGCGAGCCGGTCCACATGCTCAACGTCTTCGCCCACGAGCTGGACCTCTGCCCGGCCCAGTTCCCCGTCACCGGCGGCAAGCCCACCGAGCCCCAGGCCCTGAGGCACGCGCTCGGGGAGTTACTCGAGCATTACCCCGGCATCTGGCTGTTCACCGCCGACGCCCTGTTCACCCAGCGGCCCTTGGCACGCGCGATCCTGGAGGCCGACCGCGACTTCTTGTTCGCGGTCAAGGACAACCAGCCGGCCCTCCTGGAGGCGGTCCTGACCAGCTTCCGCGACGCCGCCGGACGCGAGCCCGACGCGAAGTCCGTCGAGAAAAAGGGGCGGAACTGCACACCCGCAGGCTCTGGGTCGTGGAAGGCGACGAGGCCACCTACGCCCGGGAGGCGACCGATTTCCCCGGCATCGAGATGATGCTGCGGATCGATACCGAGGTCACCAAGGCGGGCTCGCCGGTCCGCCGGGAGTCCCGCCACATGGTCGCCAGCCTCGGCGGCGACGAGGTGAGCCCGAGACGGCTGATGGGCTTGGCGCGGGGCCATTGGGGGGTCGAGAACGGCCTGCATTTCATCAAGGACCGCTGGTGGGACGAGGACCGGC
>JAABUN010002781.1_pt1 | contig 29537 bp, 28 predicted proteins | sample 5559311 | NCBI WGS metagenome assembly JAABUN01 (sample SAMN10711877, study PRJNA513370) | rock metagenome | isolation source: Antarctica rocks | place: Antarctica: Victoria Land, Siegfried Peak sud | reverse complement strand
TTGTCGAAAGTCCTGCGCGGCAATGGTATTAGCCTCTGTTTGGATCTCGTACTCAACCACGTAGCCCGCGAGCACGCGTGGGCGAAGGCTGCGCGAGCGGGAGACCAGCACTACCGCGACTACTTCTACGTCTACGACGACCGCACCGAGCCCGACGCCTTCGAGCAGACCCTCCCCGAGGTCTTCCCCGACTTCGCGCCAGGAAATTTTACCTTCGATGAAGACCTGCAGGCCTGGGTGTGGACGACGTTCAACTCCTTTCAATGGGACCTGAACTGGGCTAATCCCGACGTGTTGTGCGAAATGGCCGGTGTCGTCTTGTCGCTGGGCAATCTCGGCGTCGAGGTGCTGCGCCTGGATGCCATCGCCTTCACCTGGAAGCGCAAAGGCACCAACTGTCAGAACCAGTCGGAGGTTCACGCGCTCACCCAGGCGTTGCGCTCCGTCGCGCGCATCGCGGCCCCTGCCTTGACCTTCAAGGCCGAAGCCATCGTCGGCCCCGACGACCTCGTCTACTACCTCGGTCGGGGCGTGCACCACGGCAAGGTCAGCGACTTGGCCTATCACAACGGTCTCATGGTCCAGATCTGGTCGATGCTGGCCAGTCGCGACGTGATCTTGGCAGCACAAGCGTTGTCACGGATCCCAGCCATCCCACGGTCTACGTCGTGGATCACCTACTTGCGGTGTCATGACGACATCGGCTGGGCCATCGACGACCGGGACGCGAGCGCCGTGCAGCTCAACGGGTTCGAGCACCGCAACTTTCTGTCGGACTTCTACGCTGGCGACTTTGACGGCTCCTTCGCCGAAGGACTGGTGTTCCAGCACAATCCGGAGACCGGTGACAAACGAATCAGCGGCACGGCGGCAAGTTTGGCTGGGGTCAGCGCCGCACAGGCCTCCGGAGATGCCCGGCGGCTCGACGACGCGATTGGTCGGGTCCTGATCGGGCACGCCGTGATCCTGGGTTGGGGAGGCCTGCCGGTGATCTGGTCCGGCGACGAGATCGGCACCCTGAACGACCCCACTTGGGACGACATCGAGGATCATGCGGGTGACAACCGCTGGGCTAATCGTCCGGCCCTCGACTGGTCGGTCGTGGACTCGTTGTCCGGCGACTCTTCCTCGCCTGCCGCGCGCATCTTCTTCGGTATGCAGGCGCTCCTGAAAGCCCGCGCGTTGCTGCCTCATCTGCACGCGGGGGTGACCGCGCAGCCTCTTCCGACGTCGGCCACGGGGGTGTTGGGTGTGCTTCGGCGCCACCCGATCGGGCCCATGGTCGGCCTGTACAACATGACGGAGCACGAGCGATACGTTCCTGGCTGGTGGCTGCGCGAGCAGGGGCTGGACCCGGCTGCGGTGTTCGACCACGTGACCGGTGCCGCGCCGGGGTTGACCGAGTACGAAGATCTGCGACTGTCGGCATACCAGCCGCTGTGGTTGACGGCCCGATGACTGGCTCCCCTCGCGTCTTCGTCGCCACCCCGCTCCGGCCCGACCTGGTGGAACGCATCCAGACCGCATACCCCGAGGTTGAGGTGGTGGCCCAGCAGGACTTGTTGCCGCCTCAGCGCTACCGCGGCGACCACGCCGGGCCGGCCGATTTCGCCCGCTCCGAGGCCGACGACCAGCGGTTTTGGGGTTTGGTGCGCGATTGTGACGTGCTCTACGGCATACCGGACGACGGTCCTGCCGGGCTACTCAAGGCCGCAGAGGGCAACGAAAGGTTGCGCTGGGTCCAGTTGATGGCTGCCGGCGGCGGGGCGACCGTGGTCGCGGCTGACCTCCCCGAAGGCGCACGCGCCCGCGTGCAGTTCACCACCGCTGCCGGCGTGCACGCCTCCCAATTGGCGGAGTTCGCGATCATGGGTGTGCTGATGGGGCTCAAACGGATGCCGCACCTGGCTCGGTTGCAGCGCGAGCACGACTGGCCGAGGGTGCACACCGCCAACCGCAGCGCCGTTGGAGCGACCGTGTTGGTGCTGGGGCTCGGGGCGATCGGTGCTGAGGTCGCCCGGCTGGCGGCGGCGCTGAATATGCACGTGATCGGGGTCGCTCGCACGCCCCGCCAGGTGCCGCAGGTCGACCGCGTGATGTCGCTCGACGACGTGAGTGAGGTCATCGGAGAGGCGGACGCCATCGTGGTGGCGCTGCCGGGCACCAAAGCCACCGTCGGGCTGGTCGGCGCGGAGTTTCTGAGCTGCGCTAAGGATGGCGTGACCCTGGTCAACGTCGGTCGCGGGCCGGTCGTCGACGAAGCAGCGCTGGTCGAGGCCATGGGCAGCGACAAGGTCAGTTGTGCAGTCCTAGACGTGACCGAGACTGAACCGCTGCCGCAGATGAGCCCGCTGTGGGATCTGGACAACGTCTATCTCAGCCCGCATTCGGCCGCCCTGGACGACTACGAGGACGACCGGATTTGCGACCTGTTCATCGAGAACCTGGGCCGGTATTTGCGCGACGAACCGCTGGCCAATCTGATCGATATCGACGCGGGGTACTAGCCGCAAGGGATGGTGCGTGGGGTGACACTCGGCGGCATCTTCACGGTGTGCAGCCGGTTTCGCGTTGCGGCTCGTGACACTCGGCGCGCTGTGCACCGAAAGCGAACGGTGGTAAGCAGCCGGGCCTAGGCTGCGGGGTATGTCGAAGCATCTGTTCTCGCAGGTCGACGTCTTCTCTGCCGTGCCCCTGTTGGGCAACCCGGTGGCCGTCGTGCACGACGCGATCTCCGATCACGGGCAGCGTTTCAGCATCGAAGCAATGCAGACGTTTGCTCGATGGACCAACCTCTCGGAGACCACGTTCCTCCTGCCGCCGACTGACCCCTCGGCCGACTATCGGCTGCGCATCTTCACACCCGGCGAGGAGTTGCCGTTTGCCGGACACCCGACGTTGGGCAGTTGCCGAGCGTGGCTGGCCGTGGGCGGTGTCCCGTCGAATGCTGATGTCATCGTGCAGGAGTGCGAGGCCGGGCTGGTCCGGATTCGTCAGACCGGTGACCAGCTGGCCTTTGCCGCGCCCCCGTTGACGCGCTCGGGTCTGCCGGACGGCGAGTTGCGAGCGGGCGTGATCGCCGCGTTGCGGCTGGCCGACGAACAGATTGTCGACATGTCCTGGGTGGTCAACGGGCCTAACTGGCTCGGTGTGCTGCTGCCCGATGCGGCGACGGTGTTGGCTGCCGAACCTGACTTTGCGGCGATGAAGGCATTGGGCGGAGTCGAGGTTGGGATCATCGGACCGCACCCTGAAGGTGGCCCAGCGGCATACGAGGTCCGGGCCTTTTGCCCCGACCTGGGCATGCCGGAGGACCCGGTGACCGGGAGCCTGCAGGCCGGCTTGGCGCAGTGGTTGATCGGGGCGGGGGTGGCACCGCACTCGTACGTCGCCGCTCAAGGCACCGTGCTGGGCCGCGCCGGTCGGGTGCATATCGACGCCGACGGTGGTGCAATGGGTGACATCTGGGTGGGCGGTCATGCCGTCCTGCGTATCGCGGGTGCCGTCGATCTGGGCTAGCGATTAGGTGCCGTCGCGCAGGGCCTCAATCAGATCGGACTTGTTCATCGATGAACGGCCCTGGATCTCGAGCTCTGCGGCCCGTTTGTGCAACTGCTCCACCGTCCAGTCGGCATACGACCCGGACTTACCGCCGCGCTCACCGACCTTTTCGCGAGAGTCTCGGGCGGCAGCGTTCGCGATAGCGGCGGCCTTGGCCTTGCTCGCGCCGTCGTCACGGACTGCTTCGTAAACCTCACGGTCTTTGATCGAGGGGCCTGCGTCATTGCCATCGTCATCGCGTGGACTCATCCCCCGAGTCTGCCAAGGGGGTGCTGCCCTCGCCACCGGTGCCCACCTCAGACGCCCCAACCGGGACACGTGACCTAGCATCGATCCCGTGCTTGAACCTCGATTGACCTTAGTGGCCCAGACCCACCCCGTTGCGCAAGCGATCGATCTGCCGGAGGTCACGTGGGCTGCCGTCGGTCTGGGGGCGGCTGCGCTGGTGACCTTCGTGATCATTGGGTGGTTCGTCCGCTTGGGCGTCGCTCGCTATTTGACGTGGCGTCAGCGGGGGCCGAGTGCGGTGTCCGTGTTCAGCCAACTCGCTCAATGGGTAGTCGTCATTCTCGGCGCTGGAGTGGCGCTCACGATCGTCTTCCCGTCGGTGCAACCCGTCGACATACTCGGCGGGTTGGGTGTCGTCTCGATTGCGGCCGGTATTGCCTTCCAGACCGTGCTGGGCAACATGTTCGCCGGGATCGTCATCTTGTCGCGTGGGCGATTTGTCGTCGGCGACCAGATCAGCGTGAAAGAGGTGCGGGGGACGGTCACCGACATCACGCTCAACAGCACGACGATCCGCACCTTTGACGGCCGTCAGGTGTTGATTCCCAATCAGATCATGCACTCCGAACTGGTGACCGTGCAGACCGGATACGAGCACGTGCGCACCAGCGTCGAAGTGCAGATCGACGCCGCGGCCGACCCCACCCGAGCTCGGCGTATCGCTACCGATGCGATGTCGGCCGTTCCCGTCGTCTACGAAGAGCCGGCCCCCCAAGCGTTGCTGACCACCCTGGACAAGGGGGCGCTGACCTTGGAGCTGAGGTTCTGGTCGGGGGCTCGCCAGCTCGAGACCCGCGAAGCGCAGCACTCGGTGATCTCGTCGGTCTTGGCGGCGTTCATCGAGAACGACGTGCGCTTGGCCGACGAGATCCAAACCATCGAGGCGGGCCCCGACCTGCTCAAGGCACTGGCCGAGACGACGGTCACCACCACCCCCACCACGACTACCTCTGGTTGAGGGTATGCCGACGACACGCCCGCGTTGGTCGGCCTTCGCGCGCACGTGCTCGCGCAGGCCGTTCTTGGCGGGAGTGTCGCGAGGACAATCGTCGCCTAACCCGTGATGCGCTTCATCTGGAGTTGGTGGACCCCGATGTAGTCGACGCGAAAGCCAGCCTCGCAGTAACCGAGGTAGAACTCCCACATAGTGCGGAATCGCTCGTCGAAGCCGTGCGGGGCAATGTCGTCCCAGTTGGCGTCGAACCGCGCACGCCACCTCTTCAGCGTCTCGGCGTAGTGCTGACCAAAACTGAGGTCGTCGGTGACGCGCAGGCTCGTGTGTTCGGCCAACACCTCGTCGACGGCCCTCAGCGAAGGCAGGATGCCACCGGGGAAGATGTACTTCAAGATCCACGAGTGCGAATGCGCCGTGCGCAGCATCTGCTCGTGGCTCATCGTGATGGCTTGGATGGCCGCAGCGCCACCGGGGGCCAGCAGCCGGTCGATGGTCTGGAAGAAGGTCGGCCAAAACTCGATGCCGACGGCCTCGATCATCTCGACGCTCACGATGGAATCGAACTCGCCCTGCACCTCGCGGTAGTCGCTGATCTGAAGATCGACACGCTCGCCCAAACCGGACCTATCGACCACTGTTTGGGCGAATGCCAGTTGCTCGGACGACAAGGTGATGCTCGTGACGTGGGCGCCCCGTTGGGCTGCGCGGACGATCAGCGAACCCCAGCCCGACCCGATTTCCAACACCCGGCTGCCCTCAACGACCCCGGCCATGTCCAGGATCGAGTCGATCTTGCGGTACTGCGCCTCTTCGAGGTCCCCGTCGAAGGGCTCATCCGTGTCAAACAAGGCTGAACTGTAGGTCATCGAGGGATCGAGGAAGCGTTGAAAGAGGTCGTTGGACAGGTCGTAGTGGGCCTCGATGTTGGCCTTGGAGCCGTCGAGAGTGTTGGGCCGGACCTTGGGTGCTCGCAGATCCGCCAGCGACCGGAACTTTTGCAACGGCTGCGGCACCAGTCGGGTCATCCGCGCGGCAAACGGGGCCAGCACGTCGGCCAAATCGTGCCCTACGGCAGGTCGCCAGTCCCCGGCCATGTAGGCCTCGCCGAAGCCGATCTTGAAGTCTCGGCCGACGCGCGCGAAGTACTGGGGCGGATTGACGATCTCAAACACCGGCGAATGCTCATCGCCGCCCCCGGTCATGGAGCCGTCGGGCCACAACACTCGCACCGGGACCATCCGCACGCGCCTTGCCACAGTTTGCGGGCGATCAACGAGCGCACCGGGGCGTCCCGAGCCGGGGGCAGAGGAGGCTCGGCGTCGTCGGCGCGTTCGATCTGGGTTTGCGACTGCGTCATCACGATCCCTTCGGGTGGTTTATGCGCAGTGCGCGCTTGAATCGGCAGGCCACGAGCCCAGAGGTACACCCCGTGAAGGCGAATCAAGGCACTGACGTAGTGCGACATCAGCGGATGTTGGCCTATTTGAGCAAGAACACGTCGACCGGTGACCGGCTGCGGAATCCCCGTGAAATTCGCAGTGAAGTCCGGTTTGGATTGGAGGTCACCATCGCGATGTAGATTCACCGTGACCGATACCCGGTCCGGTTTCAGAAGGAAATGTAACCGATAGCGACCGGTGAGATCGTAGAACGGCGACACGTAGAAGGCCTTGTCTGCGTCGGCGTTTCCGTGATCGTCCGGGTCCAACACGTACGCGTGGCGCTCGCCGTACGTGTTGTGCACTTCGGCCACGACACAGGCAAGGTCACTCGTTGCGGCGTCGAGGCACCAAAAGACACTGATCGGGTCGAAGACGTAACCGAACACGCGCGCATTGGCCAACATGACGACGCGTGCCTCCTTCGGAAGAGCGACGCCTTGGGCGCGAGCGAAGTCCAGCACGTTGTCTTTGATCGTCCGGCTCGGGTCGCCGAGATGGTCGCCAGCATCAAACTGAGCGACGCGGCCCAGCGGTCCTCGCAATCTAGGCAGATGGTCAACGTCGACCAACCACTGGTAGACACGGTGTCGCAGGCGGTGATCGATGGGGCCGTGCCGCCGATGGGCGACGGTGCCGGGCACCAACGCCGGCAACGCAGGCAACGAAATGTGGGTCATGATGCCGCGAGGATCGCCTCGGCGGCGGCATACCCCGAGCGGCAGCCATCCTCGTGGAAACCCCACCCAAAGTAGGCCCCGGCGAAGGCGGTTGTGGTGTTGTTCAGCGAGGCTAGGTCGCCCTGGGCGGCCACGACCGCTGCGGTGTATGCCGGGTGGGTGTACTGCATCGTCGCCAGCACGGATCGCGGGTCAAGGGTGTGGGTTGCGTTCAGGGTGACCAGGTAGTCCAGCGACGATTCGTGGCCCTGCAGCCGGTTCATCCAGTAGGTGACGCGGGCCGAGGCGGCGGGCTCCGTGCAGTGATCCATCGCGTAATTCCAGGAGGAACGCGCCCGGGGAGCGGTGGGCAAGATCGACGCGTCGGTATGCAGAACGGTCTCGTTCTCGGAGTAGTCGAAGGCGCCCAGCACGCGCTTTTCCTCACTGCTGGGGTCGGCTAACAGCCCTAGGGCGATGTCGGCGTGAGTGGCGATGACCACCTGATCGAAGGAGGACGTCGACCCGGAAGCGGTCCGCAGCTCGACGGGCGCGGCACCCGAGCGAGTTACCGACACCACGCCATCCCCGCGTCGAATATCGGGCAGGGTGGCCGCGATGGCGTTCACGTAGGACGTCGAGCCGCCGACCACGGTGAACCACTGCGGGCTGTCGGTGAGTTGCAGCATTCCGTGCTGGTTAAGGAAGGTGAAGAGATAGCGGGCAGGGTATTCCAAAGCGACCGAGTCGCCAGCGCTCTATACACAGGACACGAGCGGGATCGCATAGTGGCGGATAAAGTAATCCTCGAAGTCGTTGGCCTTCAACCATTCCCCGAACGAGGTGAGGGTAGAAGGCCTGCTGTCGTCGAGATAACCCTTAGCCTCGGCGTGGAAAGTGCGCACCTGCAGGAGCATTCGCACAAAAGCAGGACGCAGCAGGTTCTTAGGTGCCGCGAGCACCCCTTTGAGGCCCCGACCTCCGGCATACTCCAGGCCGCAGCCCCCGCAGGTGATGCTCATGCTCATCTCGGTAGGCCGAGTTTCGATGCCCAACTCGGCGAACAAGGCGCGTAGTCGCGGGTACGTCCGGTCGTTATGCACGATGAATCCACTATCGATGGCGTAATGCTGACCATTGGGATCGCGCACGTCGTGAGTGTGTGTATGGCCCCCAAGGCGAGGCTCTGATTCGAAGACGGTGACGGCATGGCTTTTGCTTAGTGCATAGGCCGTCGTCAACCCCGACACGCCGGAACCAATCACCGCGACGGTAGGCTGAATCACACTCTGCTCCTAGGTTTCGCTAACCTGGGGTCAGCAATGATTCGACTTTCGAAAGACTATAAGGCCAACGTGACCGACGCTCCGCAAGTTCCCACCCTTCCGGGTGGTGCAGACCGACCCTCCGCTCGGGCGGTGAGCCAAGCCCTCAGGGGCCTGGCTTCGCGACTCCAGTTGTACTCCGACGGTGTCGGCCACGACCTGGGCTTGCACCGCAGTGACCTGATGGCGATGAACCTGATGTCGCAGTCGGCGCAGCACGGAACGTCGATGACGCCTACTGACATTTCGAAGAAGATGAGTTTGTCTGCGGCTGCGGTCACGGCTCTCGTGGACCGCCTAGAGCGCGTGGGACACCTCGTGCGCCATCCCGACCCCGACGATGGTCGCCGAGTGCGGTTGAACGTCAGCAAGCAAGCCGAGACGGTCAGTCGCCGCATGTTCCGTCCGCTCAACGCGGGGCTCAACGAAGCGATGTTGGCCTACACCGACGAAGAACTCGAGTTGGTGCAGCGGGTGCTCACTGACCTCAGCGAAGCCGTGGTCACTGTGGTGCCCAGCGACGCTGCGGCTACCGGCGAGCAGAACGTCGCTCAACAGCACAACGTCGCTCGATAGGGCGATCAAGGCCCTACGCTTGTCGACCATGAGACTGGCTGACCTCACCACCGAGCTCAACCTTCCCGCGCCTGGCCCTACGCAGCCCAACCCCGAGCTGGGATACGTCACCCATCAAGGGGACTGGGTGCAGCCCGGCGACGTTTTCGTGGCCATTGTGGGCACACGCTTCGACGGTCACGCCTTCATTGGCCGCGCTGTCAGCCGTGGTGCGGTTGCGGTGATCGGTGAGGGTTTGCCCGAGGGCATCGACTGCCCGGTGCCGTATGTCGAGGTGCCCGACGCGCGGGCGGCTCTTGCCGACGTGGCGGCGGCCTTGGCCGGACACCCGAGCGCACAGATGCAGGTCATCGGCATTACCGGGACCGACGGAAAGACCACCACCTCATGCATGGCGCGGCACCTGCTGCGGGTCGCTGGTCGGCGCACCGGCTTGTTGTCGACCATCGGTTACGAACTGAGTGACGGCGTGTTGCGCCAACCGCCGGCGCATTTCACCACCCCAGAGTCGCCGCAGGTGCAGCAGATCCTGCGTGAGATGGCCGAGGACAGGGTCGAGGTCGTGGTGGTCGAGACCTCCAGTCACGCGCTGGCCCTGGACCGGGTACGGGGCGTCGAGTTCGACATCGCCGTGTGGACCAACCTGACTGCGGAGCACCTGGACTTTCACAAGACGATGCAGGGTTACTTCGAGCACAAGGCGTTACTGGTGCAGCGGGCTCCGGTGGCGGTGCTGAACGCGGACGACGCGTGGACCGAGCAGTTGCTCGAGATGACGAATGAGCCCACGCTCTACTCGACCGAATCCACCGGTGCTGTGTCCAATGCGGACTCCCCGCCCGGTTCCACCTCATCCAACGGGTCCGCCGCATCCGACCAAAGGGCAGAGTGGCAGGCGAGCGATGTGGTCGAGGGACCGGACGATCTGCGCTTTACCTTGGACACTCCGGGCGGCCGCTGGGATGCGGTGCTGCCGATGATTGGTCGCTTCAACGTCGCCAACGCGCTCGCGGCCGTGGCCGCTGGGGCCGCCGCTGGCGCCGATGTCGGCGCGCTCGTGGCGGGTTTGGGGACGTTTGGTGGCGTGCCGGGGCGGATGGAGATGGCTGATCGCGGTGAAGGTGACCCGCGGGTCATCATCGACTTCGCCCACACCCCGCCGAGTTTGGAGAAGGCTCTGGAGACGGTGCGGGTCACCACCGGAGGTGAGTTGTGGGTGGTGCTCGGCTCCGCTGGGGGGCCCCGTGACCCCAGCAAACGGGCGCCGTTGGGTGCAGTCGCGACCGACGGTGCCGATCACGTGGTGTTCACCGAAGAAGACCACCGCGACACCCCGATCGGCGACATTCTGGACGAGATGGAGCGCGGCGCTCGAGAGGCGGGCCGCGACAACTTCGTCTCGATGGCCAACCGTGTCGACGCGATCCGGTATGCCGTGGGCCACGCTGCCTCCGAAGATACCGTCGTGTTGGCGGGCAAAGGCCCGGAGGCGACGCTGGAACGCGACACCGACGTCATCGAGTGGGACGAGATGGGCCAAGCACTCGAAGCTCTCTCGATGCGCCGCCAAAATTAGCGGCATACGAACAGTGCGCTAGAACGCCATTTCTGCACGTCCTACATCGAGGGGATGCCGTTATACGGGTGCCTCGAAGGCGGCGATGACGTCGGCTTGGTCGATATTGCTCAAATGCGTCGTGGCCCACGCCGGTGAGCGGTCCTTGTCGACCAGTTGGGCGCGCACGCCCTCGGCGAAGTCTGGGTGGGCGATACAGGACCGAGCCAACACTGCATCTTGGGCTAGCACTTCGTTCAGCGACATATCTGCGGCTCGGCGGATCGCCTCGAGCGTGATCGCCACCGAGAACGGCGAGCGCTCCTCCATCAATTCGAGAGCCTGCCCGGCGGCCGGCTCCGGTGAGGACCGCAACTTCTCGACGATGGGGGCTAGGTCAACCCCCGAATAACACTCGTCGACCCAGGTGCGCAGGGAGTCCAGATGGCTGGACTCACCAGAGGCAGCGGCGTCGATCAGGTGTTCAGCCGGTGGTGCCCAAGCCGCTAGATCGTCAGCGGTGAGAGTGCTCGCAGCCCGGGACAGGTCGGCATACACCTGCTCTTGCGCGTCTGAGGACACCACGTGGTCAGCGAGACCGACCGCCACCGCGTCAACCCCGTCAATCGTGGTGCCGGTCAAGGCAAGGTGTATGCCGAGTTCGCCGGGAGCGCGCGAGAGCCACCACAGCGCACCGACGTCGGGAAAGAAGCCGATGATCGTCTCGGGCATCGCGATCTTGGTGCGCTCGGTCACCAACCGGTGCGACCCGTGGGCCGAAATGCCCAGCCCGCCGCCCATCACGATGCCATCCATCCAGGCAACGTAGGGCTTTCCGAAGTCGCCGATCAGCTGATTGAGTGCGTATTCGGCACGGAAGAACGACATCGCCCGATCAAGATCCCCGGTCAAAGCGACCTCACGCACCGCGCGCACGTCCCCACCGGCGCACAAACCCCGGTCGCCGCCCTGAACCCACACTGCGGCAACAGCATCGTCATCGGCCCAGCGAGTCAGGGCCGCGTGCATACCCTCGATCATCTCGTCGTCCAACGCGTTCAGCGCGGCAGGGCGGGTCAACGTGATGACGCCGAGTGCCCCATCAACGTGGGTCTGGACGTGTTCGCTGTGGCCGGGGCGCTTAGGGCTCATGGAACGAGGCTAGCCGGACAGTCCACGGCCGGCCACGCACGTAGACTCCGACGAATGGGCAAGGCTTCTCGACGTAAACGTCAATCAGATCAGCAACGCACCGCCACGGACCCGCGTCAGGCGCGCGCGCCGCACGTGGCTCGCCCGTTCGAGGGCATGGCGAATGAGAGCGACTGGGTCGCGCTGCGCGAGATCGTTCCGACGGCCACCGCCACCATTTCGGTGACGCTGCCCGACGGCGGGTCGCACGAGGTCACGGTGGCCACCGTGCTGCCCGGCGCTATGCCTGCGTTGCATCGCAGCGACGGCGAAATGCTGGTCGCTTTGCAGTCGCGCACCTCCAGCGGCGACGCCAGCCGCGACATCGCCCAGGCGGTCTTGACCGTCGTCGACTCCGAGCCCGGCACCCCGATCACCGCGTTGACCCCAGCCACGGTGGGCACCCCGCGTCTGCAGGACCTAGTGGATCAGGCACAAGTGCTCGAGGTCGTGGTGCACGAAGACTTCTCGTTCTGGGTTGGCGACGATGAGGACAACCCTGAGGTCGCCGCTGCTTTGGAGCAGACCAACGCGGCCGCAGTCCCGACGACCAAGATCAACGATGTTGACTCTGCATACTGGTGCCTAATGGGTGGCCGCGCCTACATCCGCTGGATCCTCCCGCAGGACGAGGACGCTGCCACAACGGCGTTTGCTCGATTGCAGGCCGCCGGGAAGCACACCCTCGGCGAGGGCACCACCTTGCTCGGCGCCTTCCGTGCGGCAGGGCTGCTCGTCCCCGTTTTTGAGGTCGACCCCGAGATCCCGGCGGTCGAGCACGGCCCGGCCTTGGTCGACATACAGAGCAGGTATGCCGCAGCACTGGAGCTCAGCGAATCCCTGAACGCAGACGAACGGCGCGCCCGGGACGGGATCATCAGCCGTCAGGTCACGCTGCGCTAAGCATGAACCCGCACGGACCGGTCCAGGTGGTGGCCGTAGTGGCTGCCAAGGATGAGGCGGAGCGCCTTGCGTCGACCTTGCACCATTTGCAGACCGGGGTGACCCAAGTGTGCGCCATCATCGTGGTCGACGACGGGAGCACCGACGCCACCGCAGCAATCGCTCGCAGACACGGAGCCCGCGTCGAGCGGCATGCCAAAAATCGGGGCAAGGCCGCCGCGATGATGACCGGTGCTTCGGCGGCTAAAGCAGCCCACCCCGAAGCGGCGGTGCTCTTCGTCGACGCCGACCTTCAGCAGAGCGCAGCGGCCCTAGGGGTGTTGTGCGACCCGGTGCTCGCTGACATCACCGACATGACGATCGCCGTGTTGCCGCCCCAAGATCGCCCCGGTGGCGGATTCGGGTTCGTGGTGAAGTTGGCCGCACAAGGCATCGAGGACGTCGCTGGGTGGCGCCCCACCCAACCGTTGAGTGGCATGAGGTGCGTGCGCCGCCAGACCCTCGATGAGGCGATGCCGCTAGCCCGAGGGTGGGGTGTGGAGGTCGCCCTGACGATCGACGTGCTGAGGGCCGGCGGACGGGTGAGCGAGATCCCCTGCCCGTTGCACCACCGGGTCACCGGCAAAGACTGGCGCTCGCAACTGCACCGGGCTAGACAGTTTCGCGATGTGTGGATCGCCCTCGCGCTGCGACGGCGATCGCTGCCCCGCCGGCCACGGTAAGCCCGAGCGAAACCACGGAGATCCCGGAGTCGTTGAGCACCCACCCGAGCGCCCACACCGCGATCAGAGCTGTGGCACAGGCGTGCATCAGTGGCTCGTCCCACAGGGGGCGAAGCGAGCGCGACAAGGCCGAGCGTCGTGCCACCACCGCATAGATCGCCGCCGCTAAAGCGGCAACGGCCAGCCACGACGCGGGATAGGCCAGCAGTATGCCGACACTCTGGTCCAGTTTGCGGGTCACGATCCGCCACGCCTCGCCGTCGAGTACGGCCGCCACAAAGTTGCCTAGGTGGGTGCGGTCTTCCGGGGGGCGCAACCAGTCGGCGATCATGGCGACCCCGGCGACCGCCACGGAGATGACGACCAGCAGCAAGATCAGCGTCGGTTTGATCCGCCGACCGGCAGCTGCTGTGGCCAAGATCCCGGTGCCGACCAGCGTGGCCGGAACTCCGCCGAAGTCCGCGCCCCATTGGGGAAAACCGTCGATGGCAGCAGCAGTAAGCCCGATCAACACCACGGAGCTGACGGCCAGCCAACGGTAGGGATGCCCAGGTCGGGTGAGCATCGAAGCGATGCAACCGGCCAGAATGAGCGCAGCCGCAGAGAAGATACCGAACGCGACGTTGCCCATCCCGTAAAAGCGTCCCGCGGCGACCGGCAACACCCCCATCACCGAGATCAGCCCGAGGCGACCCCCACGGATGACGTCGACCCCGATCACCAGCATCGTCGCCGAGGCGATGACTGCGATGGGGATGAGGCGGTGCGGCACCAGAGCGTGGACACCCCACGCAAGCCCCAGAACGAGCGCGACGATCAGCGCAGTGGCTGCTAGCAGCGCCACCGTCGGGACCATTAGTGCGACCGTTGCCGGGTCGGTCATGGCCGGGTCGGCACCGGCCCGCCACCACGGCAGGAGCGACGCGGCGAAGCCGGCCCCCGGCAGGGCCATCACCGCCGAGCCGCTGACCGCAAGGCCCATACGCGCCATAGCGCCGCCGCGCGGGTGTATCGAAAAGCGCGCCCACACCGCGCTACCGATGAGACACAACGCGAGCAGCCCCCCCGAGATGACGGCAAACCCGGGTAACACCCGTGGGGCCAACGTGGCCGCGGCGGCCAGATCGCGGTTCGCTTCGAGAACGTCGGTGGCGTCGCTGCCCGCAACGCCTGTCCCGCCGCCCGTGATGATGGACCCTGAGATGTCGTCGGCAAGGTCGACGCCGAAGTTGGTGGCGATGGTGGTCGTGAGGTCCGTGGTCTGGATGAGACCCAACTGCCTCGTGCTGGAGGACCACGTCCTCGCGGCTGCGTCACCAGCGGAGCCCGACAAGGACATCATCACCGGGTGCAGGGCGGGGGAGCCGACCTCATCAGAGAGCCCGGCAACGATAAACAGCGTGTCCTCGGGCAAGTTTTCAGCCACCACTGCGAGTTGCGTTTCGAGTTCGCCGGGGCTCAGGCCTGACCCATCAATGAGGTCAACGGCGCATTTGCCCTGACCAGGAGCGATCCGAGCGTCACCGATCGTCGCCAAACCTTCGGGGTCGTAACGGTCGACGGTGCCCGTGGGGTCGGCAGCGCCGAGGGCGGCCAAGGGCCCAAAGGCCCCTATGCACTGTCCCTCGGTCGCGAGGGCTTGCGACAGTGCACCTAGCGTGGGCACGATTGATCGCTCCTGCGCGGCGGCTTGCCACTGCCCGATGTCAGCGACGACCCCCGCGCGCTTGTTCGCCTTGACCAAGGACTCGGCGTCGATCGCACACCGGGCGGCTTCGTCCTCTTCGTCGAGGGCGGCGCGCTGACCGGCTCCGAGGGTCAGCCAGCCGTCGGCGGGGCAGGTGACCGGGTACGTTCCGCGCACGACCGAAGAACCACTCGGTCCGCTGGTGGCCACGTCGCTCAGCGTTGGGTTGTCGGTGGATACGTCTGACCACGACCACTCAGGCACCCCGACGACCACGATCTGCGGCGCAGACTCGGAGTCCCGGAGCCCCGCCACCGGTTCGCCAGGAGAGGCGTTCGGCGACGTCAGCGTCACCGCAAACCCGAGCACGCCAAGGGTGAATACCAGCAAAGTGACGGCCGCTATGGTCACCCGTCGCTGCGTCATACGGCCAAACCCTAGTGCGAGGGGTGACCGACCCGGGCCTCGTAGGTGGCGACGGTCGTTGGCCAGCCAGGCTTCGGCATAGGGTCGGGGCGTGATGTCGCTGGATCTGTTAAGTTATGTCGCCATCGGCGCTGCGGTGGTGGCCCTGCTTGCGCTGCTGCTGGCCATCGGCAACCGCCGCCGCTACGACGCGATGGCCCGCCGGTATGCCGTGCTGTGGGGGGGCGGCGAGGCCGACGTCACCGGGGTGTTGACCGCCCAAGCCAAAGCTCTGGGGGTGGAGCGGGCGCGCATCACGGCGCTCGAGTCGTCGGTGGCTCTCGTGCGCATTGGCCTAGAGCAGAGCCTGCAGCATGTGGCTGTGGTGCGCTACGACGCCTTCGGCGACATGGGCGGGCGTATGTCGTTCAGCGCGGCCATCGTCGACGACCGCGGAGACGGCATGGTGCTGAGCTCCATTCACGCGCGCAGCGAGAGCCGCACCTACGCCAAGGGCATCGTCAGCGGTAAGAGCGATGTGACGCTGAGCCCCGAGGAGCGTCACGCCCTCGATGCCGCCCGCTCCGGCACCGCCGACTGAAACAAAGACAACCCAGCCGGACATGACTGGGTCTCAGGTTGTCACTAGGACTCGGTAGGGAGGCGAACAATCAGGCTCTTGGGGTTGACCTCGACGTCCAACGTGCTGACGGCTCCGAGCGTGTCGCCGTCGATCTGCAACTGCACCGGTTTAGAGGCCCTCACCTTCACGCGGGTCGACGAAAAATGCTTCAACCGAGCAGGGGTACCGATGTCGCGGCCGATGATCAGCCGACGCCAGATCGAGGCCCACCCCAGCAACCCTCGCGGATAAAGCAGCAACGCAGTGACGAGGCCGTCGTCAGAACGCGCTTCCGGCAGCAGTTGAAATCCGCCCTGCAACTTGCCGACGTTGCCGACGATGACAGAGCGGACATCACGGTTTTCGGTGTTTCCATCAGCAAACTCCACATTTACGTGGAACCGCGGGCCCTTCAGGTGCTGTGCTCCAGCAAACACGTAAGCGCCCCAGCCGATGGTGGCTTTGAGGTCTTCGGGAGCGGTGGCCATCACTTCGGCGTCGAACCCCAGGCCGGCCATCACTAAGAACATATGGGTCTCGACCTCGGGGGTGCCTTCGGTTTCGGCGGCATCGTGCATGTCGATGGAGCGGGCGGGATCGTCCGGATCGCTGGTACGTGCTTCCAGCTCGGCGGCATGAGGGCGCGTCAACGTCAACGAGCAGGTGTCGATATGCGCGTTACGCCCCGTCAGGATGACCATCAGCGACCGTCGGATGGAGTCGACCGGCAACTCAAGGTTGCGGGCCAATAGGTTGCCGGTACCACCGGGGAGGAGACCGATCGGCATACCGGAATCAACCAGCGCTGAGGCGACGTTGCGCACCGTTCCGTCTCCCCCGAGGGGGCAAATTACGTCGACCCCGGCCTTGATTGCGGCTTGAGCTTGGGCCTGGCCGGACTCCTCGACGGTGGTCTCGGCCCACCACGGGTCAGCCCAGCCCTGCGCACTGCACGTTCTGCGAATCATCCCGCGAATCTCAGCGACATCGTCGAATTTGGTGGGGTTGACGATGACGGCGAGCCGTGGCTTGGCGTCGGCGGCGGGCGGCGCGACCTGGGCGTCGGAGGAGGCGATCACGGCTCGGTCCGCCCTCGCCCGGTCCGCCCTTGCCCGGTCCAGCCCGCGGCGCTCGACGGCGTCCGCTTCGGTGCGGGCGAGGTATGCCGTCAGCGCAATGATGAGCACGACGATGAGGGCCGCGAGTCCCAGGAGGAACCAACTCGGGTCGGATGACATGGCCACACGCTATGGGATGAGGAGCCTTAAGTCCTCCGCGGTGCCTGGTTCCCACGTATTTGGGTGAGCCGGTCGGCAGAATCCGGGCATTCAAACAGGCAAAGGTGTGCTCGCCGCGCGCGTTTGCCCAGGTGGCGAGGTGTGCAGGTCGTTGTTTGCCTGTTTGAGTGCTCGGGCTTAGGCGCGTGGCGCGGTGAATTCGGCGAGGAAGTGGTCAGCAGGCGCGCTGAGTCCTCGCGGGGTAGGGCTTCGATGAGGCCGAGAACGCTCGTAAGGTCGATCTCGCCGGTGGTGCGTGCGACCTCGGCTAACGCGGTCGGATTGGGTATGCTGTCCATTGGGTCAACCGCCCCAACGTCAGTCTGGGTAGGAATGGCGTGGTGGCCGCGGGCGGCATCAGCACCGTCGCGCAGTGCCTTCAACGCGGACTCCACTGCGGCGCGAGCCGAGGCTCCAGCAAGTTCCAGCGGTAACGAGACGTTCTCGGCGGCGGTGAGGGTGGGGATGAGGTTGTAGGACTGGAAGACGAAGCCCACGTGGTCGCGGAGCAGGGTGGCGCGCGCCGTGGTGGAGAGCCCGGCCAACGGGGTTCCGTCGACGGAGACGACCCCTTTGGTGGGGGTATCCAAAGCGCCGGCCAGCCCCAGCAGGGTGCTCTTGCCGGAGCCGCTCGGGCCCATCACGGCGACCAGTTCACCCACCTCGACCACCAATGAGATTTCGGTCAGGGCCGCGACGTGCCGTGCCCCTTCGCCAAGGGTTCGGCTGACACCGACGAGTTCGAGGACGGGCGTGTTCATAGGACGTCTCCTTCGGTGTCGGCGTTTCGGGCTTGTGCGCTGGTCGCTCGTTGCGATCGGGTCATGATCGGCTCGATGTGGTCCAGCCAGCGGGCCTCGGCCTCCGTGCTGAAGATCAGGTGTTCCAACACCAACAGCCCGGGTATGTCGTCCGGCCCGGCTTGGAGCGCCCTCTTAGTGCGAGTGAGCTGCTGTAGGCGGGTCAGGGTGGCGCTGCGTTGCTTCTGCACGATCGAGGCAACGTCGACCCCGGGGGCGGTGACCGCAAGGGCAAACTTGATCGCCAACTCGTCGCGAGAGGTGGCAGACCGGTCGACCGGCGAATGCCACCAGTCGCTGACTTCGTCGCGGCCGCCGTTGGTCAGAGCGTAGGAAATGGTGCTGTCGTCGGAGCCGGTGGGGCCGGCGCTGATCACGAGGCCGTCGCGTTCAAGACGGCCGAGGGTGGTGTACACCTGGCCGACGTTCAGCGGCCAGGTATGAGCGGTGCGGGCTTCGAATTCTGCGCGAAGCGCGGCCCCGTACTGCGGTCCTGCGAGCAGCATGGCCAGCAAACTGTGCTTGACGGACACCTGGCCTCCCTTTCTGCATACTCAGTATTGTTGCTGTTGAGAGAATGTATACCGAGTATGCAGTGGGGCGCAAGGCGAGTTCGGACGCGGGCTTCCAGGCCCCTGCCTGCCGAAGCCCCCTTCAACCTACGGTAACGTAACCGTAGGTTAGAAATGGATCAACGATTCGCGGCACCAGGAGGTAGTCAGCGTGACTTCGCAGGTAGAAAACCCCAGCCTCGGGGACGATGCAACCCAACTGATCGAGAACTTCCGGGCCGTGCTGTCGCGGACGTTTGGCCACCGGGCCGATCTCGATGTGATTAGCCAAGAGCGGGGCTTACCCCCGTACGTCATGCGCGAGGTGCTCTCTGCGGAGCCTATGCGGGCGTTCATGCCGACACGTTTCGGCGGATTCGGCAACAGTCTTGCCCCGAGCCAGGCCGTGATGGAGGAAGCGGCATACCACTCTCTGGCCCTGGGGTTGACGATGGGCATCAGCGGCAGTTTGTTCGCCCAACCCGTCGCGAAGTATGGCGACGCATCGGTCGCCGAGCCAATCCTGTCGCGCATGGTCAGCGGTGGCAGTCTCGGCGGTTTGATGATCACCGAGCCGGATTACGGCACCGATGCGCTGTCGATGCGGACCGCGTGGCGCGCCGAGGGCGAGCACTATCGAGTGAAGGGGACTAAGCATTGGGCGGGTCTGTCCGGCTCGGCCGACTACTGGCTGGTTATGGCTCGCCCCGGCAAGGACGGCGACGAGATTGGCAACGGCATCGACCTGTTTATCTGTGACCAGAACGAACCCGACCAGTACATCAAGATGATCGAGCAGTATTCATCACTCGGGCTGTACAGCATCCCCTACGGCCGCAACAGTGTCGACGTGCTTGTTCCGTCCACGCATCGCCTGGATGGGGGTCGAGGCGGACTGAAAATGATGATGGATCTCTTGCATCGTTCCCGAGCAACCTTTGCCGGCAGTGCCGTGGGATTCATCCACCGCATGGTTGATGAGGCGGTCGCGCACGCTGCCGAGCGGGTTGTCTCTGGTCGACCCCTGAAGGAGTACGACCAGGTCCAGGCGCGGATAGCCCGGCTCCAGGGTCAGTGGGTCTGCGCCAGCGCACTGAGCCTGTGGACGTCGGAGAACGCTGGGCAGTCAACCGACCTGTCTCGGGCCGGCCGCTCGGCTAGTTCGGTCAAAACGGTAACCTCGGACTACATGCAGGAGTCGTCGCAATCAGTGCTGCAACTCCTTGGCGCCAAGGGCTACGCGTTGAGCCACGTCGCCGGTCGCGGTGTCGTCGACTCGCGTCCCTTCCAGATCTTTGAGGGATCCAACGACGTGTTGTATGCCCAGATGGGTGGCGAGATCGCCGAAGCGATGCGCCGGAGCGGCATTTCGAACCTGCGCGAGCAACTGTCGAAGGATGAGGCCACCCCCTTAGGCGCAGACCTCGCTGGCGCTCGCCTCGAGATCAGTGTCGACGAGCGACCCGTGCAGCGCCGCCTGGTCGAGATTGGCGTCATCGCCAGCCGCGTTTTCGCCCTCAGCGCGGTCCAGGACATGGGCAGCCGCGGCTTCGGTCAGGACCACATCTCGGTGGCAGTGGCGACTCTGTGCGAAGACATCGACGCCTGGGCATCGAAGCTGCGCGGCTCGCTCGCTCCCGAGGTCAGCACCGAGCCCATCCTGGCCGGCGCGTGGCGCCAACTCATGAACGCTGACCCTCCGTCCTAAGCTGACGGGATCGTCATGATCGCTCTCGGGGAGCCCTTGTCGTCGAAACGGCGCGAAGATAGGGCGATGAACAACGAGAAGAGCATGCGGGACAAGATGCTGGCGGGCGAGCTCTACATCGCGGATGATCCGCAGATCGCACACGATTCACAGCGAGCGCAGCGGTTGACCCACCGGATCAACACCATCGATCCGACGACGCCGGGAGCAGTGCGGGAGTTGCTGGTCGAACTCCTCGGCGGTTGTGGTGAAGACAGCGAGATCCGTCCGCCGCTGCAGTGTGACTTCGGATTCCAGACGACCATCGGCGCGCGGTGCTTCGCTAACTGGGGCCTGATCTTGCTCGACGTCGCGACCATCACGATCGGCGACGACGTGCAGATCGGCCCGAACGTCCAACTTCTGACCGCGACCCACCCCCTGGAGGCCGAGCCTCGTCGTCAGAAATGGGAAGCCGCGGAGCCGATCACCGTCGGCGACAACGTGTGGCTCGGGGGCGGTGTCATCGTCTGCCCCGGGGTGAGCATCGGTGCCAATACGGTGGTCGGTGCCGGGTCCGTGGTGACCCGCGACCTGCCCGCTGGAGTGCTCGCTGTGGGTTCACCGGCTCGGGTTCTACGCGAGCTCTAACCCAACTCAAGAACGACGCCGGCAACCGCGCGTCAGACGTTTTCGGTATGCCCGATCAGCATGGCTCGTCCGGAGGCCCATCCGGTGATGGCCTGGGGGACCGATAAGGCGATCAGCGCGATCACCGGCCACGTCCAGGCGCCGGTGGCGTCGTGCAGCACGCCGAGGGTCAAGGGACCCAGCGCGGCGGCGATCAGGTAACCCAAGCCCTGAGACATCGTCGACAGTGCGGACGTGTCGGACGCAGTGGCGGTGCGCAGGACGATCAAGGTCAGCACCAACGGGAAACTGCCGCCCATGCCGAAGCCAATCAGCATCGCCCACAGCACCGGGATCGCGCTAGGGGCGATCAGCAGGCCAAGAAACCCGGAGATGGACAGGGCCGCCAGGCCTAAGGGGAAGAAACGCTGATCGGCGCAGCGCGCGGCCCAAGCGGGGATCATCAGGGCCATCGGTATGCCGGACAGGGTAGTCACCGCCAGCAGCAGCCCGGCGTCGGAGGCTTCGATTCCGGCCTCAGCAAAGATCGAAGGAAGCCAGGCGAGGACCGCGTAAAACGTGGCGGACTGCATACCGAAGAAGATGGTGACCTGCCAGGCCAACGGCACCGTGAGCAGCGGCCCGATGCGACCACTTGACGCAGCAACAGAGGTGTCGTTCTTGCGTTGCGTTCGGGCATCAGCTGCCCGTGGCGCCCACAGCACCAGCGCGAGGGCCGCGGTCAGGAGCCACACCCCCAACCCGATCTGCCAGGTGTATGCCGAACTCAGCGGGACCGTGATCGCGGCACCGATCGCCGCCGAGGTGGTGAGGGTGGTCGTGTAGGCACCGGTCATCAGTCCGGGGTGACGCGGTGCGTCTCGCTTGACCAGCACCGGCAGCAGGACGTTGCCGACGGCGATGGCTGCGGAGATCAGGATGGTCCCCGCGAACAGGGCGCTGACCATTCCGGCGCTGCGCAGAAGCAAGCCGCCGCTTAGCACGATCAACGCCAAAGCCGCTGTGGCGTCGAGGCCCAGGCGGGCGGTGATCTGCGGTGTGAGTACGCCGAAGATCCCGAAGCAGAGCACGGGAGTCGCCGCCAGGACTGAGACTTCGAGGGCGCTGAGTGATAACTGGTTGGTCAGTAGGTCCAGGACGGGGCCCACGCCTGAGATGGGGCCGCGCAGGTTGACCGCCAAGGCCACGATGCCGGCGATGATGAGCGCGCGTCGAAGCCAGCGGGAACCTCCCGGCGTCTGAGTCACGGACGGCACCCTCTCTGCGTCTGCGGACTGCTGCAGCCGTTGGCGGCCAACCACCCGACCCTAGGCCCTCCCGAGCCGCGAGCGCCGGCATACCGAAGACTTCCGGCAGATAGGGCCTGGCCCTTTTGTCAACCGTGCTTCGTGCGCTGCATCCTAGGTCTTGCGCTGCCTTGCAAGGCAGCGCAAGACGGGAAAGGCAGCGCACTAGGTTGGGGCAACATCACGTCCTGGCGAGAACTACTGAAGTGAGGCAACCGATGGGCATGCTGATCACGGGCATCCGCGAGCTGGTGACCTGCGACGACACCCTCGACGGTGCCGACCACGCTGACGGTTTGGGCATCGTGGCTGACGCTGCGGTGATTGTGGGCCGCGACCCGGAGACCAACGAATCCAGCGTGTTATGGCTGGGCCGCGCAGCCGAGGCCCCGGCCGCCGATTGGGCTATCGACCTGGGCGGCAAGTCGGTGTTGCCGGGGTTTGTTGACAGCCATAGCCACCTGGTGTTTGCGGGGGATCGGTCGGCCGAGGGTGTGGCGCAGATGATGGGTCAGCCCTACGACGGCGGCGGGCCGTCGGTGACGGTCGCCGCCACCCAGGCCGCCAGCGACGACGAGTTGCGGACGCTGCTGCGCGCGCGGGCGGACGAGATGCGTTCGCAGGGGACGACGACGATCGAGATCAAAAGTGGCTACGGGTACACCGCCGAAGACCACGTTCGTATGCTGCGTCTCGCCTCCGAGGTCACGACCGAGGTCACGTTCTTGGCTGGGCATGCGGTGCCGCCGGGCTCGTTGGTGGGTGGGGCTCCAATGGGCGACCGGTCGGCATACGTCGAGTTGGTGGGCGGCGAGATGTTGACCGCAGCGCTGCCGTACGCAAAGTGGATCGACGTGTTCTGTGAGCCCACGAGCCCGCACGCCCTCGATGTCGATGAGTCCCGGCAGGTCCTCAAGGCGGGGGTCGCCGCTGGTCTGGGGGCTCGAGTGCACGGCAACCAACTCGCACCCGGGCCGGGCGTGCAGCTGGCGGTCGAGCTAGGGGCGGCCAGTGTCGACCACTGCACCTATCTGTCGTCGGCAGACGTCGAGGCGCTGGTCGGCGCGAGCGACACCACCGTCGCCACGTTGTTGCCGGGAGTGGAGTTTTCGACGCATTCGCCGTTCCCCGATGCGCGGCGCCTGCTCGACGCTGGAGTGTCGGTCGCGTTGGCCACCGGCTGCAACCCGGGGACCTGCTATTCGACGTCGATGCCGTTCGTGATTGCGCTGGCCGTGCGCGAGATGGGCATGACGCCCGCCGAAGCCGTCCGGGCAGCAACCCTGACTGCGGCGAAGGCTCTACGCCGAGACGATGTCGGGCTGATCCGCGTCGGGGGTCGAGCCGATCTCGCCGTGCTCGACGCACCGACATACCTGCATCTGCCGTATCGTCCGGGCGTGCCGATCGCGAAGACCCTCGAGGTCTGAGGGCCCTGAAAGTGTGACGGCCCCTCGTGCGGCGGCCTGATCGGGCTACCTCGGAGAGCCGCCGCTCAGGGCTGCCGCTTGCCTCACTCGACGCGCTTCCGTCGCCTCCATGCATCGCCTTGTGTCGAAAAGCTCGCCGTGTATGCCGAGCTTTTGTGTGCAGGCCCATCCATCGGGATCGGCGTGGCGAGAGTCGGGGCGTAACCGAGGCGGGAGGTGCCGGGTATGCCGAGGTGAAAGCGGGCGGTCGGGGCGCGGTGCAGCCTTTAGGCTGGGCGGATGATCGATCTGCGGCTGCTGCGTGACGACCCCGACCGTGTGCGCGCCTCGCAGCGCGCGCGTGGCGAAGACGAAACGCTGGTGGACACGGTGCTGTCCGCCGACGAACATCACCGTGCATCGCTGACCGAGTTCGAAGGCCTACGGGCGCAGCAAAAGTCCATCGGCCGGGACGTGGCCAAGGCCCAGGGTGAGGAGAAAACGCAGCTCCTCCAACAGGTCAAAGAGACCTCGCAGCGTGTCAAAGACCTCGAGAAGCAGTACCGCGAGGCCGAACAGGTCCGCGACGAGGCCATCGCCGCGATCGGCAACGTCATCGTCGACGGGGTCCCAGCCGGCGGCGAAGACGACTTCACGCTCGTCGAAGAGGTGGGCACCCCGCGCGATTTTGCGGCCGAGGGCTTCGAGCCCAAGGACCACCTCGAGGTTGCCGCCACGCTCGACGCCCTCGACATGGCTCGTGGGGCCAAGGTCTCCGGGTCGCGTTTCTACTACCTCAAAGGCGTCGGCGCCCGACTCGAGATGGCGCTGTTGCTGTTGGCCCTCGACCGCGCCCGCGAGGCCGGATTCACTCAACTCAAAGTGCCCACCCTCGTGCTCCCAGAAACCATGACCGGTGCCGGGTTCCTCGATGCTCACGCGGACGAGGTCTACCGCCTCGAAGCCGACGACCTCTACCTCACCGGCACCTCGGAGGTCGCGCTTGCGGGCTACCACTCCGACGAAATCCTCGACCTGACCGACGGTCCCAAGCGCTACACCGCCCTGTCGACGTGCTTTCGACGTGAGGCCGGTAGCCACGGCAAAGACACCCGGGGCATCATCCGGGTCCACGAGTTCCAAAAGGTCGAAATGTTCGCCTACTGCCGCCCCGAGGACGCCGAGGCCGAACACCAGCGGATGCTCGGCCTCGAGCGCGCGATGCTCGACAGCATGAACATTCCCTACCGCATCATTGACACCGCAGCCGGCGACCTCGGTGGCCCGGCCGCGCGCAAATTCGACTGTGAGGCATGGGTTCCCACCCAGGGTAGGTATCGCGAGCTGACCTCGACCTCGAACTGCACGACATACCAGGCCCGTCGCCTCAACACGCGTGAACGTAACCCCAACGGCTCAGGCACCCGCATGGTCGCCACGCTGAACGGGACCATGGCCACCACTCGCTGGCTCGTCGCGCTGCTCGAAAATCACCAACAGGAAGACGGCTCGGTGAGCGTCCCAGAAGCACTACAGCCCTACCTCGGCACTGACCTGTTGCTCCCCGCCTGACCGCACCAAGGCATAGGGATCAGGTGAGTTCGGACTCTTCCCGGGCGCCCACCAATCGCAGATGACGCTTGAGTTCGGGCAGCATTTCCTCGAGGAGCCCGTCTACATCGTCCGTGGTCGGCGTGGCGTAGAAACCTGCCGAATCTGGTGCGCGGTAGTACAACCCGGCCGGTCGCGTTTCGCCGTCGACCTCGTGGGCCCACGGCAAGTAGATGATGCTGACCTGTTGGCCGTCGATGTCGACGTCGTTTGCCGCCGGTGCTTCGTGCCCACGGGGGAAGGGGACGATGCGTGCGTCCTGGGTGGTGCCGTCCTGGTCCATGGGGGACTCCTTCACTGGGGTGACCCCACCGTTCCACAAAATCGCGCCGAATGAGAATACGGAGCCGGCGTCATCCGTTTGACGGAGGTATGCCGACCCGCAGCGACATAGCCTGGTGCGGTGATGCGCATGGACGCCTTCGAGCAAGCCTTCGGGGCCGACGAGGACTGGGAACGGCCGGGGCCGACGGTTCGTCAACGCATCAATGACGTCTGGGCCGCCCTCGGATTCTTTGCCCTCAGCGCGCTGGGTAGTGAACTGTCGCGATCTGTCGGCGCCTACAGCGAGTCCCCGAGGAGCCTTCTTGAGATCTATGGCGCCCTCGGCTCGGCGGCCCTCCTGCTGATCTGGCGACGTTCGCACCCGGTGATCGTGCCGATGGCGGCGACGATGCACCTGCTGTTTGTGGGCTCCTTGGTGCCGTTGGTGGTCTCGAGCCTGCCGATGCAACTGTTGTACTTCTTCGCGATCTACAGCGGTGTGGCCTGGGCCAAGGATCGGCGGATAGCGACCTACCTCGTCGCCGCTATCGCCGTGGCCACCTTCGCCTGGGTGGCGTGGTTTGTGGCCCTGAGCTCGGGTATGCAGGAACTCACCGGGGAAGCCATCGCTGAGGGGGAGGGCCCCATCCCGCCGATCCTCGGGGTGGCCGGGTTAGTCGTCCTGAACAACGTCATGTACTTCGGAGGGGCGGCCCTGCTAGGTCAAGTGGCCTGGCGCCGGGCGTTGAATCACGCCCACGTCGTCGAACAAGCAGCCACGATCAGCGACCAAGCGCAGCGGCTGCGTGATCAGGCGGTGGTCGCCGAGCGGCTGCGGATCGCCCGCGAGCTGCACGACGTCGTGGCCCACCACATTTCGGTCATGGGGGTCCAGGCCGCCGGTGCGAGGCGGGTCATGGACCATGATCGCGCTGCCACCGCGCAGGCTTTGCGAGCGATCGAGGAGTCCTCACGTGACGCCGTCGCGCAGATGCGCGACCTACTGGGCACGCTGCGCACGGGTGAACGCGAAGCCAACGGTGCACACATGCTCGACGTCCCCGACACCCCGGATCGCTCGCCGCAACCGGGCCTGGCCGACCTGCCTGCATTGGTCGAAGCGGGTAGGAACCCGGGGTGCTCCGTGCGGCTGACGTGCGCACCGGAAGGCGACATCGGTGAGGTGTCGGCTCCCGTTCAGTTGTCCGTCTACCGGATCGTTCAAGAAGCGCTGGCCAACGTGCGCAAGCACTCGACCGCCTCGCTCGCCCCCGTGGTCATTCGGATCGAACGCGACGTCAACCGAGTCGAGGTCGAGGTGGTCGACAACGGCATCACCCGCCGCGGCACCGGCGGCACTGGCCTGGGTTTGCTGGGCATGTCCGAGCGTGCGCGCCACCTCTGCGGTGGGTTGGAGATCGGCGCCCGGCGCAGCGGAGGATACCGGGTGCGGGCCTGGTTCCCGATGGACGGCGCCCGACGCGAGCACGATGGGGTCCGGAACGTCGGCGATGGGGTCCGGAACGACGGCGATGGGACACACAACAAGCACGGTGCTGACGTATGACCCCTCCCCGGACCTCCGTTTCCGAACCCGCTATTACGGTGGTGTTGGTTGACGACCAGCCGTTATTGCGCAGCGGATTCTCGATGATCCTGTCGACCGAGCCCGACCTAGAGGTCATCGGGACGGCGGGCGACGGTCAGCAGGCTATCGACGTGGTGGCACAGTTGCGGCCCGACGTGGTGCTGATGGACGTCCAGATGCCGGTGCTCGATGGCATCGAATCCACCCGAGCCATCATCGCGGCAGCCCGCGCGGCGCAGGTGAAGCCGCCCAAGATCGTCATGCTGACCACGTTTGACCGCGACGACTACCTCTTCGATGCGCTCGCCGCCGGGGCGAGCGGCTTCCTGCTCAAAAATGCCGACGCCGACCACCTCGTCCAGGGCATCCGCACGGTCCACAGCGGGCACGCGCTGCTCGCCCCGGAGGTCACACAGCGCGTCATCGCCGCCGCACACTCCAGTGCGGCCCACTCCAGCGAGGCCGCCGCTTCGACCCCGCAGAGCCTCGATCGCCGGAGCGCCTCGTCGACCAGCCGACCCTCGTCCCAGTCGCCTGCGGGTGAGGTCACCCGAGCGGACGGCATACCGACGGATCTGACCGCCCGCGAGACCGAAGTGCTCCGTGCCTTGGCCACCGGCCTGAGCAACGCCGAGATCGCGGCCTCGCTCTGTTTATCCGAGGCCACCGTCAAATCCCACGTGTCCAACGTGCTCGCCAAACTCGGCGTCCGCGATCGGGTGCAAGCGGTCATTGCGGCTTACCGCGCAGGCCTCGCTCCGTCGAAGGGATGAGGGCGATAGATCCCTCTGATGACGGATGTGCCCTGCGGGAGCGGCTCGTAGGTTAAGAACACCACTCAGCCCAGGCAACAAAGGGGTAAAGATGCTTGAAGTCGATGGACTCACACGGACCTTCGGCGATCTCACGGCCGTCGATGGGGTCTCATTTGAGGTGCCACCGGGCGCGATGGTCGGATTTGTCGGAGGCAACGGGGCCGGCAAAACCACCACGATGCGGATGATCATGGGGATTCTGACGCCCACGGGTGGTCAGAGCCGTTGGCGGGGGACGGAATTGAACCGGGCCACGCGCTCGCGCTTCGGCTATATGCCGGAAGAGCGCGGCCTCTACCCTAAGCAGCCGGTGCTCGACCAACTCGTCTACCTGGGCCGACTGCACGGCATGAGCTCCGCCGCCGCCAAAGCCCGAGTCAGCGACCTGCTGGAGCGCTTCGGCCTCGGGACGCGGATGAGCGACAAGGTGGAGACGCTGTCGCTCGGCAACCAGCAGCGCGGGCAGATCATTGCCGCAGTGCTCGGCGACCCGATCGCGTTGATCCTGGACGAACCGTTCTCCGGTCTGGATCCGGCTGCGGTCGATCAAATGTCGGCGCTGCTGCGTGAATACACCGCCGACGACGTGCCGGTGCTCTTTAGTTCCCACCAGCTCGACCTCGTCGACCGGCTCTGCGACTCCATCGTCGTGTTGGCTAGGGGCAAAGTGGTGGCCTCCGGCACGTCGGCCCAGCTGCGCGAAGGAGGTCCGTTGCGCTACCGACTGACCGTCGATCAGGACGCCGGCTGGGTCCGCGGTATGCCGCATCTGCGGGTTCTCGACGTCGACGCCGCCACGGTGTTGGTCGAGCCCGATGACGAAGGCGCCGCCCAACACCTGCTGACCGAAGCCGTGTCACGTGGCCCGGTCCGCGAATTCAGCCGAGTCATCCCCAGCCTGAGCGAGATCTACCGGGAGGTCGCATCATGAGCACGTCCGCAACGTCCGACGCAACGTCGGCTGCCGAGGCCCCAGCCCCCGCTACCCACACCAGGCCCTGGGCGTTGGTCGCTGCCCGCGAGATTCGGGTGAAGCTGACCGACCGTAACTTCCTCATTTCCACCGGCATCACGCTGCTGCTGGTGGTCGCGCTCCTGGGCGTGCAGGCGTTCCTCGCCAGCCAAGACTCCGCCCCCGAATACACCGTCGCGGTGACCTCGGCCGACGGCGAGGCGCTGGTGGCCCAAGCCGAGTCCGCCCTCAAAACGACCGACGACGGGGCCACGGTGACACCGGTGATCGTGGCCGACGCGACGGCTGGGGAGGCTCTGTTGACCAGCGAAGAGGCCGACGCTTCCTCCTGCAGGACGGCGATGAGTGGACGTTGAGCTCCGACGGAGGCGCGCCGGGCGATCTCGAAGCGGCAGTCACCGACGCCGTCCGATCCTCGGCCCTGGCGACCAATGTGGAAGAAGCCGGCACGTCGCTACCCGCGCTGATGGACAACACCGAACTGACCACCGACGACATTTCGGGGGACGGAACGCAAGAGATTGTTTTGGCGGTCGCCGGGATCGTCTTCGGTGCGTTGTTCTACATGGCTTCGCTCGTCTTCGGCCTCAGCATCGCCAACAGCGTCGTCGAAGAGAAACAGTCGCGGATCGTTGAGATCTTGGCTGCCGTCATACCCACGCGTTCGCTCCTTGCGGGCAAGGTGCTCGGCAACACCGTGCTGGCCTTTGGGCAGATGGCGATCTTTGTGGGGGTCG
>JAABUN010002780.1_pt1 | contig 29545 bp, 29 predicted proteins | sample 5559311 | NCBI WGS metagenome assembly JAABUN01 (sample SAMN10711877, study PRJNA513370) | rock metagenome | isolation source: Antarctica rocks | place: Antarctica: Victoria Land, Siegfried Peak sud | reverse complement strand
CGGCACGAACCTATGCACAGTTAGACCAAGCAATCACGGATGCTCTGGCTGCGGTCACTACCCAAGATATTATCGGTTGGTTTACCCATTGCTGTTGCTATGTTTCACCCAATTGAGAACTGCTGTATTGATATTGTCCGAAGTCGATGAGTAAATTTAGCTGACTGGCAAAGTTAGGCTAAATAGATATAGATAGCTTTGCTCTCCTTGCCAGGACAATATTTGGCGTTGCTGATTAGATGTATGAATTTTGGTGTAGAGACGTTGCAATGCAACGTCTCTACGTTGGTTTTGAGATCACGCAAAATCATTTTCATACCTAAATTCAGCAACGCCCAATATTTTTGTTAACACACATACGTCAAAAGGTAAGTTTAGACTCTCTAAACCTACCTTCTGCAACTACTTCTACAAAACCAAGTAACTAAAAAGCATAGCCTAAACAGAAAAGATATATCTCAGCGCTGCTAAAGCGAAATTAATAAAACCTATCAAATTAAAACTATGAATAGGTTATCAACATATCTGAGCCATTACCCGTATTTATGCTTCAATTTGTCTAACTACTGTCAAAGCAGAATAACTAACTCCAGCCGTGCCTTCACCGGGATGAGTGGAGTCGCCAACTAACCACAAATGCTTAATCGGGGTGCGGTTGGCAAAACCAAAAGGGCCAAAAGTGGGGATTCTTTGCCCAATACCACCAACAACTCCACAGTCACGGGCTGTATAACGGGCAAAAGTGCGGGGAGTTGCAGCTTCTTGGTAGTGAATGGTTTCTGGAGTGAGGTGGAAAAATTGCGCTAAGTGAGCGATCGCTTTTTCTGTATATTCTTGCTTCATTGCTTCATAATCACCACGCCACCAAGGATGAGGATCGACAAAGGAAGATGCGATAATTGTGGCAAATCCATCCGGGGCGCGTCCATCGCCTGCATGACTAACGGAGACAAATAAAGAATTATTTTCGCCAATAGTTCCCTCTCCATCGTAGAGAAATTGTAAATGCGGCGGACAATTAAGAGGAATTGCCGCTTGTTTTACGCCCAAATACACCACAAAAGCCCCGGATGCTTGCGGGAGTTTTTCTACTCGCCGAGTGTAACCTTGAGGAGCGTTTCTGCCTAATAGCTGCACTAAGTTTTGCACAGTAACATTAGCAACTATTTCATCGGCTGGTTGCGTCCAAACTTCACCGTTTTTTTGATTGCGAATTACTACCCCCGTAGGTTTACCGTCTTTTACCTCAATGCTTTCTACGGTGTGACGCATCAACAGCTTACCGCCATCTCTCCTTAAAGTAGCTACTAATAAGTCACTCAATACCTGCATACTACCTTGCAAGTGAAACAATCCTTGGGGTAATTGCGAAACATTCAACGCCGTTGCAGCATAGAGTAGCGCTGTTTCTTCTGCATCTACCTGAGAATAAAGCTTGAGTTGCAAATCTAGAAAAGTTCGCAAACGGCGATCGCCTTCTAACCCATAGCTTCGCAGCGCATCTCCTACGGTCATTAAGGTATAGGGCAAGGTAATTAGAGTTCCAGGGCGTACAGCCTTAGTTAGCTGCCACAAATCCCATAAATTACGGGGAGGTAGTACCGGATCTCGTCCTTGAAACGCCCAACTAGCCTGAAATAAATCCTCTAACAATTTCCAAAAATTTTGACTACCAGGAAACTGTCGTAAGCGTTCTTCATGCCACTTTTCGCGGCTTCTCCATACATTAATTGGTTTACTTTCACTAGGTAAATATACCGCACAAGCTGGATCGCAGGGCGTAGCTGTGGGTAAATCTATTTCTAATTCTGAAAATATGCGGTGATGTATCCCACCAGGTTCTAAACCAGCTACTTGAGTAGCGCCCACATCAAAGGTAAATCCTTGGCGTTTAAAGGTAGAAGCACAACCTCCAGGAACTATAGCTTGATCTAAAATTATGACTTCATAGCCGCGATGTGCTAATAATGCCCCCGCCGTTAAACCGCCAATTCCTGCTCCAATGACAACGATGCGGGATTTATTACTTTTTGCTGGGCTAGGCATAGATGAATAATGAAAGCTTACTTTACATATTTTAATATTAATTTATGTTGAATAAAAAGTTTCTAGTCAATCAATTATTAAATATCCTAGCAATTGCTAGGATTATATCCAATATTATAGACACTCAGTTATCTTAGAAATTGAAGCAACTCAAGAAAGAAAGTTGAAGTCAACTTTAATAAAGCAATAGTAATAATTTTTTAATTTAAACAGGTTTAAATATGGCAAAATCTCAATATGAAAGCTATTGCCAAGGAGTACCTACAAGTTTAGTTAAAGAAAAATTTGGAGATGCCAATGTTTATGCCCAAGATGCTAAATCGATACTAACAAAAGCTAGTGGATTTATATCAGCTTACGATTTTACACTCAATCCATATCGGGGTTGCCAATATGGATGTAGCTATTGTTATGCGGCGGCATTTAGTCCCAATAGTCAGATGCGTCAAGACTGGGGTAAGTGGGTAATTATCAAGCAAAATGCGGCAGACATTTTAGCCAAAGAATTGGATAAATGGTATCAGAAAAATCCAGATAAGTCTCCTACTATTTATATGAGTAGTGTTACCGATCCTTATCAACCAATCGAGTCAAAAACACAAGTAACTCGCCAGTTGTTGGAGGTAATGCGTGAATATTGTCCCATACTTGTAATTCAAACTCGTAGTCCTATAATTACTAGAGACATTGATATTTTACAGAGATTTAAGTATTTGCGGATAAATATAAGTGTTCCTACAGGTAGTGAATCTGTGAGAAAAGATTTTGAACCGCGATCGCCTAGTATTAAAGCTAGACTTAATGCCGTAAAAGCAATCAGAAAAAGTATCGATCCTTTAAAAGGCTATCAACCAAAAATTTCTATTACAATTACCCCTTTACTTCCTACATTGCCATCTGATGAAGCCGCTTTTATTGACAAACTAAAAATTGCCGATAGAGTTGTAATTCAAGAATTTCACACCAGCCATAGCCGCTCTCTTGTAGCAGGAACTCGTAAAGAAGCTGAAGAAATTAAGCAAAAATACTCTTACTGGTATAACGACGAGCAATTAAGCTATCTAATGTTTAAAGAAAAGTTGGTATCTCAACTTCCAGGCGTAGAAATTAAAGAAGGTAAAGAAGGATTTGGTTATGAGTAATCCGTTTACTAATTGGTTGCAAAGTCGCAAATTTAGTGATGCACTTAATCAAGGCAATATTCAATTAGCTCAAGAGTTATTAGAAAAGAAACAAAGAGTAGGAGCAAGATTATCACTCCTAGAAAAGGTTTTTAGAGACAAAATTCAGTCGGAGCAAAGTTCAAAAAACTATGAAAGAGAAGTCATTGTTCTGCGCTCTCAAATGAGCCAAAACTCGCAGCTTATTGAGCAACTAACTACCAAATATAAGCGACTTGAACAATCTATAGAATCTACACACAATCAAATAAAGCATAAAGAACAAGAATTCATCTTAATTCAACAGAAATTAAAAGACCTCGCCAAAGAAAATGGTTCACTTCAAAAAGAGTTAGCAATATCTATTGAAGAAATAGAAGGTTTATGCGACCAACTAAAGCATAAAGAATATGAATTTATCTTGATTCAACAGCAACTAGAAACCCGTAGACAAGAAGGCAGTTCACTTCAAAAACAATTAGAAATATCTAGGCGACAAACAGAAGCCTTACATAATCGAGTAAAGCATGAAGAACAAGAAGCTATCTCAATTCACCAGCAAATAGAGGCTTATAAGCAAGAAAAACGGGTTTTACTTAATCAAATATCTAAACCGTTAGTTGATAACTCATTACTCGCTCAAAATAAAGATTTCATTTATTTAGTAAAAAATAAATTTAAGTTTAATGAAATCAACGACAAATTGCTGCAATGTACTGGTATTGACAAAGAAATATTTTATGATTTGGAAGAACTAGGGCGCGTTCAACTATCCAAAAGCTTTTTTATGCGGGAGTTTCTTTATTCAGAAATTTCTCAAATAGAAACCTTAAGCAATATTCCTGAAAATCCAGAACTGGCGATCGCATCTGGCAAAAACTTGTGCGAGAAAGTAATAGAACCAATCCAACAGCAGCTAGGAAGAATAAGCAGTCGTTCGGCTTACCATTCGCGTGCAGTAAATAGTAAAGGCGCAGAAAACAAAAATCAATATAACTGTGCAACAAATGAATCAAACTACGCCAAACATATTTGGGATGTTAGAGATGCAGAGGGTTATATGGGCGCGACAGCCTGCATTATTGTCACGTCGTTTATTCCTTACTACGAAAAGACCGGAGATTGGACGACTTTAGCTTGGTGGATACATGATCGCATTCCTGATTATGCTGAATTAGAATTTTTCTCCAAATATGCAGCTTTTAACGTTAGCTGGCATGAGAATCCAAACTATCCTAAGTCTATCTATAGCTACATACAAGATCCGCACACCAATAAAAACAGTGGGTATTTGACAAAAGAAGGAATGGACAATTTTACAGGTTCTCACGCCGAGTTTTATCAAGAATTTGTCCAAGGTCTGATAATCTAAGGCAAAATTATTTGATTGTGAGGCAAGACGATTTTACCAACCGCCGAACAAGGAATCATTTGTATTACCTTGTGCCAATCCTTAACGAATACCTTTATGCCTATCTTTGTTATCCGCCTAGATGAACGAACGGGTAATGTTTTTATTTTGGCTGGCGATAACATAGAACTTTATCGCAACGGTCTTTGGAGGTTCTGAGAATGAATCCTGACTTTACTACAATGACTAAAGTGGAACTTCGGGCTTATGTAGTTGCTAATCCAAGCGATCAGGCTGCTTTTTATGCCTTTGTTGATCGCTTTACAGCTAACGCAGGAGCGGAAACCTTTGCTGTACCTCAATCGCCCGATGAAGTTGAGGCAATTGAAAAATTAGTTCAGCAGAAAGTTGAACAGTTGAAAAAGAAGTAAGTTAAGTTTGCTATAAACGCTCTATAGTTAACTTTTTTGTAAAATGAACCCATCTATCATTGACGAAGTATTTGAGCGATTGAAAGTAATGCCTCAAAGCTTGCAGCAACAAGTACTTGAATTTACGAAGACTTTAACAGATTCAAATACCGTAAAAGGTGTTCCCGGTTCTCAACTACTGCGATTTGCAGGCACTATTCCATTAGACGAGCTTAATTTAATGAGCGAAGCTATTAACCAAGACTGCGAACAAGTAGATAGCAATGAATGGTAGTTACTTGCTAGATACAAACATTGTTATTGCGCTATTTGCAGATGAGATAGAAGTTAAAAAAAGCCTTGCAACTGCTAACGAAGTTTTTATTTCCAGTATTACGGTTGGTGAATTGTGCTACAGCGCAAAAAAATCCGCGCGTTCAACGGAGAATTTGGAGCGAATTAAAAATTTTGTCGCTAGTATTACGGTGCTTGGATGCGAGCTAGAAACTGCTTATTGCTATGGAGAGGTTAAAAATAAGCTACGTTTTAAAGGCAAACCATTACCTCAAAATGATGTTTGGATTGCTGCTATTACACTTTGATATAATCTCACGCTCGTTACACGCGATGCTCATTTTAAGGAAGTTGAAAATCTGCAAACTGTTACTTGGTAAATTGCAGGGATAAGAAGCATAAAGCTTAACTATGGGCGAAATTGACCAAAAATATAATAACTGGCATGGCAGCCTTAACTTAGTTTATGCCCAGCAGCAGGGAAAAACTCAGATAATTCATAGTCAAATGAAAGCGCCGCTAAAAGTGCAGCGTCCGTTTTATCCAGAAGACGGGATTTGTCATAGCGTAGTTTTGCATACGGCGGGGGGAATTGTGGGAGGCGATCGCAATTCTCTATCTTTTCACCTCCAACCCAATGCCCAAGCCTTAATTACAACTGCAACGGCAAGTAAAATTTATCGTAGTGATGGCTTGCCAGCAAAACAAAGTATGCAGATGCGAGTAGATACTGATGCTTGCTTAGAATGGTTGCCTCAAGAGACGATTGTATTTGATGGAGCAATTTATCGCCAAGACTTGCGGGTAGAACTAGCAGTGGGCGCTAGATGGCTGGGTTGGGAAATTACCCGATTTGGACGCACAGCCAGAGGAGAAAGGTTTTTACACGGCGAATGGAAGTCGCATACAGAAGTTTGGCAGCTTGGATTACCCTTGTGGATTGATAGGCAATGGCTACCCGCCGGAGAGAAAATTATTGACAGCCCTCATGGTTTAGCTGGGCAGCCAATTGTGGGTAGTTTAGCTTGGATTGGGCAAGCTGTAGAGCCGGAAATAGTCGAAAAAGCGCGGGTTCTGTGGCACACGCATCATATTACTGATTCTCCAAGCCAAGGAGGAGTAACTCGTCTGCCTACGGGCTTATTGTGTCGTTATCGTGGATCTTCTACAACAGAAGTGCGAAACTGGTTTACAGATGTATGGCAGTTACTACGTGCTTCATTTTTAAAACGATCTATTTGTCCGCCCAGAGTTTGGCTATGAAGGAATTATTCAATGCAACTTACGCCCCAGGAAAAAGATAAACTACTAATTTTTACGGCGGCATTAGTCGCCGAAAGACGCAAGCAAAGAGGATTGAAGCTAAACTATCCCGAAGCTGTCGCTTATCTTTCCGCAGCCATCTTAGAAGGAGCTAGAGACGGACGCACGGTAACAGAATTGATGAGTTACGGCACAACGCTACTCACGCGAGATGAGGTGATGGAAGGAGTACCAGAAATGATTGCTGACGTACAGGTAGAAGCCACCTTTCCCGATGGAACGAAATTAGTTACCGTTCATAATCCAATTTTGTAGTTTTCATCCAAAATTATGGTTAAAAGACAAGTCTGGTTCGATCAGGGAGCGAGTTTCCCCGTCTAGCACTTTGACTAAGCGGTTATAAATTTCCTGTGCCTGTTGGGGAGAATCGCCAATACTTGTGACTCCAAGCTTGCCAAACTCGGAAAGGCAACCCATCAAGTGAAAAACTGTACCTGTTTCTGTACCAGAGTCAAAATGCAGCCTGTGCGTAGCGATAATGTCCATCAAATCGTTGGGTAACAATCCCTTGTAGCGCTCTTTTTGGAGGTTGTCTGTCGCCGTGTAATATTTTTCGCGCCCTTGCTGACTGTAAAATAGTCCCGTAGAAAGGTCGTAACGTCCATTAGTTAACAGTTTCAAGGTCATAAATGGATGAGTAGTCCCACCTTTACGCAGATTGATTTCGATCGCCTGAACCTCCCAACTATCGCCATCAATTCCGGGCTGACGAACGGCAATAAAATCAACGCCAAATCGCTCTAATGCGCCTTTTTCTGCCAGTGTTCTGCCAACTTTTAACCCCAAATCTTGAATCTGCAAACGGTAAGCTTCATCTGCGGGAAAGCGACAACCAAGATAAATTTGCCCGTCGGGGCCGCCTAAAATTTGGTCGTGGGTAGATAATATTTCTACTTCACCATTAGGGGTAATTCTACCTTGAACGCTAGGACTTCGCTTTTCTTCTCCCTCCACAAATTCCTCAACTATTGCGCCAATTTCAGGAATCCGCCCCGAAAAATTATCCCAATTTTCTGACTTTGCTTGAAAGCGCATTTGCTGTAACTGTTGTCTAATTCCTTCAGGCTTTTCTGGTGGGGAAGCAATATTTTGAATTGGTCTCAAATCAAGTATTGCATTAGCTTCGCCAGAAATTCCTTCATTGAGTTTAACTACCATGCGTTTTATTTGCGGCTTTTGTTCCCATAATTGGCTTATGGCTATTATTAATTCCTCTACATTCCATAAGCTTTCGTTACTGCCATCAGGGTAAGGAATGCCACTTTGGGCAAAGATTTGTCTACTACCGCTTTTTGTTCCCCAAATTTGCAATCTGGGATCTGCCGCATATAATGGTACGCCGATTTGCACAGATAAATCTCGCTCCCAAGACGAGGAGTTGTAACAAATCATAAAAGACTTTCCTGGGCGTAATGCCTGACGTAGCCGCGCTATTAACCGGGGGCGTTCTAAAATTTTCTGAGTTAGAGGTTTGTGAGAAGAATCGTAAGTAGAAAGCAATAATAAGCGATCGCGGGCATGAGAAAAAGGTATACCTGGTAATAATTGCAAATAGTAATCAATTACGCTGGGATGCAGGGGTTGAGACGTAACATAAATTAGTCGCGTGCGCGGATTTTGCAGGCGAATCAAGGAAAATAACAGCCTTTCTTCGTAGTGGTGGACTCCATCAATTTTCAGCAATTCCCGCCGATCTAAGCTGAGGGAGGGAATTACTAAAATATCCCCATCGCTACGATCGAAGTCCTCTACCGTGTACCAGTACTCACGCAAAAAAGCCTGCAACTGGCGAAATTGTAGTTCTTGTTCTGATAAAGAAGAACTGTCTATTATTTGCATCGCCTCAGCCCTACCACGAATCGCAATTATATGCGATTCTACTGCGGCTACCGAGGCTTGCAACATACATCGGGAGAACGATTGACAGAACTAGAGCAATTGTCTCTCTTTTCCTCAATCTTAAATAACTGTACCATCCTTGATTACGGCATTTTTTAGCACAACTACAATTCCACTACGGATATAGAAACCCTGACTTTCTTTTTCGGCTTCTTCTACTCGATCTCTATTAATTATTTGGACATCGCAGCCTATGCGAGCATTTTTGTCAATTATCGCGCGGCGAATAGTACTATTTGAGCCAATCCCTAAAGGAACTTGATTGCTCTGCCCAAGAGATTGTTCTTCAGCAAAGGGTTGATAATAGTCAGCCCCCATAATTAGAGAGTCGTCAATTGTGCAACCATCTTCTACGCGCGATCGCACTCCTAGCACCGAATGCTGAATCCGACAACTTTTTAAGATACAACCTTCGCCAATAATTGATTCTGTCACCTGGCAGTTTAGCAGCTTACTAGGGGGCAAATAACGAGAGCGAGTGTAGATTGGGGCAAGCTCGTCATAAAAGCTAAAAGGTGGGTGCGGTTGCTTTGTTAAAGCTAGATTAGCGTCATAAAATGACTCTATAGTCCCGATATCTTCCCAATAGCCATTAAATAAGTAAGCCTGGACGTTGAGATCCTTCGCTGCTGCTGGAATAATCTCTTTACCAAAATCTGTTTGTTCTAAAGATGCCTTCAATAAGTTGATTAAAACTTGTTTTTTAAAGACATAAATACCCATTGAAGCGATGTAGGGTTGTTGCTGCGCCTGCTCTTTAGTCAAGCCCAAAATTGTTGTATCTACCTGCATTCGCCGCAATTCTTCACCCTTGGGCTTTTCGCTAAAGTCTACTACCCGCCCGGAATTATCAATTTTCATCAATCCATAGCTGGAAGCTAAACGCTCGGAAATCGGGACAACAGAAAGAGTTATATCTGCCCCAGTTTCGCGGTGGCGTTGCACAAATAAGCGATAATCCATGCGATACAGATGATCTCCAGACAAAATCAGGTATTCATCTACATTCCACTCCTCCAATAGCCAGATATACTGGCGCACAGCATCGGCTGTACCTTGAAACCAATTGGGGTTTTCTGGAGTTTGCTGGGCGGCTAACACTTCTACAAAGCCTTCAGTAAAGCCAGGAAAGCTATAAGCACGAGCAATGTGACGATTGAGGGAAGCGGAGTTAAATTGCGTTAATACATAGATTTTATAAATTTCTGAATTGATGCAATTACTAACAGGAATATCAATCAAGCGATATTTGCCTGCTAACGGTACGGCGGGCTTGGCGCGTAGCTTGGTGAGCGGGTAAAGCCGAGTGCCTGCACCGCCCCCTAGAATAATCGATAATACTTTCTTCATAAACAATTTCTCCTACTGCCTATCAACTCCCAAGTTTAGTGTCTGACTGTGTGGGGCAGTTGGCAAGGGGGGGGAGAAATTTAGTATTTTATAGCCAAGGGAAACAACACCATCTCAAGTGTTAGCAGCTTTGGGGTAAGCAATTCGTTTGTGATGAAATTGCAGCCAAACTTCCACAAAAATTTCGGCTATGCGAGACATTTGGGCGCGGGTTAGCCCCGAATCGAGCATTTGATTATCTTGCAAGCGCGATCGCAAAATTTTGTTAACCATTGCTAAAGCGTCTTCGTAAGTCGCATCTTTAAGGCTTCGTAATGCCGCTTCACAAGCATCTGCCAACATCACAATTCCTGTTTCCCGCGATTGGGGAATTGGCCCATCGTAACGAAAATCCTTTTCATCTACAATTGCTGACGGGTTATCTGCGGCTAATTGCTGCGCTTGATAGTGAAAATAAGCAATTAGTATCTTGCCTTGGTGTTCGGGAATAAATGCTCTAACGGCTTTGGGCAAACGGTATTTGCGCGCCATAACTAAGCCTTCGGTGACGTGCTTTTTAATAATTTGGGCGCTCAACCAGGGATTATTTATTTCATCGTGCTTATTAGGCCCGCCCATTTGATTTTCGATAAATCCTTGGGGATCGTGTAATTTACCAATATCGTGATACAGCGTACCTGCTCTAACTAATTCAACGTTACAACATAGTTCTTTAGCCGCCGCCTCCGCTAAAGTTGACACAAATAAAGTGTGTTGAAAAGTACCAGGAGCGCTCGTCGCCAGGCGTTTTAAGAGCGGTCGATTGGGATTAGCAAGTTCGGCAAGGCGAATGGGAGTTACTAGGTCAAAAAGATGCTCTAGGTAAGGGCTTAAGCCTATAGCTACAACACTCCACACTAACCCTGAAAGCCCAACTAATACTGCTTGCTGCGATCGCGCGTACCACCCAATATTTGTTTCATTAAAAATAAAATCTAAAAGCAAAAAAGCAATTGCTTCGACTAAACCAACCGCAACGCCTAATAGAGCTAATTCTTCGCGCAATCGCATTTTTCCCGCTAAAAGACTTGCAAGTACGCCTCCGGCTGTCCCTGCCAGCAAATATTCTATACCAACGTCCAAGCTTCCAGGCAGTAGCACCGTTACTAAAAAAGTAGCCATTAGCCCCGACAGTCCACCGTAGAAGCTACCCAATAATAAGCCAATTGCTGGCAAGCTTGTATACTCTACTCCCAAAGTTGTTAGCAAGATTGTACTCAAAGTTAGCAACAATACTAAAATGCGATCGCGCAAGTTTAAAGTACAACCAAGTTGTTGTTTTATCAATGCAAAAACGCCCACTGCTCCCGCCACAAAAATTCCTAGTTGCAGCAACCCGTACCAGTTAATTTCCCGCCGACTCAAATCAAAACGATCTAGTAATACAAAGTCTGCATAGTCAATTTCTTGCCCAGCAAGAACAATCGTTTCACCTTGTTGCACTTCCAAAATTATAGTTTTTACTGCTTTGGCGGCAAGTTCCGCCTGATATTTTGTTTTAGCGACATCTTCAATCAAGTTTGGCTTCAAAACAGCTACTAGCAGTTCTTTTGCCCACAATTCGGCAGTTTTTGGTAATAGTGAAACACCATTTGCATCAGGCGATTTTAGTTGTACGTCTACGGCGGCTTGGATAATATTTGGCGGTAATCCCGGCGCAATTCCTTGAGTTAGAATGCGATCGGCACTGCTTTTAATTACGGTTTGTGTTTTTTTCCACTCCTCGTCCGACAATTCCAGCAGTGAATTATCTAATGCCTTGGCAACATCGCTGGGAGCTTGAGCAAGTTTCGTTTTGGCTTGGGCGTATTGCTGCCGGACTTGGACAATTTTATCAATTAATTTACCTATATCTGGCGAAGTTCTCTGGCTCTTTAATTGCAGTTCTATTACCGCTTCTACAGCCTTATTATTTGCTAAATTTTCTGGTATGGTAGGCTTATTTTTACTAGCTGCTTGAGTAAAAGCATTTGCTACTAATTTCCACTCTGCTTGGGAGCAGCTACGCAGATAACGTTGCACTGAAATTGATAATACCGACTTTTCGACAAAAGGAAAACTTCCGGCTATCAGCCGACTTTCATTGATTCTGTCAAGCAACTGTTGCAGTTGTGCTTGAACTTGGCGATTTACTGTTTCATCAATTTCTAATATAGGTGAAGCAATGGTGCGGGCGGCTTTGCGTTCGGCTTGTGTCGTTTCAATATCTTCTACGCGGGTTCTGTAAGGTGCGGTAATGGCTTGCGGTGCAATTGTGCCTACAGCTAACCTTGGTTGATTGTAAAATCGATGTCCTAAGACTACAGTTAGCGAGATTACAGCCAAGCAAAAAATAGCTACAGAATGATACTTTTCTAGCCACCGCCCTAATTTCAACCAAGTATCAATCAATGGCAACCGAAAAGATTTGTGCTGATCGCTGCTTGCTTGTGTTTGGCACAACTGCTGTTGTCGTCTTTTGAGCTTTTGGGAATCGAAGTGCAGCTTTTTCATTACCCACCATTACCATCAGCAGCTAAAAAGTAAACAAAATAATCTCTGGCTATTGGTTTTGGTTGTAACACTACAACTATTTACCCATTGCGATCGCGTATTATTAAAATCACAATTATTTAAAGCATTTTCTGCTTGATGGGGCTTGTCTTTTACCCAGAGATGAATTACTCAACGCTAGCGAATAACGCGCGGTGCAGCAACCGTAGATATTAGCTTTACACTGGTTGCTTCATGGTCGTATACTCCTGACCAGACGGCAACAAGGGAATCGGTTAATTGTAGCATTTCTGTCTGGGCGCTAGTTTGTGGGCTTGCAAGTATGTGCCAACTACTAGGAATGCTGGAGGCGCTATTGTAAGCACCTGATAGTGCGCCGACAATTGCGCTACTATCGGGCGATCGCCTACTCCTTTTTACACTTAGATTTAAGTCTTCCACAGTACTCAAAAAATAATAAAACGCCAGTGCAACTGATAAAGTAGTTACGTTACTATTTTGGGTTAGTTGGGTTACAGTTTTCTCTAACCCCGCTTTTTGCTCTAATAGTGCCTGAACTTGAATCAATTTGTCTACTAGGTCGGTATTTGACGCGTCTATAAATGTAACTATTTGCCCAATTAATTTACTAGGTAATAGTTTCTCCGTCAGAGCTTGGGCGATCGCATATCCTAACGCCAATATACTTTCTTGAATAATTGGTTCATTTAACCAAATACTAGCGACTGAAAGCAAATTCTGCCGCAATTTAATTTTGTTATCGTGGTAAAAAAGAGCTAAGGGTAAACTTGCAACAATCGCCTCAAGGGGTGTTAATTCTAGTATTAGCAGCTTTTCAAGCCAACTTTCACGCTCAAATCTGCCTAATTCTACTAAGCTTTGCGTGCCTAGAATTAGCACTTTTGTGATCGTTGGAGGATGTTTGATTTGGCTTTGGTTCGTAATTTTTTCTCCGAGAGTTGCGCCTAATAAAGTGCCACGAAATCGGCTAGTTATTGAGTAACGCATTTTGTCAAATTACCGAACCTTACAATGAATTAGCGCCGCACTAAAAGTAAGCAAATTTACTAATTTCCCGCCCTATGCTTTGCTTCTAAATGATGGATTAGCGCTTGCAACCCCAAGACATAACTTTCTGCCCCAAATCCGCTAATTTGCCCAATTGCTACTGGTGCAATATACGAGTGATGGCGGAATGGTTCGCGCTGATAAATATTGCTCAAATGAACTTCTACAGTGGGCAGCTTGACGGCGGAAATTGCATCTCTAATCGCTATGCTAGTGTGAGTATAAGCACCAGCATTGATTAAAATTCCTTGATGTTCGCTGGCGTTATGGATAGCATCAATTAATACACCTTCATGATTTGACTGCACAGGAAAGATTTTCGCTTGCAGCTTTGAAGCTGATGCCACTAACAAGGAATTAATTTCATCCAATGTCACCACACCATAAATCCCTGGTTCGCGTCTTCCCAAAAGATTTAAGTTTGGTCCGTGTAGCACTAGAATATTAAGCAGGTGTGATCGTTCTGTCAGCACAATACTATACTAACGAGGGCGACGCGCTCGGTCATTAACAGGAATGGGGATAAGTTCTGGCTCTGGCTCCACTTCTGGTCCTAACAAGGTTTCTATCAGCTTACGCGCCCAATCTTTTAGCTTTTCCAGTACCTTTTCGATGTAGTCCATTGAGCCGACTGCTCCTACAATATCTGTTTAGTTTCTAATTTACGTTAAGATTAACGCAATCTTACGATACATTAGATTATTTTAAGCTTATCACGCGACTCTAGGGCAAGATCATCTTGCTAAAGAGGGGTAAATAAATTTAAACTTGAGTTTTTTAACATTTATACACATATCTTAAACTATTAAAGTAGATATTTGTGGCAATAATCGCATTTACCTCAAATAAATTATGCAGCTAATAGCTGACGGCGCAGACAATCAAGGGCGCTGCAAAGGCTGAGGTGACGAATTAAAGCGCGGTCTTTTGTTGCCCCAAAGCGAAATTCAAAGCTTTTTACTTCACCACTTGCCATCGCTAAACCGATATATACTAGCCCTACAGGTTTATTATCGCTACCGCCACCAGGGCCAGCAATACCAGTAACGCTTAAGCCCCAAGTAGTAGAAAGCAAATTTTTTACTCCCAACGCCATCTGCGCGGCAACAACTGCGCTGACAGCGCCATTTTTTGCTAAGTCTTGAGGGTCAACTTTGAGAACAAAAGTTTTTACCCGATTATCATAAGAAATTATGCCCCCTAGAAAATACTGAGAACTTCCAGGTACAGTAGTTAGCATCTGTCCTAAGCCGCCGCCCGTGCAAGACTCCGCCACACTTAAAGTTTGATTAGAGGCAATTAGTAACTGCCCGACAACTGATGCTAAGGTGTCATCATCTGCGCCAAAGTAATGTATCCCGGCAATTGACTTTAAGTTTTCTTCTACTGGCTGCACTAGCTGCTGTGCTTGGGTAATGGAACTTGCGAGGGCAGAAACTCGCAACTTTACTTCTCCTAAGCTGGCATAAGGGGCAACTGTGGGGTTAGACAATTCAAAAAAGGGAGCTACTTTTTCTGCTAAAGCAGATTCAGCAATTCCCCAAAACTTTAGAGTCCGGCTGTAGATTATTTCTTGACCAAAACCGCGACTTTGCAGATAACGTACAGCATGCGTCCACATCTGGCGCATTTCTGATGGTACGCCAGGGAAGGTAAAAATAATTAGTCCCGGCTGGGGTTCCCAGATTACGCCGGGGGCTGTTCCTCCTAAGTTAGGTAAAACCTTAGCGCCTTGAGGTAGCAACGCTTGCTTGCGATTGCTGGGTGTCATTTGGCGATCGCGATCTGCGTATTTCTTGGTAATATCGGCGACGATTTCGGGATGTTCTACCAAAGTCACGCCAAAAAAATCGGCTAGAGTTTCGTGGGTAAGGTCGTCTGGTGTTGGGCCAAGCCCACCTGTAAAAATTAGAACTTGGGCTTTTGCTTGAGCCTCGCGCGTCCTTGAAATCGCAACTTCTACAACCTGCTTGATTCTGCTGGGATTATCGCCAACTACCGTTTGATAGTAGTGACTAATCCCAAGATTCGCCAATTGGGTAGCTAAAAACTGGGCATTACTGTTAAGTATGCTACCTAGTAATAACTCCGTTCCCACACAAATAATTTCTGCACTCATAAATAATTTTTAGATTAATCCGGCTCCTACTTCCTACGCTCTTGGAGGGGTTTAGGTAACATCCTGGAAATATTAATAGTATAGAGACGTTCCACTGAGGGAACGTCTCTAAGTTTAAACTAAGGCAGGTACAGCAATTGTGAGATGCGGATACAAGGGAAAACGATCGCATAATGCCGCGACGCGATTTCGACAATCTTGGGCGACAGTTTCGTCTTGCGGATTTAGCAGGCGATCGCTAATTATATTTGCAATCTCTGTAAATTCTGTTTTTCCCATTCCCCTTGTCGTCATTGCCGGCGTACCTAGGCGCAAGCCGCTAGTAACAAAGGGCGACTGCGGATCGAAGGGAACGGTATTTTTATTAGCAGTAATATTGACACCACTAACTAATCTATCTGCTTCTTTACCTGTCATATCAATGCAGCGTAAATCAACCAGCATTAAATGATTGTCCGTGCCGTTGGAAACAATTTTAAAGCCTCTTTTTTGCAATTGAGTTGCCATAGTCCGAGCATTCTCAATTACTTGCGCCGAGTAGACAACAAATTCTTTACTCAAAGCTTCGCCAAAAGCTACTGCTTTACCAGCAATAACGTGTTCTAGCGGGCCTCCCTGAGTCCCAGGAAAAACAGATTTGTCTAGCTTCTTACCCAATTCTTCATCACCCGTCAAAATCAAACCGCCTCTAGGCCCCCGTAAAGTTTTGTGGGTAGTAGTCGTAACTACATGACAATGAGGTAGGGGGTTAGGATGAAGCCCTGTAGCTACTAGCCCGGCAATGTGAGCAATATCTGCTAGTAAGTAAGCGCCTACTTCGTCAGCTATTTCTCTAAATTTGGCAAAGTCAATAACGCGGGGATAAGCAGAATAACCGCAAATTAATAGTTTGGGGCGATGTTGCAGCGCTAGTTCCCGAATTTGCTCGTAGTCTAACTGTTCGGTTTCTTGGTTAACGCCGTAGTGACAAGCTTTAAACCACTTCCCCGATACATTAACGGGAGATCCGTGGGTAAGATGTCCGCCGTGAGACAAATCCATGCCCATAATTGTATCTCCAGGCTCTAGCAGCGTCAGGAAGACGGCAAAATTTGCTTGCGCTCCTGAATGAGGCTGCACGTTGGCATGAGCCGCGCCAAATAGCTGTTTGGCGCGGTCAATAGCTATTTGTTCGATTTTATCTACATACTCGCAGCCGCCGTAGTAGCGCTTCCCTGGCAAACCTTCCGCGTATTTATTCGTTAAGACGGAACCTTGGGCAGCAAGTACCGCCGATGAAGTAAAATTTTCACTAGCAATTAGCTCCAAATGGTCACGTTGACGTTGGAGTTCTTCATTAATTAAATTGGCGATCGCCAAATCAGTTTGGGCAAGAATATCAAGGTTACTTAGGCTCACTTGGGCTATCTCTAGAAATTTCAAAAAAGGTTTGAATTTTTTAGCAAAGCAAAAAGTAATCGCATCCAACCACAAGTCTGCATTGCCGAATAATTCATCATAACCTTTTAATCTACTCTCCCTTGAGGGGGTCATTCCTTTACTAGGCTACTTCTTCATTGCTGCCAACCATCAGCCATACTAAACTGTATATTATTTCTCACAATCTACTTTAGCTCTTACCGTAAAATAAACTTAACTGCAATTTAAGGCTACACCGGAGAAATTGGGATGTTAGTGATTTTGATGGAAAATCAAATCCTTGCTCCTCAGCACGTTTGCCCAAGCTGTCTACTTGCCGATCGCATGGGTCAGCCCCGTTGGAGTAATGGCAAATTGCGTTGTGGTCGGGCAATAAGTAAAGTTGCCGTCGAGCAGCCAGAACAATATCAGTGTTTAATGGGTTTTCGGATTGCGAACATTGAGTGATGCGATCGCATTTTTCCCAGTTATAGATAGGGAAAGCAAACAAAGCTATTTATCATCTGCGTTATCCTAAACTTATCAGCAAGTATAGTTTCAGGAGAACGCAACAATGAGTTTGCGCGGATCTACAACAGTTAAAGAGCGAATTTTTGCGTGCTTACCCTATTTACTGCCATTGGTTGAAGGCTTGGTCTTTGGCAGTTATTTATTTCAACAGGTTCCGGCTCTATATTCAGCCTTTGCCCCCCTATTACGTTTGTCACAACTTTATACAAGCATTCCCTTTGCTAGCTTGATTGTTTTTTTTGCCTTGTTTTTATTAGTAGTTAGAAATGAATCTATTGCTCATTTCATTCGTTTTAATGCTATGCAGGCAATTTTAATAGATATTGTTTTATTTTTGTGTAGCTTTGGGTTACAAATTTTTGGGGCTAGTTTTGCTGCGGAAATCCTCAGCAATACGGTATTTATCGGTTTAGTTGCAGCCGTTGGTTATTCTGTAGTCCAGTCAGCATTGGGTCGTTATGCAGAAGTTCCGGTAATTTCTGAAGCGGTCTATATGCAAGTCCGCTAACTAATAACTGCGGGGCGAGGAGCAACAACAGTGTTTTCTAAGCGCCCAATTCCTTCAATTTCGACGCGGATGCGATCGCCTATTTGTAATGCTCCTACCCCAGACGGCGTACCAGTAAGTACCACATCCCCTGGTAATAGTGTCATTATCTGACTAATATAGGCAACCAAAAAGTTGGGCGAAAATACCATCCGCTCGATGGAGGTTGATTGTACAGGCTGTGGATTGTCGTTGAGGAAAGTCTGTAAAGTAGCGGCGGCATTTAATTCGCGGACAATCCAAGGACCTAAAGGACAAAAGGTGTCAAAGCCCTTAGCTCTTGTCCACTGACCATCTCGTTGTTGCAAGTCTCGCGCCGTTACATCATTTGCAATGGTATAGCCCCATATTTTAGTATGAGCTTCTTCCGTTGTACAGTGAGACGTGCGATCACCAATTACTAGCGCCAATTCTCCCTCGTAGTCTACCCTTTGAGATTGAGGCGGATAAATAATATCTGTAGCTGTAGGAATAATCGCTGTAGGCGGCTTAAAAAATAACAAAGGCTCTTTAGGTAGGGCCGCCCCCATTTCTGCTGCGTGTTCTACATAATTTCTACCGACAGCAACAATTTTTGAAGGAGCGCAGGGGGCAAGAACTTGATAAAAATCTGGTTTTAACTCTAAGTCTATAGGTTGTCCTTGCAACCATGGTGGAGCATCCAATACTTGGACATTTTGGTTGAGTTGCAGTAGACCGTAATGAATTCGTCCTTGCAAGTCTTGAATTCGGATGTAACGTTGCGCCATAAGTTCTTTTCCTACTTAAAGATTAATTTCAAATGTTTAGTCATAAGTTAGTAGGATCGCCCCAGCATATTTTTTGCCCATTCAATTGTTTACTCTAGCCACCAATCAACTTAAATATGCCACTAAAATTGATATTTGCTTAAGTTCAATATTTTAGACATGCGATCTGATAGAATAAGAAACCCTTGTTGCTTAAAATCTAGCTAACTAGAGTTAAAGTAGCCAAATTGTCCATAAGGAGACTAAGACCTGTGCAAATCGTTTATGAAACAATGTATATTTTGCGTCCTGATTTAAGAGAGGAGCAAATAGAGCAAGCAATTACAAAATATCAAACCTTTATTCAAGAGCAGGGTGCAGACCAAATCGAAATTCAAAATCGTGGTAAGCGTCGCCTTGCTTATGAGATTGGTAAGCAAAGAGAAGGTATTTATATTCAGATGAATTACCAAGGTCCAGGAGCATTAATTGCTCCCTTGGAGCGCTCAATGCGCTTGAGTGAAGAAGTGATTCGCTACTTGACTATCAAGCAAGAAGTTTCTGAAAAGTCAGCAGAAGACGATGCTGAAACCGAAGAATAACACCAACCACTAAACTGATAATTTTCATAACAAAAGGCAAAAGATAAATCTTTTGCCTTGCAATTAAAAACTAAATATTCTCTCTATACTACTAAAACAACTTCCTCAACAGTTGCTCTAACAGCATCATAGTTATCAAAAATTTCAAATACTGAATCTAATTGAGTTAATTCAAAAATTAGCTTAACTGGAGATTGCAAGTTACATAGCACAAGCCTACAACCGCTTTTACGAGCCGTTTTTAAAACTTTCGCTAAAGCAACTAATCCAGAACTATCCATAAAATCAACTTGATCTAAATCGACAATTAACAGCGTCTGCTCGTTAGTTACCAAATCCATTAATTGTTTTTCTAAGGCTTTACCTCCCTGCAAGTCCAAGGGTCTTTGTGGTTGAACCAGAATTAATTGATATTGCTGTGGATTATTCATAATTTCAACTAGCTACCTGATACACATTCAATAAGACTAATCCAAACTAAACTTGCTCAAAATATACTCTTTCTTAAATTAACTGTAGACTTAGCTAATTTGTTAGCAACTCGTAGTAACTTAGCGACTTATAGTTAGTTTATCCGAGCGAGCTATAAAATAGAATCAAACCTTCTAATATTTTGTGTTAATATTCACCAGAATTATGAGAATTAATAATATTACTGTTAAAACACATTTTTACGATTACATAAAATAAATGAGTCTACTGTAAGTAGCTCAAATGTAGTAACTACAAAATTCTTTAAGGTTCTGTCTCAACTACCTCAATACGAACACACATTTCCATAAATTTCAGTAATTTCCTAGGTGTTTATAGAATCTTCATCCCTTTACCTAACTTTTGTAAAGTTTTTGTGAAGTAAACAAGCTTTATCTCCTTTAAATTGCGTAGTAATTGGAGTAACATATTCCAAAAAAACAGTTTCAGAGCCAATCCCAGGATTTTTTGGGACTGTATAGTGACTTACAGCAAGAATTGAAAATATTAGTACAGATTCCCTATACGGCGTAGTTAAGTTTGACACCCTGGATGAAATCGCGCCAAGATAAAGAAAAGTAAAACTTTGTAAAGGCAGCGAGTGAATGTCGGCTGAATTCATCTCACTAGAAACAATTCAAGAAATTGCTCAACAGTACGGTTATTGGGCAGTTTTCGGGGGAATATTACTTGAAAATCTAGGTATTCCCCTCCCTGGCGAAACCGTAACCTTGGTAGGAGGGTTTTTAGCAGGTAGCGGTCAATTAAACTACTGGTTTGTTTTGAGTAGCGCTATTTTGGGGGCGGTAATTGGCGGTACCTGTGGTTACTGGATAGGGAGGTATGCAGGGTGGTCATTTTTGCTCAAACTCAGTAAGTTTCTCCGCATCCCCGAAACCAAATTAGAAGAAATTAAAGCTCAGTTTACTCAGAATGCAGGCAAAGCGGTATTTTTTGGGCGCTTTATTGCTTTACTTAGAGTTTTTTCTGGCTTACTAGCCGGAATTGTTGAGATGCCTTTCACACAGTTTTTTTTGTATAACCTTGCGGGAGCGATCGCTTGGGCTTCGGTAATGGTAACTTTGGCGTTTTTTGTCGGGCGAGTTGTTGCTTTGGATCAATTAATTGCTTGGGTAGGTCAATTTACCTTAGTGGCGTTTGGCTTAGTTGCAGCTTGGTTATTCATTCCCCCTTGGTTAGAAGCTCGTAAGGCTAAGAAGCTCGAAAGTGGAGAGTAGAGGCGGGCTGTTCGCCTCTATTACTTGCTACTTAGGAATTTTGCTGCGACCAAATTCGTGTTGGTAGTCCCCAAACGTAGATAAAGCCTTCGGCAGCTTTATGATCGAATTTGTCATCGGCTCCGTAGGTTGCTAGGTCGGGGGTATACAGCGATTGGGCGGAGGAGCGCCCAACAATTGTTGCATTCCCCTTAAATAACTTGATGCGGACGCTTCCAGTTACTCGCTCTTGGGTTTTTTGAACGAAGGCATCTAAGGCAGATTTTAAGGGACTATACCATAGCCCGTTATAGATAATTTGGCTGTAAGTTTCCTCAATGCCGCGTTTGTAGTGGGTGACATCGGCAGTTAAAGTCAAGCTTTCTAAGTCTCGGTGTGCCTGAATTAAAACTGCTAGAGCAGGGACTTCGTAAATTTCCCGCGATTTTATCCCGACTAAGCGGTTTTCTATCATGTCGATGCGTCCGACTCCGTGACTACCCACAATTTGATTTAATTGCTCGATTAGTTTGACAGGAGAAACCGCTTGTCCGTTTAATGCGATTGGAATACCGCGCTCGAAGCCAATTTCTACATATTCTGGCTCGTTTGGGGTATCGGCGATCGCTTTAGTCATTAAATAAATTTCTTCCAAAGGTTCGTAGCTAGGATCTTCCAATGGCCCCGCTTCGATACTGCGCCCTAGTAAATTGCAATCGATGCTATAGGGAGAAGATTTTTTGACGGGGGAAGGAATGCCAAACTTTTCCCCATAAGCAATTGTTTCTTCTCGACTCATTCCCCATTCCCGTGCTGGTGCTAAAACTTTGATGTTGGGGTTGAGTGCGGCGATGGAAACGTCAAAGCGGACTTGATCGTTACCTTTTCCAGTACAACCATGAGCTACCGCATCAGCGCCGTATTCCTTAGCTGCATCTACTAGGAGTTTGGCGATCAAAGGACGAGCTAAGGCCGTGGAAAGGGGATAGCGATTTTCGTACAAAGCGTTTGCTTGCAGAGCAGCAAAGGCGTAGTCTTTAACAAAATTTTCTGTAGCATCAATAACTAGGGACTGACTTGCGCCGGATTTTAGCGCTTTTTCCCGGACTGGTTCTAATTCATCTCCCTGTCCTAAATCTGCGGCTAGGGTAATTACTTCTTCAACGCCCCATTCTCGTTTGAGATAAGGAATACAGACGGATGTATCTACTCCACCAGAATATGCCAGTACAACTTTAGTAGCACGACCCATTAGTTTTTCCATCCAGCAAAACGACGAGTCAACATTATCTAACTAATTAACCCATATTCACAGTTAGCAATGGTACAAATTCTTGGTAATGGATGAATTTCTAGTCAGTTTTGTTGATGGTTGATTGGTTTGGTAGCGGATAATTACTGGATACGAGTGATAACGGATGAATATTACACAGGGGATTTTAACTAATTTGGCTTTGTCTTTTCCTCGGTTTCTAAAGTGACATACTAGATGTAAGTGGGTTTAGTTAGGGGAGAAAGGGGTGTTTTTTAGCGTTGTTATTCCAACTTACAATCGCGCTCCAATTTTAAAAAAGTGCCTCAAAGCATTAGAAAATCAACACATTCCTGTAGGAAGTGTTGTTAGTGGCTATGAAATTGTGCTGGTGGATGATGGCTCAACCGATGGCACTTTAGAATGGTTGCAATCTGCGGCGGATTTTCCCCACGTAAAGTCGTACTTGCAAGATCATCAAGGGCCGGCGGCGGCACGCAATCTCGGCGTAAAGAAGGCGTTGGGCGATACAATTATTTTTATTGATAGCGATCTAGTTGTTACGGAAAACTTCTTGATTGCTCACGCGAAGGCGCTAACTGAAGCTAGTTGCGATCGCGTTTTTACTTACGGGCGGGTAATCAATACTTGTAACTTCGATTTGCCTACTTCTGAACCATACAAACTTACAGATTTTTCGGCTGCCTATTTTGCTACAGGAAATGTAGCGATTTCTCGTCACTGGTTGGATAAAGCTGGTTTATTTGATCCTCGCTTTCAACTCTACGGTTGGGAAGACTTGGAACTCGGCGTAAGACTCAAACAATTAGGCTTAAAATTAATTAAGTGTCCCGATGCTGTTGGCTACCACTTTCATCCTCCTTTTGCTTTAGCTCAAATTCCTAACCTCATTGATAAGGAAATTCAACGCGGACGTATGGGCGTTTTGTTCTATCAAAAGCACCCTACTTGGAACGTACGGATGATGATTCAAATGACCCCGTTGCATCGGATTTTGTGGGGCATTCTCTCTGTAAATGGACTACTGAACGAACGGACAATGGCTCCATTTTTACAGTGGCTAATCAATCAAAATAAACCTCAATTAGCTCTAGAAATTGCCCGAATTTTTCTTAACTGGTACAACGTCCAAGGTGTTTATGCTGCCTACGCTCAAATGCGCCAAGCATCCCTACAGTAGTTAATTTGTGATAAACTAGAAATGTTGTCTAAACTCACACATCCAGTTTTTTTCGGGTGTTTCTTAGCAAGAAATACACCTGGATGGAGGATTAACCCGAATAGGAGCAAAAAATATGCCAGTAGTTTCGTTGGCTCAAATGATGGAGTCGGGAGTTCACTTCGGGCATCAAACCCGGCGGTGGAATCCAAAAATGGATCGTTATATCTATACGTCCCGTAATGGCGTTCATATCATAGACTTGGTGCAAACAGCCCAACTAATGGACGACGCATACAACTATATGCGGACAGCAGCAGAGCAAGGAAAGAAATTTCTATTTGTTGGCACTAAGCGCCAAGCGGCCGGGATTATTGCCCAAGAAGCTAGTCGTTGTGGCGCTCACTACATCAACCAACGTTGGTTGGGTGGGATGTTGACTAACTGGGCAACTATCAAAACTCGCGCTGAACGGTTGAAAGATTTAGAACGCCGGGAAGAAACCGGAGCATTAGATTTGTTGCCGAAAAAAGAAGCTTCCATGCTGCGGCGTGAAATGGTTAAGCTGCAAAAATACCTAGGTGGTATTAAAACGATGCGGAAAATCCCTGATGTAGTGGTAATAGTAGACCAACGCCGGGAATATAACGCAGTTCAAGAATGCCAAAAACTAGGAATTGAAATTGTATCAATGTTAGATACAAACTGCGATCCTGATGTCGTAGATGTTCCCATTCCCGCTAATGATGATGCTATCCGCTCAATTAAGTTGATAGTAGGTAAGTTGGCAGATGCAATCTATGAAGGTCATCATGGTCAGGTGCCAGAAGAGGGAGACTTATACGACTACGACGGCGCAGAAGACTTCGAGGATGAGGAGCGCGGGTATACAGATTCGTTACCTCCCGATGACGAAGAAACCGAAGGATAATTTCTTAAGAGAAGTTCAAAATTATTACTTCAATCTTTCAAAACTTATAAATTTAGGGTGTTAAAACCAAAAGTAAGTTGCGAATTGTTTGGTCAGTAAAGTGAGTGTCTTAAAGCAAACTTAGTGTTTGCTTTAAGGCAACTACAGCGCAAAGATAACTGTAATTCAAAGTAGGGATTGAGGCAAGATGGCGGAAATATCTGCACAAGTTGTCAAACAACTGCGCGAAAAAACTGGCGCAGGGATGATGGATTGTAAAAAAGCGCTACAAGAAACTGACGGCGACCTAACCCAAGCAATGGACTGGCTGCGGAAAAAAGGGATGGCTTCGGCGGCGAATAAAGGTGCAAGAGTAGCGGCGGAAGGCTTGGTAGGTAGTTACATTCATACTGGTGGTCGAGTCGGCGTACTTGTAGAAGTAAACTGCGAGACTGACTTTGTGGCTCGTGGTGATGAATTTAAGAAATTGGTGCAAGACATTGCCAAGCAAGTAGCAGCTTGTCCGAATGTAGAGTATGTTTCTTTGTCAGAAATCCCCACCGAAATTTCTGATAAAGAAAAAGAAATTGAGATGGGTAAAGATGATTTGGTCAATAAGCCAGAAAATATCAAAGAAAAAATTGTTCAAGGTCGAATTGAGAAACGCTTGAAAGAGATGACCTTGGTGGATCAGCCGTTTATTAAAGATCAAAGTATTACTGTAGAAGAACTGGTAAAACAAAGTATTGCGAATTTAGGTGAGAACATCAAAATCCGTCGCTTTGCCCGTTTTGTATTGGGTGAAGGGATTGAAAAGCAAGAAAGTAACTTTGCCGATGAAGTAGCAGCGCAAATGGGCAAAAATTAACCCAGCCTGATTGCTTGGTTTTTTAGGCGGGTCAAGCACGTTCGAGGCTGACCTGCCTTTCTTTTGAGGGACTATTTTAAAATAGAGAAGTACAAATGTACCTAACTTTGCCTAGGCACTGTTTGAATATGGTTGAACAAATTAATCGGGATATTGCGGCGCTAGAAGAAACGGTAAAGGCGATCGCAATGGAACTAGAAAAAGCTTATATTAGTTATCTCACCGCCTTAGGGCAAGCTGTGGTCAAACAACTAATGCTGGCAAGTTATCATCTGTGTACTCAGGGATATCCAAAACTGTTTGTTGGTCTGACAATTAACCAAAGGCAACAATTGCAGCAAGCAATCCGGATGTTGACGCAGCAAGCCGCCGCACAATTGCTAGAACCTATTAAAGCCGAAAATAATGTTGAGTTTTCTTTTTTGGAAGAAGAATCAAAACCAAGTAGCTTTTCTAACCCGATAGAGTTAATTAAGTGGCAACATCAAGTAGAAAATGCGATCGCCCAAACTCTAAGAACTCTCTCTAGCCAAACAAATAGCGTACTACAGCAAGCGGGAATCTTACCTACTAACTTACCCCTTGCCCCTTTATTAGAAGCGGCAATGAGTTCCCCAGACGGTACTGCCGAAGTTATGACTGGGGGACCGCCAAATCTATTAAACTTATTAGTAGAAGCTGATAACGATAACGAGTCCCAAAAATCTAATGTCACTCAGATTACTGCTATTCACCTACGACTAATAGAAATTGAATTTGCTGATGCTACAGTTAGGGCTAAACGCAACCAAATTCGCAGCTTATCGGGGAAAGTCAGCAACCTAGAGCGCGAGTATCAAAAAAAGCAGCGAGAGCGGGATGTCGCCCAAGCTGAAGCTGCATGGCGAGCAAGTTGGTTTGAATAATAGTTTTGAATTCTTGAATCGAAGGGCAATTTTATTCAGCATCAATGTATATCACTGAATCACCCGATTGGTTGCGCTTGCAAAAAGCCTTGGCAGTAGAAGCTGAAAGGGGCTTTGTTGACCTTATGGGCAAACAGTATCGTTTTAGTGAATTTGTTAGTCTCAGCTTTGGTAAATCACCCAATGGAATGCCTTTTGAGGAGCGCCAACGATGGCAATTAATGGCGGTAGAATTTGCCAACTATCCCCGACTATCTCTTGAGGAACGGCAGAATTTAGTAGCAAATACTCGTCGATATATTTATACTACTTTTCAATCAACAGCATCCGCAGAGGAGCAGCCTTACACTCCCAGGGTAAAGTTAGCAAAAACAACTCCTTTAGCTGCAGAAATAAATCAACGCCTAACACCTACTCTTGACCAATCCCTGACTAGCCTGCCCGAAATAGGAGCAAGGAGAGGAAGTTATTTAACTCGTTTGGGTTTGTCCACTGTGCGAGATGTGCTGTTTTACTATCCGCGCGACCATATTGATTATGCTCGTCAAGTCAATATTCGAGAATTGGCAGAGGGGGAAACGGTAACAATTGTTGGTAGAATTTATCGTTGCAGTTGCTTCAGCAGTCCCCGCAATCCAAAATTGACGATTTTGGAAGTAATTTTAAAAGACAATACTGGGCAAATTAAACTCAATCGCTTTTTTGCTGGTAGTCGTTACTCTAATCGCGGTTGGCAAGAACAGCAGAAACGTCGCTATCCAGTCGATGCAACGGTTGCAGCTTCGGGATTAGTTAAAAAAAATAAGTATGGCGTAACTCTAGAAGACCTAGAATTAGAAGTCTTGGCAAGTCCGGGAGATGGGATTGATTCGCTAACTATTGGGCGAGTAGTACCTATATATGCGCTCACAGAAGGCGTGAGTGCAGATATGGTGAGACAAGCAGTAATTGCCGCTTTGCCTTGCGCTAGTCAACTAAAAGACCCGTTACCTGCGGCTTTACGCAAGCATTACGGGTTAGACAAGTTGAGTAATGCGATCGCAAATATCCATTTCCCCCCCGATGACACCGCTTTAGCTGTTGCTAGGCGACGGTTAGTTTTTGATGAATTTTTTTATTTACAACTAGGTTTACTGCAACGTCAATACAAAGCTAAACAAATTCAAACTAGCGCTATTATTGCTCGGACTGGGCAGCTAATTGAGCAGTTTTACGAAGTATTGCCTTTTAAAATGACGGGCGCTCAATCGCGGGTAATTAACGATGTTCTCAACGATTTACAAAAACCTTCTCCCATGAACCGTTTAATTCAAGGGGATGTAGGTTCGGGAAAAACCGTTGTGGCTGTAGTTGCCGTTCTCGCGGCGATTCAATCGGGCTACCAGGCGGCTTTGATGGCTCCTACAGAAGTTTTGGCAGAGCAACATTATCGTAAATTAGTTAGCTGGCTCAATTTGCTGCATTTGCCTGTAGAATTGCTCACGGGTTCTACTAAAGCATCTAAACGGCGACAAATTCACGCGCAGTTAGAAACCGCCGAATTGCCGCTACTCGTAGGGACTCATGCTTTAATTCAAGACCCAGTAAATTTTCAAAGGCTGGGTTTAGTAGTTATTGACGAACAACACCGTTTTGGGGTGGGACAACGGGCGGCGTTGCAGCAAAAAGGGGAAGCGCCTCACGTATTAACTATGACTGCAACCCCGATTCCGCGCTCTTTGGCGCTGACTTTGCATGGCGATTTGGATGTCAGCCAAATTGATGAATTGCCCCCCGGACGGCAAAAGATTCATACTACAGCTTTGACAGGAAAAGAACGCGCTAATGCCTACGATTTAATTAGCCGCGAAGTTGCTCAAGGACGACAAGCTTATATTGTTTTGCCCTTGGTGGAAGAATCAGAAAAATTAGATGTTCGGGCGGCGGTGGAGGAGCATCAAAGGTTGCAGGAAAGTGTTTTTCCGCAGTTTCAAGTCGGATTGCTCCACGGTCGGATGAGTTCGGCGGATAAGGATGCGGCGCTGACTCAGTTTCGCGACAATCAGACACAAATTATTGTTTCGACAACGGTAATTGAGGTCGGGGTCGATGTCCCCAATGCTACGGTAATGTTGATTGAAAATGCCGAGCGTTTTGGTTTATCTCAGTTACACCAATTGCGGGGACGAGTGGGACGCGGTGCGGCGCAATCTTACTGTTTATTGATGAGTAGTACCAAGACGGAAACGGCGCGTCAACGGTTGCAAGTTTTGGAACAGTCGCAAGATGGCTTTTTTATCTCTGAGATGGATATGCGGTTTCGCGGGCCTGGGGAAGTGATTGGGACTCGTCAATCGGGGGTTGCAGATTTTACTTTAGCAAGTTTGGTAGAAGACCGAGAAGTTTTAGAATTAGCTAGGCAAGCGGCGGAAAAGGTGATTGAAAAAGATCCCTTGCTGTCTCGTTGGTCGTTGATGCGGGCAGAGTTGGAATATCGTTATCAAAGGTTGATGGGTGGGGCGATTTTGACTTAGCTGTAACTTACGCAGTTCACGCTTACTTTAAGAAAAACCAAATATGGGGGGTCTGCCCCCCAAACCCAACGGCAACAAAGCGGGAAGCAGAAGCTACACCGCTTTTTGCCTCCCCATCAGGGGACGGCTTACCTCCCCCAAACCCCCTGCAAAAGGGTCTTATCTGTAGGTACGCAAGTTTTTGGCACGTACCTTTGTGTAAGTTTTGTTTTCAGGTGATCGCTAATAGTACTAAATCTTCTATCTTTTTTATATTGGGATCGCCTGCTAAGTAGCCAATCCCGCGATGCAGATGGAGGCGAAATTGAGTTGCTAAGGTTTCTTTGTCTGTGCCTAAATTGTCGTTGTAGCAGCGCTGTTTGAGGGCAATCAGGAGGATATCGGACATTTCACCGCCGAAGACTCGCCAAGTCATCTCGACGTTGCTATCGGCGGGTATTGGTACGGGTGAAGGAATAGTTAGTTCAGCTAAAGAACGACAAAACGCCCAGCGACAAAGAATATTCCATTGCTCGATTTTGGTGCTGCGCTTGAGTTTGGTTAATTGATCTTTAGCCGTTTGCGATAGTTGGATTCGTGTTAGTGGAGGTTCCATTGCTAAAGTAGCCGGGTTCTATGGTGGTTTGTCTGGTGCTTGGAGAGTATTTTAGGAGATATTCACGCGCGATCGCTTTATTATCTCGTAGTTGTTGAACTTCGGTTTGCCCGATCTCAGTATCAGTAGATAGTAATATTACTTGATGGCTGGCGTTGGGAAAGTAGCGTTCTATGAGGTTGTTGCGGTGGGATGAATCTAATCTACCTAACGGCGTGTCGATGGCTACAGGGAGGTTGCGCCCAGAGACACGGGCTAATCCCCACAAAAATGCGA
>JAABUN010002779.1_pt1 | contig 29548 bp, 26 predicted proteins | sample 5559311 | NCBI WGS metagenome assembly JAABUN01 (sample SAMN10711877, study PRJNA513370) | rock metagenome | isolation source: Antarctica rocks | place: Antarctica: Victoria Land, Siegfried Peak sud | reverse complement strand
ACGCCGGTGACGCCGTCGAGGACGCTGTCGAGCAGGCCACCGACCGAGCTGCCCACGAGCGGGCGCCCGCACGCCATCGCCTCCAGCGGCACGATCCCGAACGGTTCGTACCACGGTGTGCACAGGACGATGTCTGCCGAGCGGATCAGCCCGGGCACCTCCGCGTGCCCGACCTGGCCGACGAAGCGCACCCGGTCGAGCACCCCCAGCCGGTCGGCGAGAGCTCGTAGCCGTGCCGCCTCAGGGTCCGCGCCGAGCTCCACGTGCGGCGGGCCTCCGCCGATCACCAGCTCGGCGTCGGGAAGCAGGACCAGCGCCTCCACGGCGGTGCCGACGCCCTTGCGCTCGACCATCCGGCCCAGGCTCAGCAGCCGGGTCCTGCGCGGTGCGACCTCGTTCGCGGCGAGGCCGGCCCCAGGCGTGAAGTGGTCGGTGTCGACCCCGCACGGCACGACCCGCACGTGGCCGGTAGGGACGCCCATCCGCTCCAGCTCCAGCACCTCGTCCCGGCAGGTGGCGATGACCATGTCGGCGTCGCGGGCCAGACCGGTCTCGATGCCCACCCGCGTGGGCGGGCTGGTGTCGCTGGGGCCTTGGTGCCGCTGCTTGACCGACCCGAGGGCGTGGAACGTCTGCACCGTGGGGATCGCGACGGAGCGCTGCGCCTCCAGGGCGGCCACCCCCGACATCCAGAAGTGGGAGTGGACGAGGTCTGGACGGCGTCCGGTGCTCTGCCAGTGCCTGGCCATGAACCTGCCGAACGCTGGCATGAACGGCAGCAGCTCGTCCTTGGGGACCGGCTGGGCCGGGCCGGCGGGGACGTGCACCACCTCGACCCCTGGCGCCAGCTGCTCGACCTGGCGCAGCCGCCAGGAGTCGCGCCGGGTGTACACGCGTACCCGGTGGCCGCGCTCGGCCAGCGCCATCGACAACGCCGCCACGTGCACGTTCTGACCACCTGCGTCCGCGCCACCCAGCACCGCCAGCGGGCTGGCGTGCTCGGAGACCATGTCGATCCTCATCTGGCTGCTCCTTCCAGCAGGCGGTCCCAGTCGTCCAGGAACCGCTTGAGTCCGTAGCGCTGCAACGCGTGCTCGCGCGCGGCGAGCCCACGCTGACGGGCTTCGGCGGGGTCCGCAAGCCAGCGCCGGGCGGCGTCGACGAGCTCTCGCGGGTCGCAGCTGAGCAGACCGGCGGCCGGCGGGACGGCGCGCGGGGCCTCGGTGGTGGCCAGTGCCAGCACGGGCATCCCCAGCAGCATCGCCTCGATCAGGGACAGCCCCAGGCTGGTCCACCGGAAGGGGTGCAGGTAGATGCGGTGCCGGGCGAGCTCGTCGTGCATGCGCTCCTGCGGCACGTCGTCGTGCACGCGCCCGGCGAGCGCAGGGGCGCTGTCGACGAGCGCCTGCATGCCCATGCCGTACACCTCCACCGGCAGCTGCGCCGCGATGTCGAGCAGCAGGTCGGTTCCCGCCACCCGTCCGCGCCGCACCGGCTCATTGACGACCGCTGCGAGCGAGGCCTGCTCCCCGGTGTAGCGGTAGCCGGGGTCGACGACTCCGTGCTCGATCACTGTCGTGGGTGCCTGGCCGCAGTCCCAGGCCATGTCGTTGAACCAGGTGACGTGCACGACCGGCACGTCGGTGCGCTCGGCCAGCGGGTGCCGGGTGCTGACGGCGTGGCCCGCGGGGGTGTTGTGCTCGACGTAGACGGCGGGCACGTCGATCCCTGGCCGTCGACCCAGCCACTGCTGCGCCAGCTCCAGCTCGTGCGGGCGCTGGAGCAGCACCAGGTCGACCTCGGTGTCCGCCAGCTCCTGCGCCGGGACCTCGCGCACCGAGCCGGGCCAGTCCCAGGTCCGGGCCCGACCACGCCCGTCCGGCCCACGGTCCGCCAGCAGCGGGAGCAGGTACTCGTGCCCGCCCTGCACGAACGACGTCGTCCAGGACCCGTGCACGTGCCAGAGCAGGATCCTCATCGCGCAGCTGCCTGCGACGGCTGGCGCACCAGGCGGTCCACGGCGGCGACCACGTCGGCCGGGTCCACCCCGCTCACGCAGGGGTGCCCCGCGACGGGGCAGTCCCGGGCCCGGCTCCCCCGGCAGGAGGCCAGCTGGTCCCCCAGCAGCGCCATCGGCACACCATAGGGGGCCCACCGCTCCGCGGGCACCACCGGTGAGAACAGCGACACCACAGGCGTTCCTACGGCCGCAGCGAGGTGGGCCGGCCCGGTGTTGCCGCTGACCAGGCAGTCCGCCGCTTCGAGGACGGCCGCCAGCTCGGCCAGGGTGGTCCGTCCGGTCAGGTCCAGGGTGGTCCGGCCGGTCAGCTCCACGCTGCCGCCGTCCAGCACCGCTGCCGTGGTCGCGGCGTCGGCCGCCGATCCGGTCACGACGACCCTGCGGCCGCTCGCCTGCAGCGCGCGCACCAGCGAGCGGGCGTGGTCGGGACCGATCGAGCGCGACGTCACGGAGGCGCAGGGGTGCAGCACCACGAAGGGGCCCTGCGGCAGCAGGTGCCCCACCGGCGGCAGCGGGTGGCGCACCGCGAGCCGGCCACCGTCGGCCAGCGGCTCGGCCCCGGCCGCGACGGCCAGCTCCAGCGCAGCATCCACCTCGTGGCCGCCCCGGCGCAGGTGGCGCACGTCCAGCAGTGAACCGGGGTAGTCCTCGCTGGTGCCGGCCACGAACGGGACGCCCGCGAGCCGAGCCAGCAGGGCCATCGGCAGCGGGCTCTGGTGGAAGGAGGTGAAGATGACGACCCGGTCGTACCCGTTGTGCCGCAACGTCTCCACCAGGGCCATCAGCTCGGGCGGGTTCGCCGCCGGCGGCTGGTAGCCCGTCCATGGGGCGTCCAGCACCAGCACCGCCCGCACGTCCGGGAGCAGCCGTGCCGCCGCCTGCCCGGCTGGTGAGACCAGCAGGTCCACGGTGCTGGTCTGCGCGAGCGCCCGCACAGCGGGGCCGGCCAGCAGCACGTCGCCGTCGCTGTCGAGCCGGACGGCCAGCGTGAGGGTCACGGAATCTCCCTGCTCAGCACCAGGTCCACCGCGTGCAGCAGGCTCGCCGCCACGACGGGTGCGGCCGCGACCTCCTCGGCACGGGTGACGGGGGTGGGAACCAGCACCGGGCGCGCGCCGGCCGCCAGAGCCGCCCCGACATCGGCACCGATGTCGCCGATCACGGCGCAGCGGTCCGGGGTCGTTCCCAGCACCGTTGCGGCACGGTTGATCAGGCCCGGCGCGGGTTTGCGGCACAGGCATCCTTCGTCCGGGTGGTGGGGGCACACCTGCCAGGTGTCGAAGGGCCCCAGCAGCTCTTCCACCCGTGCGTTGACGGCGCGCACCTGCTGGCCGGTGAGCAGGCCGCGGCCGATGCCGGACTGGTTGGAGACCACGCCCAGCTTCAGACCCGCCGCACGCAGCCGTCCGACGGCCTCCTGCGCGCCCGGTACCAGCCGGACCGCCTCGGGGTCGCCGTTGTAGGGCACGTCCACGACCAGGGTGCCGTCCCGGTCCAGCAGCACCGCCTCCAGCGGCGGCGGCCAGGCCGCGACCTCGCCGCGGAACCGCCACCGGCCACGCAGGTGCTGCAGCACGGCGGCCTCGGGCAGCACCAGGCTGGTCAGCACCATGCGGCGCACCTCGCCCGCCCACCCCGGCTGCCCGGGCCGCGGGCCGGGCAGCAGCCGTCGCAGCATGAGCTCGGTGCTGAGAGCGGCCCAGCAGGTGGCCGCGCCGATGCCCGTCCAGCGCATTCCCCTCCAGCGCCGGCCGGCCAGCAGCCCACCCACGGCCGCGGCGGCGGCGGTGGTGACCAGCACGTGCCGCCGGAGCCGACCCGGTGGTGCTTGCGCCGGCTCGCGCCAGCCGGGACCGTGCAGGCGGCGCATCAGCACGTCGTCGGCGTTCCCGGCCTGGGCGCGCACGGAGAGCCAGTCGTCTTCCGGGCGGACCGGGTGCTGGGTGACCCGAACCCCCTTCTCCAGCCGCCACCCCGCCCGCTGCACGCGCAGGGCGAGGTCGACGTCCTCACGGTAGGCACGTGGGAAGCGCTCGTCGAAGCCTTCCACCTGCAGCAGCGCGGTACGGCGGTAGGCCATGTCCGCGGTCACCCAGGCCGCGTCCTGAAGCCCGGCCGTGCCGCGCTGGGAGTCGGTGGGCCGGCCCGGCGGGGGCGGGACGACGATCCGGGCCTGTGACCCGGCGACATCCTGGCCGCAGGCGACCAGATCCCGGGCCAGGTGCTGCGTCCAGCCCTGCGGCAGCAGCACGTCGTCGTCCACAAAGGCGACCCAGGGGGCCGAGCTGGTGCGCCATCCCACGTTGCGCGCGGCGGCCGGTCCCCTGCCACCCGCCCGCAGCACCCGAGGCGCCCGGCCGCACACGTCCGGCAGCGGTCCGAGCGCGGGGGCGCCCGCGCCACGGTCGTCGACCACGACCACCTCCGCGGGAGCGCACGGGTCCCCCGGGCCGCCTGACCCCAGCGACGCGAGCAGCCTCAGCAGGCTGGGACGCCCGATGGTCGGCACCACCACGGCGTAGCGCGGCTGCGGTGTCGAGCCGGCCGGCCGCAGAGCGTGCTGGCCCGTCGTCACGTGGCCCGCCCGGCCGGGGTGTCACGACGCACCAGGTGCGCGCCGAGGACCAGCAGGTCCACCGGGGCAGAACCGAACAGCTCCAGGGCGTCACGCGGGTCGTCCACGATCGGTCGGCCGGCGGTGTTGAGGCTGGTGTTGACCAGCACCGGCAGCCCGGTCCTGGCCTCGAACGCGCGCAGCAGCGCCGCCACCCGCGGGTTGCCCTCGTCGTCCACGGTCTGGATGCGGGCGGTCCCGTCCACGTGCACGACGGTCGGGATGCGGTCTCGCCACTCGGGTCGCACGTCGTGGACGAAGAGCATGTAGGGGCTGGGCAGGGGGCCACCGGTGAACAGGTCGGCGGCCCGCTCCGCCAGCACCATCGGCGCGACGGGCCGGAACTGCTCGCGTCCCTTCACGTCGTTGAGGCGCTCGAGGTTCTCCTTGTGCCCGGGGTGGGCGAGCAGGGACCGGTGCCCGAGGGCACGCGGGCCGTACTCGCTGCGACCGTCGAACCAGGCGACGACACCGTTGCGTGCCAGCACGTCGGCCACCTCGCCGGCCAGGTCGTCCGGGGTGCTGAACGTCACGGCGGCGCGCCGCAGCCAGGCCGCCAGGTCGTCGTCGGACCAGCTGCGGCCCAGTGCCGCGGACGGCATCGGCTCGGGCACCTCACCGCCCTCGGCACTGACCTGCAGCGCAGCGCCGAGGGCGGTCCCTGCGTCCCCTGCGGCGGGCTGCACCCAGACGTGCTCGAACGGCGTCTCGGCCCAGATGCGCGTGTTCGCCACGCAGTTCAGCGCCGTGCCCCCTGCCATCGTCAGCACCTGATCGCCGGTGGCCTCGTGCAACCAGCAGGCCAGCTCGACCAGCACCTCCTCCAGGCGCGCCTGCACCGAGGCGGCCAGGTCGGCGTGCTCGCCGCCCCAGGTGCCGTCGTCCACCTTGGCCGCAGCCCACCGCGACCAGTCCGGGGCCTCGGCCACGAAGCCGCCGTCCCCGGTGGTCCGGACGACCTCGCGCAGCTCCTCCAGGAACCTCGGCTTGCCGTAGGAGGCCAGGGCCATCACCTTGAACTCGTCGCTGGAGCGCAGGAAGCCCAGGTGCTCGGTCAACGACTCGTACAGCAGCCCGAGCGAGTGCGGCAGCTCCTGGCTGGCCAGCACCTCCAGCCGCCCGTCGACGTAGCGTCCCGCCAGGTGCGAGGCACGCTCGCCGCGGCCGTCGAGCACCAGCACGCTGCTGCGTCGGTGCGGCGCCGCCAGCGCCGCTGAGGCTGCGTGCGCCACGTGGTGGGGGACGAACTGGACGGCGTCGCGGTGCAGGCCGGGCAGCGCGGTGGCCAGGAAGTCCGGCGCCTGCTGGGCGTAGGTGACGCGCAGGTGGTCCCAGGGGTCCTGCAGACCCATCTCCTCGGCGGGCTTGCACAGCGCCGGGTCGAAGGAGTAGGCGACAGCGTCCACGTCCTGGGGGCGCAGGCCCGCCTCCTGCAGGCACCAGCGCATCGCCTGCTCCGGCAGCTCCCACGCAGAGAAGGGGACGGGGCGCTTGCCGTGCTTGCGCCGGCTGAACCTCTCCTCCTCCACCGCGGCCACCACGTGGCCGTCCACCACCAGGGCAGCCGCCGGGTCGTGGAAGATCGCGTTCACTCCGAGAACTCGCATGAGCAGGAAGTACCCGGAGAAGCGCTTCTCACACTTCTCCGCCTCAGCACAGAGCCCGGCTCGCGCATGCCGAGCCCACAAGGGGGTAGTCCAGCAGCCATGACGACCCTGGAGACAGCCCCCTCGGCAAGCACACGACCCCCGGCCCGCGGACGGCTGGGAAGCCACTACATCGCCGGCCGCGACACCGAGGCCACCGGTGAGCGGGTCCTGGAGCACACCGACCCGGCCACCGGCTCGGCGAGCGGTTCCACGGTGGCAGCGACCTCCCCAGAGGCCACCGCGGCCGTGGACGCAGCGGTCGCCGCGGGGCAGGCCTGGCGGGCCACCTCTCCCTCGGAGCGGGCAGCCGGCCTGCGCAAGGGTGCGGCCGCCATCCGCGCCATCGCCGACGAGCTGGCAGAGCTGCTCTGCGCCAGCACCGGCCGGCTTCTCGGCCAGTGCCGGGAGTCCGCTGGTGTGGCGGCGGAGCTGCTCGAGGAGGCTGCGGTCACCGGTCTGGTGGACGCCGGCCGGGCGCTGCCCGGCGACGCTTCCGCCCTGGACGTGGTGCGCCGCCAGCCCCGCGGCGTCGTCGCCGTGCTCACCCCGTGGAACGACCCGTACCCGGCAGCGGCAGGGCTGCTCGCCGCAGCGCTGATCACGGGAAACACCGTGGTGCACAAGCCGTCCGAGCGCAGTGCGCTGCCCGGCTGGAGGATGGCCCGAGCGCTGGCCGGCTGCCTGCCCGCCGGCGTCCTCAACGTCCTGAACGGGGACGGCAGCACCGGCGCGGCAGTCGTGGGCGACGCGCGGGTGGCCCTGGTAGCCCACGTCGGGAGCACCGCCTCCGGACGGCTGGTGGCAGCCTCTGCCGGAGCACGCGGCGCCAGGGTGCTGCTCGAGAACGGGGGGAACGACCCGTTGCTGGTCGACGAGGGGGTGGACCCGGTGTGGGCAGCCGAGCAGATCGCGCTGGGCGCCTTCACCAACACCGGCCAGCTGTGCACATCCGTGGAGCGGGTGTACCTGCACCAGGGGGTGGCAGACGACGTGCTGCAGGAGCTGGTCAGGATCGCACAGGCCATGAAGGTCGGGCCCCCCTCCGACCAGAGCACCGAGCTCGGGCCGCTGGTCGACCAGGACCAGCTCGCGGTGGTCGAGTCGCACGTCCGCTCCGCCGTCGAGGCAGGCGCCCGGTGCCTGACCGGCGGGGAGCGCCTGGAGACGCCCGGGTGCTTCTACCCCCCGACCGTGCTGGACGGCTGCAGCGACGACATGGCCGTCATGGCGGACGAGACGTTCGGACCGGTCGCGGCCGTCAGCCGGGTCGACACGTTCACCGAGGCGCTGGAGAGGGCGTGCTCGGGGCGCTACGGGCTGGCCGCGACCGTGCTCACCCCCGACCTGGCCCACGCCCTGGCAGCCGCCTCGGCGCTGGACGTGGGAACCGTCAAGATCAATGCGGTCTTCGGTGGCGCGCCGGGAGGGTCGGCCGACCCCCGCGGGGACAGCGGGACCGGCGCGGGCTACGGCCCCGACCTGCTCCGGGAGATGACGGTGCTCAAGGCCGTGCACCTGGAGCCCGCCCGGCGCTGACCGCCCTCCGCCGCCGTCAAGGACGTCCGCGCCGACCCTCGATCTTCTGTCGCTGGCGTGCCCCGGTGCGGACCTGCCGCCACCGCTCGGCCCGCTGGGCTGCCACCCTGGCGTCGACCCTAGATGCCTGGAACTCCTGCTCGCGCAACAGCTTGCGGTAGGAGGCGAGCCGGCGCTCGGGCAGGCTTCCGTCCTGCACCGCGGCCAGCACCTGGCAGCCCGGCTCCACGACGTGGGAGCAGTCGTCGAAGCGGCACCGCCCGGCCAGGACCTCGACCTCGGGGAACACCTCGTCCAGGTCCTCGGCCCCGGACAGCCCGATGCTGCGCATCCCGGGGGTGTCGATCAGCGCGCCGCCCTGCGGCGCCAGGTGCAGCTCGCGGGTGACCGTCGTGTGCCGACCCTTGCCGACGGCCCCGAGCGGCTGCGTGTGCATGAGGTCCTGGCCGGCCAGCACGTTGAGCAGCGTCGACTTCCCGACGCCGGAGGCGCCCAGCAGCGCGATCGTGCTGCCCCCGGCCAGCAGTGCCCGCAACGGGGCGAGCCCGTAGCCGTCGTGCGTCGAGACCGCCCAGACCGGGCAGCCGGGGGCGCACAAGGTGACCTCCTCGACCATGGCCTGGGCGTCCAGCACGAGGTCAGCCTTGGTCAGCACGACGGCAGGGGTGGCGCCGGACGCCCAGGCCAGCGCGAGCAGCCGCTCGATGCGGCCGATGTCCGGATCGGGGTCCAGCCCCTCGACGACCGCCACGACGTCGGCGTTGGCTGCCAGCACCTGGCCGTACGAGGCCTTGCCGACCTGGAGCCTGACGACCGCCGTGCGTCGCGGCAGCACCTCGAGCACCGTGGCAGGCGGCCCACCGGGCTCAGCGCTGGCGTCGACCAGCACCCAGTCCCCCGCAGCCGGGGTCTGCGCCGGGTCGGCGACGACGCTGCGGCCGAGCGCCGCGCTCCACGGCGCCTGGACGGCGCCGGCGGCCAGCAGCACCTCGCAGCTGCCCCGGTCGGCGCGCAGCACGCGCCCGGGGACGGGCGGGCGGTTCCCAGGCACCTGCTCGTCAAGGTGACGATCCCACCCGTCGTCCCAGCCGGCGGCGCGCAGCAGGGCCAGGTGTGGTCGCGCAAGGCGGTCAGCAGAAGGTGGTGCAGCAGAGATCGAGCCGGTCATGAAAGATTCCTTCGACGGCGTCCCTCGACGTCGTCTGAGGCGTCAGGGCACTGTGCCGAGGCTAAGCAGGCCGCACCGCCGCGTCACCTGAATTAGAGCTCGGTCAGTCCTCGTCGCCCGGGTCGTCGTCCTCAACCTCGTCGGACAGGACGGTGAAGTCCTCGTCGAGGTGGACGTCGACCTCGTTGCCGTTGTCGAGGGTGACCTCGACCTCGTAGAAGCCTTCCTCGTCGCCAACCTCGGTGTCGGTGATGCGGCCCTCGCCGACGTGCTCCAGAGCCGCCTCGCTGGCCTCCTCGAGCGCGGGGCCGGTGATCGCGACGTCCGGCCCCTCAGCCTCGTCCTCGCCGCTAGCAGCGACGGCGATGCCGCCGCCGGCGACGATGACGGCGAGGGCGGCGCCGCCGCCAAGCGTCCAACGGGTCCTGCGGTCCATGGTGTCCTCCTGCGGTTCGGGACCCCGTTCGTCCGGGGACCAGACCACTGTGCGACACCGTTGCTGAGGGGACGCTGAGAGCCTTTGGGAACAAGGTCCGCCGCTGGAGGATTCTGTCCGGCATGGTGAGACCCGACGGCAGCGGAGGTGAGCGGGTGCGGGTACTGGTGGTAGAGGACGAGCGGAACCTCGGTGCTGCGGTCGCTCGTGGCCTGCGCGCGGAGGGGTTCGCCGTCGACCTGGTCGACAACGGCGTCGACGGACTCCACCGGGCGACCGAGGAGCAGTACGACGCCCTCGTGCTCGACATCATGCTGCCGGGGATGTCGGGCTACGACGTCCTGCGGCGGCTGCGCGCCCGCGAGGTGTGGGCGCCGGTGCTCATGCTGACCGCAAAGGACGGCGAGTACGACATCGCCGACGCGCTCGACCTGGGCGCGGATGACTACCTCACGAAGCCGTTCGCCTTCGTCGTGCTCGTGGCTCGGCTGCGCGCGCTCATCCGGCGCGGCGCCCCCGAGCGCCCCGCGCACCTGTCGGCGGGCGACCTGGTCCTGGACCCCGCCGCCCGGACGGTGCACCGCGGGCAGGTGGAGGTGACCCTGACGGCACGCGAGTTCAGCCTGCTGGAGCACCTGCTGCGCCGGGCGGGGGACGTGGTGCCCAAGCCATGGTGCGTCGATCTCGCTGGCCCGCGGCGCGACCCTCCACTGTGATCAGCCGCCCTGCGCGTTCTCGGCGACGTCAGGCGACGCGCTGTCGGCGGGCGCCTCCTCCTCGTCCGAGGTGCCCACGGTCCTGGCGGCCGCCGCGCCCATCCCGTAGTCGGTGCCGTGCTTGGCCCACTCCTCCCGCTCCAGGTCGCGCACCGGGGTCAGGGTGGCGCTCTCGAAGGGGACCGAGACCAGCCTGCGCGCCGCGGAGCGCTCACCGTCGGGCCACAGCTGGTCGATCGCCGCGTTCATGGCCGCGCCGATCAGCACCGCGATGGCCAGCAGGTACAGCCACAGCAGCACGACGATGGGCGTGGTCAGGGGTCCGTAGATGGAGAACCCGGGCGCCTGGGAGCTGCCGGTGTCCTCGGGGGCCAAGGACAGGTTCAGCACCAGCCGCAGACCGGCGCTGGCCAGCACCCAGATGACCAGTGCCAGCAGCGCTCCCGGCACGTCGCGCAGCCACGAGGTCCGCAGCGGCGTGCTCACGTGGTAGAGGCTGGTGAGCAGCGCCACACCCAGGACGGTGACCACAGGCCAGTACAACGTCAGCAGCGGATCGAGCGCGTCGGGCAGCACGCGGCCGAGCAGCGAAGGACCCACCAGCACCAGCGGCAACGTGACTGCTCCCAGCGCCAGGGTGAGCAGGTACAGGCCGAACGACAGCACCCGCGTGTGCAGGATGCTGCGGTGCGCCCCGAGGCCGTACATGATCGAGATCGTGTCGAGGTACACGTTCAGCGCACGTGACCCGGACCACACCGAGAGCACGAAGCCGATGGAGATCAGGTCGAAGCGTGGACCGTCCAGCGCTGATTCCAGCGTCGGCACGATGACCGTGTTGACGACCGAGTCGGTCAGGAAGGGGCTCAGGTACTCGCGCAGGCCGTTCTTGAGCTGCAACGAGGAGTCGGTGCCCAGCCGGGACCCGACCCAGACCGCGGAGCCCGCCAGCCCCAGCAGCAGCGGCGGCAGCGACAACAAGGCGAAGAAGCCGGCCTCCGCCGCCAGCCCGGTGACGCGGTAGCGCAGGCAGATGGCGCCCGTGCGGCTGACCAGCGCGAGCAGCGCCCGGACCCGGCGCAGGCGCGACAGGGCCGTGGCGCGCCGCACGACACCGCGCGGCAGCGCCCTCCGCCAGCCCGCGTCCTGACCCATGACCTCACGGTATCGAGGCGTGGGGTGAGAGGCCCGGGGCCACGCTCACAGCCCGGACGGTTGGCACTACCGTGGGGCAGGGCCTTCGTACAGCGAACGCACCACCTGCCCGACCATCGAACTCTTCTCAGGAGCGCCCTACCGTGCAGATCTGGCCTGGCCGGCCCTACCCCCTCGGCGCCACGTACGACGGCACGGGTACCAACTTCGCCCTGTTCTCCGAGGTCGCCGAGTCCGTCGAGCTGTGCCTCATCTCCGACGACGGCTCCGAGAGGCGGGTCCCGCTGACCGAGGTGGACGGCAGGGTCTGGCACGCCTACGTGCCCGCGGCACAGCCCGGGCAGCGGTACGGGTACCGGGTGCACGGGCCCTACGACCCCTCCCAGGGGCTGCGGTGCAACCCCGCCAAGCTGCTGCTCGACCCCTACGCCAAGGCGATCGAGGGGCAGGTCGACGGCGACGAGTCGCTCTTCAGCTACCGGTTCGACGACCCTGCGGAGCACAACGAGGACGACAGCCTCGGGCACACCATGCTCTCGGTCGTCATCAACCCGTTCTTCGACTGGGCCGACGACCGCTCGCCGCGGCACGAGTACCACGAGACCGTGATCTACGAGGCACACGTCAAGGGGCTCACCCAGACCCACCCGGGCATCCCCGAGGACATCCGTGGCACCTACGCAGCCATCGGGCACCCCGCCATGATCGAACACCTCAGCGCGCTGGGGGTCACCGCGATCGAGCTCATGCCGGTGCACCAGTTCGTGCAGGACACGCACCTGCAGTCCAAGGGACTGACTAACTACTGGGGCTACAACACGATCGGGTTCTTCGCCCCGCACAACGCCTACTCCGCCTTCGGGTCCCGCGGCCAGCAGGTGCAGGAGTTCAAGGGCATGGTCAAGGAGCTGCACGCGGCGGGGATCGAGGTCATCCTCGACGTGGTCTACAACCACACCGCCGAGGGCAGCGAGATGGGCCCGACGCTGTGCTTCCGTGGCATCGACAACGCCGCCTACTACCGCCTCGTCGACGAGGCGCCCGAGCACTACTACGACACCACGGGCACCGGAAACAGCCTGCTGATGCGCCACCCGCACGTGCTGCAGCTCATCATGGACTCGCTGCGGTACTGGGTGCTGGAGATGCACGTCGACGGGTTCCGCTTCGACCTGGCCGCCACCCTCGCCCGCCAGTTCCACGAGGTCGACAGGCTGAGCGCGTTCTTCGACCTGGTGCAGCAGGACCCGGTCGTCAGCCAGGTCAAGCTCATCGCCGAGCCCTGGGACCTGGGGGACGGCGGCTACCAGGTCGGCGGGTTCCCGCCGCTGTGGACCGAGTGGAACGGGCAGTACCGGGACACGGTGCGCGACTTCTGGCGCGGCGAGCCCTCCACGCTGGGCGAGTTCGCCTCCCGCATCACCGGGTCCTCGGACCTGTACCAGGACGATGGCCGTCGCCCGATCGCCAGCATCAACTTCGTCACCGCGCACGACGGGTTCACCATGCGGGACCTGGTGTCCTACAACGAGAAGCGCAACGACGCCAACGGTGAGGACAGCAAGGACGGGGAGAGCCACAACCGATCCTGGAACTGCGGGGTCGAAGGCCCCACCGACGACCCGCAGGTGCTCGAACTCAGAGCCCGCCAGCAGCGCAACATGCTGACCACGATGCTGCTCAGCCACGGGGTGCCGATGCTGGCGCACGGCGACGAGATGGGTCGGACGCAGCAGGGCAACAACAACGTCTACTGCCAGGACAACGAGCTGGCGTGGATGGACTGGGACCTGGACGAGGCGGCGTGCGACCTGCTCGAGTTCACCCGTCACATCGTGACGTTGCGGCAGCAGCACCCCGTCTTCCGGCGCCGTCGGTTCCTCAAGGGTGATGCCGACCACGGCGGGGAGTCGGACCTCGGCGACATCGCCTGGTTCACCCCGACTGGCGAGCACATGAGCGAGGAGCACTGGAGCAACGGCTACGCCCGTTCCGTACTGGTGTTCCTCAACGGCGAGGCCATCGTCGAGCCCGACCCGCGTGGGGAGCGGATCGTCGACGACTCGTTCCTGGTGCTGTTCAACGCCCATCACGAGGCGCTCGACTTCACGCTGCCCTCCCCCGACTACGGCCCGGAGTGGATGGTCATCTTCGACACCGCCCAGGAGCTGGACGCGGGCACCGTGCTGCGGGCCGGGCACGAGCTGCGAGCCACCGCCCGCAGCACCATCGTGCTGACCCGGCCCCGGCCGACCTCCCTTGCCGCGGGGGCGCCCACAGCGTCCACCGGACAGGCGATCACACCGGTCCACTCCGCTCAGCAGGTCCCGACGGTCGGTGCCATCGGGGAGGGCCTGTAGCCGTGGCGCAGCGCCCTGGGCCGGGCCGCCCCGTCCCGGTCTCGACGTACCGCGTCCAGGTCCGCGCCGAGTTCGGGTTCGACGACGTCGCTGCACACTCGGACTACCTGGCCGACCTCGGTGTCGGGCACGTGTACCTGTCCCCGATCCTGGCGGCTGCGCCGGGCTCGGCGCACGGGTACGACGTCGTCGACCACAGCCGCCTGTCCCCGGACGCCGGCGGCAGGCAGGCCTTCGACGCCATGGTGGTCAGGCTGCACGCCCGCGGCTTGGGCGCCGTCGCCGACGTGGTCCCCAACCACATGACCGTGCCCACCCCGGTGCGGCTCAACGCGCAGATGTGGTCCGTGCTGCGTGAGGGGCCGCACTCCCAGCACGCGCACTGGTTCGACATCGACTGGGGCGAGGACAGCGCCGGTGGGTCGGTGCTCATGCCCGTCCTCGGCAAGAGGATCGGGGCGGCCCTGGCCGACGGCGAGATCAGCGTCGACAGCAGCGGGGACGACCCGGTGCTGCGCTACTTCGACCACGAGTTCCCGGTGCGGCCCGGCACCGAGCACCTGCCGCTGGTCGACCTCGTCGACCGCCAGTGGTACCGGCTGGCCTACTGGAAGGTGGCCGACGAGGAGCTGAACTACCGGCGCTTCTTCGACGTGGACACCCTTGTGGCAGTGCGGGTCGAGGATCCCGACGTCTTCGAGGCCACCCACCGGCTGCTGCTCGACCTGCTCGCCGACGGCAGCCTGGACGGGCTGCGCATCGACCACCCGGACGGCCTGGCCGACCCGCGGGGGTACCTGCGGCGGCTGGCGGCCGCAACCGGGGGTGCGTGGGTCGTGGTGGAGAAGATCCTCGAGGGCGACGAGCTGTTGCCGCCGGACTGGCCGTGCGCGGGGACGACGGGCTACGATGCGCTGCTGCGGGTGGGGGGCCTGTTCGTCGACCCAGCCGGGGCGGCACCGCTGCAATCCACCTGGAACCGTTGGGCCGCAGCCGATCCCGCGCTCACCGGGGGCATGCACCAGGTTGTCGAGGCTGCCAAGCGCGAGGTGGTCTCGGGGTCCCTGTACACCGAGGTCCATCACCTGGTGGAGCTGCTGGCCTCGATCTGCCACACCGACGTCCGGCTGCGGGACCACACCCGGCGCGCCTTCTCAGAGGTGGTGACCGAGCTGCTGGTCGCCTTTGACCGGTACCGCGCGTACGTGGTTCCCGGCGAGAGCGCTCCGCCGGAGCAGGCCGCGGTCCTGCAGCACGCCGCCGACACCGCCCGTACCCGCCTCGGTGAGGACCTGCACGAGACGCTCGACCTGGTGCGCGACCTGCTGCTGGGCCGTGAGGCCGGCAGCGCCGGACGCATCGACGAGGCGGCGCGGGCCGAGCTCGTCGTGCGCTTCCAGCAGACCTGCGGACCCGTGATGGCCAAGGGCGTCGAGGACACCGCGTTCTACCGCTGGTTCCGGCTCGCCGGGCTCAACGAGGTGGGTGGCGACCCCGACAGGTTCGGCGTCTCCCCGGAGCAGTTCCACGCGTTCAGCGCCGCCCTGCTGCACGCGCGGCCCACCTCCATGACCACCCTGTCGACCCACGACACCAAGCGTGCCGAGGACGCCCGCGCCCGTCTGCTGGTGCTCTCGGAGGTGCCGCACCTGTGGGACACCTCCGTGCAGCAATGGCACGAGGCCGCCGCTCCCTGGCGCTCAGCACTGGTCGACGGCCCCACCGAGTACCTGCTGTGGCAGACGCTCGTCGCCACCTGGGACCACCGGCAGGACGTCCCCATCGGCGCCGACCGGTTGCAGCCCTACCTGCTCAAGGCCGTGCGTGAGGCCAAGACCCGCACCACCTGGACGACCACGGACGACGAGTACGAGCAGGCAGTCGCCGATCTGGCTGCCGGCGTGCTCGGTTCGCCCGAGGCGCTGGACCAGGTGCGGCAGTTCCTGACGGCCACCGCTGCGCTGTCCCGGGCGGCCGTCCTGGGGCAGAAGCTGGTCCAGCTGACCATGCCCGGGGTGCCGGACGTCTACCAGGGCACCGAGCTGGTGGAGACCTCGATGGTGGACCCCGACAACCGTCGGCCGGTGGACTATGCCGAGCGTGCCGCTCGGCTGGCACGTCTGGACGGCGGTGCCCGGCCCGGCGACCTCGATGACGAGAAGCTGCTGGTCACCTCACGGGCGCTGCGCCTGAGGCGTGAGCACCCCGAGTGGTTCACAGGCGAGGACGCTACCTACGCACCGCTTCCCACGACGACCGGCCACCTGGTCGCCTTTCTGCGCGGGAACGGCACCGCAGACGGCGGGGCCGTGGTGCTGGCCACCCGGCTCGCCCAGGGGCTGAAGGACGTCGGAGGCTGGGGCGAGCACACCGTCGCCCTGCCCGCCGGCACCTGGACCGACCGGCTCACCGGCCGGTCCATGCAGGGCGGGGATCCTGTGCAGATCGGGCAGCTGCTGGTGTCCCTGCCGGTAGCACTACTCGTCCGCTCCTGACCTCGTCCGGGCAGGCTGCTGGTCGGGTCAGGTCAGGTCGCGACGAGCCGTGCCTTCTGCTCCTCGATGCCGTAGTCGGCGACGGGCCACTGCGGGGCGAGACCGTTGAGCGCGTCTATGAGGAGCTGCTGGACGGCCCAGCGGGCGTACCACTTGCGGTCCGCCGGGACCACGTGCCACGGCGCCCGCTGGGTCGAGCACCGGGTCAGCGCGATCTGGTAGGCCTGCTGGTACTCGTCCCAGAGCAGCCGCTGGTCGACGTCGCCGGGGTTGAACTTCCAGTACTTGTCCGGGCGGTCGAGCCGTTCGGCGAGCCGGCTCTTCTGCTCGTCGCTGGAGATGTGCAGCATCACCTTGACGATCGTCGTGTCCGAGTCGACCAGCCGGCGCTCGAAGGTGTTGATGCTCGCGTAACGACGCTGCACCGTGGCCGCTGGCACCAGCTTGCCGACACGGGCGATGAGGACGTCCTCGTAGTGCGAGCGGTCGAACACACCGATGTGGCCCGGCTCGGGCAGAGCGGCCCGGATACGCCAGAGGAAGCCCTTCGCGCGCTCCTCGCTGGTCGGTGCCTTGAAGGAGGTGAGCGAGACCCCCTGCGGGTCGACCGAGCCGATGACGTGTCGCAGGATGCCGCCCTTGCCGGAGGTGTCCATCCCCTGCACCACCAGCAGGACGGAGCGCTCGCCCCCGCTGAGGCCCTCGGCGAACAGGCGTTCCTGCAGCTCTGACATGGGCTCGACGCCCGCAGCCAGGGCCGCCTTGCCCTCCTTCTTGGTGCCGGCGAATCCCGGTGTGGAGCGCGGGTCGACGTCCTGCAGCTGGAACTGAGGGCCAACCTGCAGCAACGCGGCCAGCGTGCCGGCCTCGGCGCTGACGTGCTCGGCGACCGTCTCCTGCGCCTCCTCGACCTCCTCGATTAGCTCGAGCGCCTTCTCCGCCGCCCGGGCCGACCGCTTGCGCTGCTTCTTCGACACCTCCGGCGCTGGGTCCTCGACGTCGCTGGCTGGGGCCTTCTTGCTCTTCATGGTGGGCACGCTCGCACCTTAGCCCGCCGCTCAGCACCGCGCTGTGACCATAGATCCAGTCGTTATCCCCTGACGGCGGCCAACTCTGATCCGTGACACGGTTGACCGGTGCACACCTTCGCCGTCTGGGCTCCCTCCGCTGACCGTGTCGACCTCGTCCTGCACGACCGTGCCCTCCCCATGGACGCCTGTCCCGAAGGCGCGTGGAGGCTCGAGGTGCCCGACGCCGGCCACGGCACCGACTACCGGTTCAGCTTGGACGGCGCCGACCCGGTTCCCGACCCGCGCTCGGCGTGGCAGCCCGAGGGCGTGCACGGGGTCAGCCGCGTCTTCGATCCGCACCTGCACGCCTGGGACGACGCAGGCTGGGCCGGGCACGACGTGCGGGGCGCCGTGTTCTACGAGCTGCACGTCGGCACGTTCACCGCTGAAGGCACCCTGGACTCGGCGCACGCACGGCTGGAGCACCTGGCCTCCCTGGGGGTCGACGTGGTCTCGCTGATGCCGGTCGCCGCCTTCCCCGGCCAGTGGGGCTGGGGCTACGACGGGGTGGCCCTGTACGCGGTGCACGAGCCCTACGGCGGACCGGCTGCGCTTCAGCGTTTCGTCGAGGCCTGCCACCGGCACGGGCTCGCGGTCTGCCTCGACGTCGTCTACAACCACCTCGGGCCGAGCGGCAACTACCTGCACGGCTACGGGCCCTACTTCACCGACAAGCACCACACGCCGTGGGGCCAGGCGGTCAACATCGACGACACCGGCAGCGAGCAGGTGCGGCGGTTCATCATCGACAACGCGCTGCGCTGGTTCCGTGACTTCCACGTGGACGCGCTGCGGTTGGATGCGGTGCACGCGCTGGTCGACACCTCCGAGCGGCACCTGCTCGCGCAGCTCTCGGACGAGACCGCCGACCTCTCGGCGCAGGTCGGCCGCCCTCTCGGGCTGGTCGCCGAGTCGGACCTGAACGACGCCGCCATGGTCACCGCGACGTCTGAGGCAGGGATGGGCATGACGGCGCAGTGGAGCGACGACTTCCACCACGCGCTGCACGCCCTGCTCACCGGGGAGCGGCAGGGGTACTACAGCGACTTCGGTGACCTCGAGACGCTGGCAAAGGCCCTGACGTCGGTCTTCGTGCACGACGGCGGCCGGTCGACCTTCAGGGGCCAGAACTGGGGCGTCCCGGTCGATACCGCGGTGGTCAGCGGCCACGCGTTCCTGGCCTACACCAGCGACCACGACCAGGTCGGGAACAGGGCGACCGGGGACCGCCCGTCCCAGACCCTTCCTCCCGGGGCGCTCGCCGCGGCTGCGGCCCTGACCCTGCTCTCCCCGTTCAGCCCGATGCTGTTCATGGGTGAGGAGTGGGGGGCCGGCACGCCCTGGCAGTTCTTCACCGACCACTCCGAGCCCGAGCTCGTGCAGTCGATCAGACAAGGGCGCCAGCGCGAGTTCTCGGATCATGGCTGGGCCGACGACATCCCGGACCCTCAGGACCCCGCGACGCGGGACGCCTCGGTACTGCGCTGGGACGAGATCGCGGCGCAGCCTCACCAACGGCTGCTGGCCTGGCACCGCGAGCTCATCGGACTGAGGCGGCAGGAGCCTGACCTGCGGAGCGGCCGGCTGGACCACGTCCAGGTGGACCTGGACTCCGAGCAGGAGTGGATCGTGCTGCGGCGCGGCACCTTCCGGGTCGTGGTGAACCTCGCGACCCAGGCGCGCACGATCCCCCTCGACGCCGCCCCGGTGCTGGCCGAAGCAGCGTGGGACGGTGCCACCCTTGAGCCGCATGGCGTCACGCTGCCAGCGACGTCGGTCGCGGTGCTGAGGGTCTGAGCGGTGCCGAGGGTCTGAGCGCGGTCAGCGGCGGCTCGAGCGCATCGCCGTAATCACCTTCACCGTGCCCCCGCCGGTCACCGCCCTGCCTTGTGCCAGCTGCCGGTACCCGGGGCTACCCACGGCGAACAGGGCGACCCTGCCCTCACCGTCCGAGTGGATCCCCCAGCCGTACTTCTTGGCCAGGTCGCTCGCACGCAGGCACGGCTGGCCCTTGCTGAAGAAAGCCTCGCGGGCCACGGGCCGCTCGCTCTCGGCGATGCCCGAACGGTCCGCCCAGACCGCGAACAGCACATCGTCGCTGGTCAGCTCGTAGGGGCGCTCGCTCATCATCACGTAGGTGCGCTCAGCCACGCTGGGCGTCGTACGAGCCGGCGGCTCCAGCCCGGCCACGGCTGCGCAGTCAGGCGCTACCGTGATGAAGGTGTCCAGGTAGTTGGTGGTTTGCCGATTCGATGTCATGGCCGCAACGTAGTCACTGCCGCCGACAGCGGCTAGGGCTCGGCCGGGGGGCTCGTGCCGCAGCAGACCGCACCGAAGCGACCCTGCGGGCAGCCGCAGCTGCGGCCTGAAAGATTGCACCGTCGTGACCCTCCCCGGGGCCACGACGGTGCAATCTCGCGAGGGGGGTCGCGCTCTAGCCCTAGCGGGCCATCGCGGTCAGCCGCGACAGCGCGCGCCGGTACTTCTTGCGGTATCCCCCCTCGAGCATCTCAGCGCTGAAGACCTCGTCCAGCCTGCTTCCGGTGGCCGCGAGCGTGACGTCCTGGTCGTACATGCGGTCCACCAGCACCACCAGCCGCAGGGCGATGCTCTGGTCGTCGAGCTGGTGCACCCCGCGCCAGAGCACGGTCTGCACACCCTCCAGCAACGCGCGGTACCGGCTGGGGTGCACGGTGGCCAGATGTGCCAGCAGCGCGTCGAAGTCGTCGAGCACCGCGCCGGGCGCCGAAGCGGCAAGGTGGGTCAACCGCGCCTCGTCCACCGGATCGGGCGGATCACCGAGGCCGCGGTGCCGATAGTCCTGCCCGTCGACCCGTAGCACGTCGAAATGGCTTGCCACGGACTGGATCTCGCGCAGGAAGTCCTCGGCCGCGAAACGGCCCTCTCCCTGTGCGTCCGGCAGGGTGTTGGAAGTGGCCGCCAGCCGCGCACCCGCCTCGACCAGCTCGCGCAGCAGGCGCGCCATCAGCACCGTGTCGCCCGGATCGTCCAGCTCGAACTCGTCGACGCACACCAGCCGGTTGGTCGCCAGCGCCTCGACGGCCGGCCGGAACCCGAGTGCGCCGACGAGGTTCGTGTACTCCACGAAGGTGCCGAACGCCTTGGGTGCGGGGGCCGCGTGCCACAAGGCGGCCAGCAGGTGCGTCTTGCCGACCCCGAACCCGCCGTCCAGGTACACCCCGGAACGTTTCTCACTACGCGACGAGCCTCCGAGCAGGCGGCTCCACCCTCGCCGCGCGCCGGAACCTTGCGTCTGTCCGGCAAAGTCACGCAGCGCCCGCAGCGCGGCGGACTGGCTCGGCTCCGCCGGGTCAGGCACGTACCCGTCGAAGGTGACCGCAGCGAAGTGCGGCGGAGGCACCAGGTCGCCGATCAGCTGGTTCCGTCCGACCTGGGGGTTGCGCTCGACCAGCCCTGGCACGGTTGCGGAGCCTACGCGGCGGGACCTGCCGACGTCGCGCGCGTCAGGGGTGGGATCATTGCTGGACAGTTCAGCCGACGTAAGGAGCCGCAGTGAGCCTGCCCCAGGACACAGACCCGACGTTCGAGGCCTACGCCCACCCCGAGCGACTGGTCAGCACCGAGTGGTTGACGGCGAACCTGGGCACTGCGGGCCTCGTGGTCGTCGAGAGCGACGAGGACGTGCTGCTCTACGAGACCGGGCACATCCCGGGCTCGGTCAAGGTCGACTGGCACCTCGACCTCAACGACACCGTGACCCGCGACTACGTCGACGGCGAGGCGTTCGCCGCCCTGATGAGCGCCAAGGGCATCGACCGCGACACCACCGTCGTCATCTACGGCGACAAGAACAACTGGTGGGCCGCCTACGCCCTGTGGGTCTTCAGCCTCTTCGGCCACCCGGACGTGCGGCTGCTCGACGGTGGCCGCGCCAAGTGGCAGGCCGAGGGCCGGGACATGACGACCGACGTCTCCGCGCCCGGCCTGGCGGACTATCCCGTCGTGCAGCGGGACGACACCGGCCTGCGCGCCTTTCTGGACGACGTCAAGGGGCACCTCGGCAAGCCGATGGTGGACGTGCGCTCCCCGCAGGAGTACACCGGCGAGCGCACGCACATGCCGGAGTACCCGGAGGAGGGCGCGCTGCGCGGCGGGCACATCCCCGGGGCGCAGTCGATCCCGTGGGCCAGGGCCGCCGCCGAGGACGGCACGTTCAAGCCCCGCGACGAGCTGGAGGCCATCTACCAGCAGGAGAAGGGCCTCACCCCCGACGACGACGTCATCGCCTACTGCCGCATCGGTGAGCGTTCGAGCCACTCGTGGTTCGTGCTCACCCACCTGCTGGGCTTCGAGAAGGTGCGCAACTACGACGGCTCCTGGACCGAGTGGGGCAACGTGGTGCGGGTGCCGATCGTCAAGGGCGAGCAGCCAGGGGAGATTCCGGGCCGGTGAGCATCGACGAACGGGCGCTTCCGTCCGGGCTCCAGGAGATCGCGGAGGACTTCGCGGCGATGGCGGTTCCCGACAGGCTGCAGCTGCTGCTGGACTTCAGCCGCGGCCTGCCTGAGCTGCCGGCTCAGTACTCGGACCATCCCGAGCTCCTCGAGCAGGTCCCGGAGTGCCAGTCGCCGATCTTCTTGGTGACGGAGGTGGACGGGCAGGGCCCGGACGCGCCGGTGCGCGTCTTCTTCTCGGCGCCCCCGGAGGCTCCCACCACGCGAGGCTTCGCGGGCATCCTGGCTGACGGGCTGGACGGCATGACCGCCGCCCAGGTGCTGGCCGTGCCGGACGACCTGTCCCACCGCCTCTCCCTGGCCGAGGCCGTCAGCATGCTCCGCCTGCGCGGGATGGCGGGCATGCTCGGCCGGGTGAAGCGGCAGGTGCGCGACAAGGCCGAGCTCTAGGTGCGCCTGCTGGTCGGTGGTGCCGGACCTGGTCCGGACGAGGCGATGGTCGACGAGGAGCGCCTGCTCGAGCTGTACGCCTACCCGGAGCCGCTACCTGACCAGGGGTACGTGCGGGCGAACATGGTCTCCAGCCTGGACGGCGCAGCTGCCGGCTCCGACGGCCGCTCAGGCTCCATCAGCTCGCCCGCCGACCGCACCGTGTTCTCGGTCTTGCGGGGGCTGGCCGACGTGGTGCTGGTCGGAGCCGGGACGGTGCGCACCGAGGGTTACTCGCGCCCTCGGGCACGGGCGGTGTTCCAGCAGTCGCGCACGAACGCCGGGCAGCCCCCATCGGCGTGCCTCGCCGTGGTCACGGCGTCCGGTGAGCTACCCACCGACACGGATCTGTGGACGACCCCCGGGTTGGTCGATGGCCACTGGCGGCTGGTCGTGCTGACGTGCGAAGACGCTGCTCCAGAACGGATTTCGGCGTTGCGTCGCCGGCTCGGCGAGGATGCCGTGGTGCTGGCGGGAGGCGAGCGCGTCGACCCGGTCCCGGCCCTGGACGCTCTCGCGTCACGCGGGCTGCGCCGGGTGCTGTGCGAGGGCGGACCGTCGCTGCTGGCTCAGGTCGCGGCTGCCGGGCGCCTCGACGAGCTCTGCCTGACGACATCGCCACGGCTGTCCGGTGGCGATGCGCCCAGGGTCGTGCACGGCCCGCCGCTCGACGCACCCCCGATGCTGCTGCGGCACCTGCTGGAAGCCGACGGCACGCTGCTCGCACGCTGGGTCAGGTAGGCGCTGCGCCGCTGTCCTTCAACGCCCAGGACAGGAACTGCTCGATCCGCCGACGCTGATCCTCGAGGCTCACGACGGTCCGTCCCTGCGCACGCCACAGCGCCCCACACTTGGTCCGGGTCCTGTCGTCATCCGGTACTCGGAGGCGACGTCACCCGGACCAAGTGCGGTCCTTTGACCGGCCAGTGGGGATCACGTCCCAGCACCTGCGCCAACCAGTGGAGCGTGCGGTCAGACAGTCCGTCGGCGGCTTCGCTCACAGGTGCTGCAGCAGGAACCGGGCGACCTCACGCTCCCAGCGGTCTGGGTCGGTGTTCCACTCCTGGCAGTGCCGCGCGTGCGGGAAGCCCACGAAGGTCACCAGGTCCGGGCGAGCCTGCGCCAGCCGCCGCGAAGGGCCAGAAGGAACGAACTCGTCGTCGTCACTGTGCACCAGCAGGACCGGCAGCCGCAGCTCCGCGGCGCGCGTCACCCAGTCCAACCGGCGTAGGTCCACCGGGGCGTCGGTCCCCACCACCCTGCGCCAGGCCTTGTCGGCCAGCATCATCAGACCGAGCCGGCTGATCGGCAGCGGCAGCCGGTTCATCTTGGCGTGGTGGTCCAGCACGTCCTTCCAGTCGATGACCGGGGAGTCCAGCACCAGGGCACGCACCCGGTCAGCGGTCCAGGACCGGGAGACGTGCTGCAGGACGATGGCACCGCCCATCGACCAACCGAACAGCAGCACCTCGCTGGCCCCCGCCTCCAGCGCGTGCAGCACCGCGGCCTCCACGTCCTGCCACTCCGTCTCGCCCAGGCTGAGGCGTCCGCCGTGGGTACTCGGGCCGTCGGGGTCGTTGCGGTAGCTGGGCACCAGCACGGGCAGTCCCAGCCGGTGCAGCAGCGGAACAGCGCGCAGGCACTCTTCCCGCGAGGCGCCGCGTCCGTGCACGAGGATGGCCCACACGTCGCGGCGCTTGCCTCCCTTGGCCGGCGGCACGTACCAGGTCGGCAGAGGCCCTGCGTCAGAGACGATCTCGACGTCCTCGTGCCGTAGCCCGAGCGCCGAGGTCGGGTTACCCGTGTAGTAGTACTGGTTCCAGCGCGCTGGGCCCGGCAGCAGCTTGCCCTGCTCGACGGCCTCGACAGCGCGCGTCACCGTACCCGCGCGAAGGTCCTTCTCCAGCACCTCGCCCAGGCGGGCGTGACCCTGGCCACGCTTGAGCCTGAGCCCGTACCGGCCGGGGGACACCGTCTCGGGGGTGACGGAGAGGGTGACGGTGCCCGCACCGACCGAGCGCACCTCCACGTCATCGGCCTGCACCCTGTCCGGGGTGACGACGCGCCTCGCGAAGTAGGCAGCCGCGGTGGACACAGCTGCGCCAGCCAGGACGACGACTCCGCCCCCCACTGCCACACCGATGACAGCCGCCTTGGCGGCGGGATGCTGCGAGCGTTCCACGCTCATGAGCGCCGCCCACGCATGACATCGGGACCTTGCTGGGGGATGCCAGCCCTTCTTGCCACGTCCAGGGCCCACCAGACCAGCGGAGCCTGCAACGGCAGCCTCGCGACGGTCAGCGTCTTGGCCGTGCCGCTTGCACGTGGAGAGCGCAGCGCCTTGGCCGCCATGGTCACGTTGCCGGGGAAGACGCCGACGAACATCGCGGCGCTGGCCAGAGCGCCCAGTCTCCGGGACGCAGGCACTACCAGCGCCGCCGCGCAGGCCAGCTCGACCACCCCCGAGCCGTAGACCCAGGGGCGTGGCCGCCCGAGGAACCGCGGGATCAGCGCGTCGTAGGGCTGCGGCTTCACCAGGTGCAGCGTGCCGGCCACGGCCAGACCTGCCGTCAGCACCTTCCACCCTGGGCGCCTGGGCGCTGCTCGTCGGTTCACAGCGACGATTGTGCCCCGCCAGGGCTCGGGAAGCCGCATCACCCGCCGGTCAGCACCTCGGTGAGATCGAAGCTCACCGGCCGCTCCAGCTGGTCGTAGGTGCAGGTCGCCGGTTCGCGGTCGGGACGCCAGCGCACGAACTGGGTGGTGTGCCGGAAGCGCACTCCCTCCATGTAGTCGTAGCGGACCTCCACGACCCGCTCCGGCCGCAGCGGCGTGAAGGTCAGGTCCTTGCCCGCGTTCCAGCGGCTCGTCTCGGACTTGCGTGGCGTCCTGTTCCCCGCTTCCTGCTCGGCCCACGCCCAGGGGTGGTTCTGAAAATCGGTGACGAGCGGCTGCAGCTCCTCGAACAGCTCTCGGCGTCGGGCCATGGTGAAAGCGCCGATGACGCCCACAGACGCCAGCACCCCGTCGTCCCCGTAGAGGCCGAGCAGGAGGGAGCCGACGGCATCGGGGCCGGACTTGTGCACCCGGTAGCCCGCCACGACGCAGTCAGCGGTGCGGACGTGCTTGAGCTTGGTCATGACCCGCTTGTCCGGCTGGTAGCGCTGGTCGAGCTTCTTCGCGATGAGCCCGTCCAGCCCGGCGCCCTCGAACTGGTGGAACCACTGCTGGGCCAGCTCGAGATCCTGGGTGGCCGGGGTGAGGTGGACGGGCGGCGCCGCGTCGGCCAGCGCCTGCTCGAGCCGGCTGCGCCGCTCGGACATCGGTCGGCCCGTGAGGTCCTCCTCGCCCAGGGCCAGCAGGTCAAAGGCCACGAAGCTGGCAGGAGTCTGCTCCGACAGCATGGTGACCCGGCTGGCAGCGGGGTGGATGCGCTGCTGCAGGGCCTCGAAGTCGAGGGTGTTGCGCGCCGGGTCGGCGATGATGATCTCGCCGTCGATCACGGCTCGGTCGGGAAAGCTCGAAAGCACCGCCTGGACGACCTCGGGGAAGTAGCGCGTCAGAGGACGCTCGTTGCGGCTGCCGATCTCCACCTCGTCGCCGTCGCGAAAGATCACCGACCGGAATCCGTCCCACTTCGGCTCGTAGAGCTGGCCCGGCGGGATCTCGGTCGCAGGCTTGGCGAGCATGGGCTTGACGGGCGGCATGACGGGGAGGCGCACCCCGTCACGGTACCCGGCGCCGATACCCTGCCTCGCGTGAGCGAAACCATCCCCGCCCCGACCGCCGCCCGTCCCGGTTCTGACGACGTCATCGTCATCCTCACCGAGGAGGCGCTGGGCACCGACGACGCGGCGCGCATCGCCGCGCTGCACGAGGGCGAGTCGCTGCGGTACCGGGTCCTGGTCCCGGCCGACACCGAGCGCAACCTGCTGGTCGACGTGCTGGACCACCTGAGCCTGCTGCAGCTGCGGGAGGCGCTGGAGGAGCTGCGCGGCAAGCAGGACCCGGAAGCCGCCCGCGCAGATGCGGCTCAGGCCCTTACATCGTCGCTGGCGGCGCTGCGCGGCCAGGGGGCGACCGCTGACGGAGCGGTCACCGACGACGACCCGCTGCCGGCGCTGACCGCCGCGGTGCGTGAGCACTCTGCACGCGAGGTCGTCGTGGTCACCCGTCCGCACGCGGTGGAGGACACCTTCCACACCGACTGGGCGTCCCGGGCGCGCGACGAGGTCGGGGTCCCGGTCCTGCACGTCTACGCGGGCACGACCTTCCTGGGCTGACCCGCTCGGGGTCTATGGGACGGTGACCGGAAGGGCCACGCTCGCCCAGGGCGCCTCCTGCCCCTCCTCGGGCACAACGAGGACGACGACGACGTGCTCGCCCGGCGTCAGTCCCTGCGCGAACGCGGGGGTGATCATCACCTGGTCACCGTCGATGCCCTCCACGACCGGGTCGGGCAGCCCGACGCTGTCGAGGTAGGTCAGCGCGCGACCACCCGCGGGCATCGTGACGGTGACGGTGTCCGTGGTTTGCGCCGCGCCCGGGTCCATCGGGGCCAGGACCTCCGGCGACAGGTGCACGAAGGCCTCGATCCGGGCGCCGTCGGCATCGGGGGGCACCAGTCAGGAGTGGGCGTCGACTTCGACCAAGCTCTCGCGGGTGACCTCACCGGAGCTGGTGACCAGCCACGCACCCTGCGTCCCGGGCAGCTCGGCCGCACCGCGCTGCAGGCCGGGACCGTCGAAGGCGGCCACGCTCGTGCTGGGGGTCACGCTGGGGCTGGATCTGGTGCTGGACGCCGTCTGGGTGGGCTCTGCCGGCGGCGATTCCCCGCCACCGCAACCTGGCAGCAGAACCGCCACGACAGCGGAACCCGTGACCGCCTTGAGAAAAGACCCTCGTGGCACCGGGACCTCCTGGTGGATCGGTGGCGGCCTGTCGTTGCCGTTCACACTCCAGACGCGGTGCAGCCCAGTCCCGTTACGGCGTGGCCCCGGTGGTGCCCAGGGCGGGGGCGCTGTCCCCTCCGCAGCACCCCGCCCCTGCGGGTCTGCCGACCCCTTCCTCTAGACGCGCGCACCTCCGTGCTTGTTGCGCCCGCACGCACAGTTTCTACGGCGCTTCCCGCGACCCCGCAGACCCCTGGGGACCGTCCCTGTCGGTGGGCCCCTGAGGAGGAAGGATGCTAGGACGGTCCTGCGCGTTGTTGGCCGTGGTGCTGCTGGGAGTGGTGGCTCCACCTGCTGCGGCGCAACGGGAAGGCGAGGGCCGACAAGCACCCTGCGGCCTACTCAAGAACCGAGTTGACTGCGCCAAGATCCCAGCACGAAATGCACGGTGCAATTGAATGTGATCCTGGCGTACGTGCACGACAACGGTGTAGTTCAGCGCACGAGAACAGCCTCCCGGTGAGGCTGTTCCGACCGCGATACGACGTCACGATGACGTGGTGCCATCGCTGGTTCCGCGCTTGGCGCGACTGGGCTGGACCCGGGACGGCTCCCCCGGCATCTTGGGGGTGCGGCCCGCGAGAGCGTTGTGCGTTTGACCACCGGAAGCATGGAAGTGCGGAGCGTTGTGGCCCGAGTTATCGGGCGAGGATCCAACGACTCAAGGAGCAGCCATGACCACCACCGCCACCACCCCTCCGACTGGGGAGATTCCCCCAGTCGCTCAACCCGAGATGTCCAACAAGCTGCCGCTGGACCTGCCTGAGGGCTGGGACGCCGGCCTGACCGCCGAGCAGCGCCAGGAGTGCCTAGACAGCGCTCTGCAGACCGCGCTGACCGAGATTGCCCGGAGGAGAGCGGCCGGCGCGTGCCCGTCCTGGTGCCAGTACCGAGACGACGCCAGTCACGTGAAGGGCGGGACCGACCACCATGGGCCGGTCCGTCATGTCGAGGCGACCGGATCCGAGCCGTGGATCGAGCTCGACCAGGGTGCGATCTACAGCGGGGCATCTGCCTCTGCGTACCAGGAGCGGCTCGACAACGCCCCCCCATCCATCACGCTGGACTTCGTCCACGTGCAGCCGCCGTACGAGAACTTCGAGGGCCGGCGCGAGCCTTGTGGATCAACCTCCGGCCGGAAGAGGCCAAGCGCCTCGCGCAGAACCTGCTCGCCGCGGCGGCCGAGGCCCAGTCGTGACCGTCCTGCTGACCTGCACCCGACCCGACTGCACCGGGTGCGGTCGCCGGCTCTGGCCCACCCACCCGAGCTGCCCGTGGTGCGCCGGAACGCTCGTGCCAGCGACGAACGTCATCGCTTCCGCGGGCGTCATGGCGCCGGGACGGGCGTCGGGCAGCGAGATCGACGCTCAGTCGTGAGCGGCTTGGTATTCGTGTCGGGCGACGTCGAGGTCACCCCTGCACCACGGCCCGTGCGAGCTACGGCTCGTCGTCGCTGTCGACTTCCCACCCGCGAGCCTCATCTCGCTGTAGGGCATAGACGTAGGACGACAGGGCGCCAAGGAACTCAATGCGACTGTAGGCACCGGTGGTACGCACACACCACTCGTCATCGCCTCCGCCAGCCTCTTGATCGAGCTTGATGAGCGCGAACGCGGCAACGGGCGTGGTGCTGACGGGCAGCGGCGCGAAGGTCAGGCCTTCGAACGCAACGTTGGGTGCAACGTGGTCTCGCGTCTCGTCGGTGGCCATGACACAGAACCTACCGAATAGCGCCGGACGGGCCTTCGTCGTGCTTGCCTTCGCCGTCGCTAGGTACGACGGGTGGCTCAACGCTGACGCTTGCTCGGGCGTTTGCGCGTCTTCTGCGCCTTTGACCGTGACTGCTCCGGCTCGGGCACAAGTCGTTGTAGGGCCGGGGGCATCTCTTCCCAGCGTTCACGGTGAACCAACACGCACGCAGCCGCCTCCGCCCACATCTCGTCGGTCTGGCATCTCACCGCAACCTCGGCATCGTACTTGTCCCCATGCATAGTCAGCAGAATCTCCAGTGGGCCGGCCGCCACGACTCCCAGGAAAGCCTCGTCCATCGCACCTGCTCTGAACACCGCATCCAAGACATGAAGCGGCATCGTGCCGTCTACGGCAGCGTCCTGTACGCGCTGAACCGCCCACCAGTGCTGGTCGCGCACCTCCCGCGGAGCCGGAGCAGCGGCGTGGCGCAGGAGGTGATCGGCGTAGTACGCCTCTGCCACCCACTCGGCCTCGTCTTGACTCCAGGTCATGGCCCCAAGACTCCCGCAGAGTGCTCCATCAGGCCTCACGACCCGTACTGCGCTAGGAGGACTTCAGCCCTTCGCCGCGCCAAAGGCCAAGGAGTTTCATCAGCCGCTGGGTCGTGCAACGAGCGACCGGGCGCTCGGCGCAGCCGGTGACGCCCTCACGGCCGAGCTGGGCGTGGACCTTGCGGATGCCGTACACGCCGTAGTTCTCC
>JAABUN010002778.1_pt1 | contig 29563 bp, 33 predicted proteins | sample 5559311 | NCBI WGS metagenome assembly JAABUN01 (sample SAMN10711877, study PRJNA513370) | rock metagenome | isolation source: Antarctica rocks | place: Antarctica: Victoria Land, Siegfried Peak sud | reverse complement strand
GCTGCGCCGCGGAGAACGTCGGTTGATAGGCCGGGGCCGGTCCCGCCATCGCCCACCTCCTGCTACACCGCGCAGGTTATCACCCCCCGGCCATCCCTACAACTATTCGTGAAATGGAGCACTTAGCATCTGTAATAGCTGTTTTGCCTCCCCCACTGTCGCAGACTATAGCCGCGTGCGACCAACTTACAATGCGCACACAAAAAGAAGTTAATCCCTTGTGGGATAGCAACAATCCCGTATGGGATAACAATAACCCTGAGCAACAGACGCTGAGGGGAACTCTAAAGGATGAGCAGTATAAGGGCTGGTTTCACGTTTTTGCTGTCTTCATCGAAGATCGGAACGGGAACAAGGGGCCAAGGTTCTGGTACCGCGACACGCTAAAGTTCGAGAACGATACGGCATGGAAATCCAACTTCATTAAGATTGCTGATACCGACCTGATCGAGATAAAGGTAGTTGCCATCGAACCGAGGTCAGCCGCTAATACTCTGTCAAGGTATTGGTTTCAAGTCGCTAATTCAAGGGCAACCGCTATAGCCAGGACGACTCCTGTTCCTGGTGCGGCACTGGAGCCTGTAGAACTGCCGATAGGGGACTCATTTCCACGGGACATAACTGTTTGCAGTACACTAACTATTCACGGGCGCACTTACAAGTCCAGTGGGTCCAGCCAGCCCTAGTGGGTCGGTTGCCTGTACTGCCTGAAAACACATCCGTCGGTCCTACGCGGCACGCTGATACGTATGGTGCAGGCCGCCCAGCACCGGCACCGCGCATATCGGCCCTTCGCCGCTCCTGGTCTTCCACGGTGATGGCGCGGGGATCGCTTGCCCGAGGCCCTGGTGCGGTCGTGCTCCGTTGAAGTAGGCGACGTACTCGCGGAGCACGCGGCGCAGGTGGCGCTCGCCGAGGACGAGGATATGGTCGAGGCACTCGCGGCGCACGCTGCCCAGGAAGCGCTCGCACGCGGCATTCGCTCGCGGGGCGCGGTAGGGCGTGCGCAGGATTTCGATGCTGCTGGCCGCGGCGATCCGCGCGAACGCGACCCCGAACTTGCCGTCGTTGTCCCGGATCAGATAGCGGGGGCGCTGGTCGAACGGGGTGGCCTCGCGCAGCTGCTGCGCGACCCAAGCGTCCGTCGGGTGCCGCGTCACGCCCACATGGACGACTAGCCGGTTCGCCAGGGCGACGATGCAGAAGGCGAACACGGGCCGGAAGGCCAGGTCGGTCACCGGCAGGAAGTCGCACGCCCAGATCGCACCGGCGTGGTTGCGCAGGAACGTCGCCCAGGCCTGCCCCCGCGGCCGCGGGGCAATGGCACCGCGCAGGTAGGTCTGAATGGTCCGCTTCGCCACGCGGATACCCAGCTTCAGGAGTTCGCCGCGGATCCGTTCGGCACCCCAGAGCGGGTTCTCGACCGCCAGCCGCCGGATCTGGGCGACGGTCTCCGCCGCGAGCGGCGGGCGGCCCGGCCCCGGGCGCGACTTGTGCCGCCAGAGCGCGCGGAACCCGGCGCGATGCCAGCGCAGCAACGTGTCGGGCTGGACGATGTGGAGGGCGTGCCGCCAGGCGCGGACCCGGCCGGCGAGCAGCACCAGGAGCGCGCGATCCGCCGGCGTCGTGGCCGGGCGCTTGACGCCGCGGCGCAGCACGATCAGCTGGTGGCGCAGGAGGACGTTCTCGGCGAGCAGCTGCATCCGGCCACGCACCAGGTCCGCACCGGTGCCCGTCGCGTGCGCCCCCACCGCAGGCCGCGCCCAGAGGCAGGCGCGCAGGGTGTGCCGCATTCCGGTCATGATTCCGGTGAGCCGCCGACGGCACCAACGCATGCTCATCTCCAAGTCGTTTCTCCCCACTCTGCTCATCGCCCCAGGAGGAGCGTCCACCCTTCTCCTGCCCGCGATTCTAGCCGACCGACGGGCCTCGCGACATCGTCGATCCTAGCGAGCAGCAACCCTGGATGAATCAGGAGCCAGGACAGGCTTTCGCGTGGCCAGATCATACCCATACGCGACGATATCATCGCGGGTCGCGCCCTCCGGCCCGGTCGTTGCATCGTGCCGTTCCCAGAATGAGAGGAAATCTTCCATGGCGCGGGCATACAACGAGAGGGTATCCAGGGCGAGTCCGCGGTCGAAACACGCGCCGATCCATTCCCTTGCCGAGGGACGCGCGCTGATACGCGGATGAAAAAGCACGGTGCGCCCAGCCATGGACCCTCGCTAACGCTACGATCGGCGGCGCACGGCGCAACTCCCTCGGATGCACGCGCGCGAGAAAGGGCTTCGCGCGCGACTTCGCGCAATCTCGATTGAGCACCCCTACTCGCCAATACGGGCACCCCGGAAGTATAGTCGGGCGGATACCCCGCCCGAGTCGTGGGGCGTTGTCATGTTCCATCGCCACCACGGGATAACGCGGCCGTTCGTCTATGCGTCGTCTGCCGCGCGGATGATGGTGCGTGCCGGGGCCCCGGTGCGAGCATGACGGCGGTCGTTTATGGAGTGACGTGTGGAGCAGGGCGGCTGGGCCTGATCGTCTCCGTGCGCGAGGCCGGAGATATTGACTTGGCGGTGGCGTACTATCCCGCGAGATCCTCCAGCGGCGCGCGCGAACCACCGAAGGGGCCGCTCCGGTGCCGGTCGGATGCGCGCGATGGGCACCATCAACGTCCCCTCCAGGGCCGCGCGCGCGATACCCCATCGTCGTGTCCCGGTACTCGTTTCCATGGTCACCCCCTGCAACCACCCTGGGTCAGCTCAGTCGGCGGCCGGCGGTTCTGGCGTTTGGGGACGGGCGGCCAGATCGCCATCGACCGCCGATCGGTGGAATGCGCGCACGAAGGCGAGGCGCTGCTGCAACTCGGCCTCGTCGCACGCCGCGACGGCCTTCCCAAATTGGGTCCCGGCCGCGCGGTGGGTATCGCCACGTTCCCAGGACGGATCCCGACCGATCATGAACGTGTCGCACGCCCGGGCCGCGGCGCTGACGAGGATGCGCAGCGCCCGCTCGCGCTCGTGCGCGGTCTCGTCACCGCTTTGGCGCCCCGTCCCGAACGCCGTGGGGGGCGGGGACGGCGGGTCGTCAGCCGCCCCCGCCCCCGTCTGCATCGCCCGGACCAGGGCGGCCAGCTTGGTGAGCGGGACGGCCGCGCTGATCTGATGGACGTCGCGCAGGCGGCCGAGTTCGAGCACTTCGGTCGGATCGGCGTCGCCGCGTGGGTCGTAGCCGATGGCGCGGATGGTCGTGAGCGTCGCCCCGACCGCGATCCCGACGGGGTCGGGGTGGCTCGCCCGCGCCTCCGTCTCCCCTTTCCCGCGGCCCGCCCCGGGCGGGGACTCGCGCTCCTCACGGGCCAGCAGGCCCGCCACGCTGTCGCGGCGCGCGCCGAGCGCGAACCGCGCCATGCCCGGATCATCCGGGACGATGCCATAGCAGGTCTGCAGATCGCGATCGAGATCGGGCATCATGCGTTGCCCCCGCGCCATCAACTGGCGCAGCCAGCCGTCCGCCCGGGCGGTCGTCAGGGGGACGATCACGGAGATAGGCGGATAATCGTAGCCCATGTGGCACATGGCCACGCTGACGAGGAGGTCGCCCCCGCCCCCGCGGAAGCGGCGCAGATTTTCCTGCGCCGCGCGTTCGTCTTGCGTCGCCAGCAGGACGCGCAGCGCCCGGTAGCGCCCGGTCACGTAAGCGACGATCTGCCGCGCATGTTCCTGATCGGCGGCGGCGATCAGGCCACAGAGGCGCGGGTCGACGTCGCGCTGGAGGGCGAGGATCTGGCGCACCCCCCGATCGACGAGCGGCTGCCAGTAACCGGACGCGCGGATGACCCGGCCGATGCGGCGTTCGAGTCGCGAAAGTTCGAGTTCGGTCCCCTCGCCTTCTCCTTCGAGCCAGTTCACCCGACCATTGTGCAGGTGGAATTCGCACTCGCGCAGATAGCCCTCGGCCACGCCATCCACGTATGTGGCGCGCACATCGGCGAGGAGCGGTCGGTGGCCCGTTCCGTCCTCGGGCCCGTATTTGGCCAGCAGGAGCGGCTGGCCATCCGCGCGATAGGGCGTGCCCGACAGCAGGCAGGTGAGCGTCGCCTCCGCACTCAGTCGCGCCATGATCTTCGCGCTGTACGTGCCCTCCCCGCCCGGCGCGGTCACCCCTAACTGCTGGCCCTCGTCAAGGACCAGGAGGGTGCGCCCTTGCCGGACGCTGTAGTAGTGCAGATCGGGATTGGCGATGGCCGCCTGGTACGTGCTGGAGTACCCCCACGCCTTGTTCCGCAGCATCGGCAGCACATTCTCGCGATGCTCGATCGGGCCGAGGGTACCACCGGCGATGAACGGCCCGAGTTGTCGCCAGCTGTGCTCGACCTGCTCGGCCAGGTTGTGGCGGGGGGCGTAGACGATGACCTGATCGATGACGCCGCGCAGCCGCAACACCGCCGCCGCGGCGAGGAACCCGATCGTCTTGCCCGATCCCGGGCACACGTCGGCCACCAGCACCGGGTCGCTGCTCGCCGCCTTCGCGATCGCCGCGTCGATGAAGGTCCGTTGGAAGGGTCGCAGCGCGAGGCTGGGCGAGATCTCGGGCCACCCCATCACGACGCTCCTTTCTGCAGATTGCATGGCCCGCACAGCGCTTGCATCTCGAGGACGATGGTGCGCCCGGTCCGGCACCACGGGATGCGGTGGTCGGCGTGCCAGCCCGGGTGGAGTGCATCGCCGCAGAGGGCACAGCGCCCCGCGGTGGAGGTGAAGAGGAGCGCCCGGAGGCGACGCGAACGGAGGCGGCGCTGCGGTTTCACGGAGATCATGGGTCCTCCTTTGCCGCTACAGCTATTGCCCGATCGGGGCGTCGGGGTTCGGGTCGGTCGAGTCGTTTCACCTGCCCTCGCACCCGGGCGCGAGCGGTCCCGGGGTGCGCTATACTGCGGCCGCACGCGACCCCCATCGGTAGGGGCGGCTCGTGTCGATCGTGCCGACCTGCACTCGTCGCGACGTGACGCCATTGTGGCCACGCCGCGACGTGAGATGCAGGCATAGCTAACTGTATGTTAGCTAGGGTTATCATTCTAGTGCGAACATCTGTTCCCTGTCAAGGGGGTGATGGGCGTGCTATCGTGATGCCTGAGGGAGAAGGATTTGGCGTTTGGTGAGCGGATCCGGCTGCGGCGCGAGGAGCGGCGATTGACGGTCGCCGCCCTGGCGCGCGCCTCTGGCATTAGCCGGGTTTATCTCGCCGAGTTGGAACGTGGGCAGTCGACGCACCCCTCGGCCGCGGTACTCCAGCGTCTGGCCGACGCGCTGGGCACATCCGTCGCCGATATACTCGAGCAGGGCGGGATACCGGCGGGGACCGATATCCCCGATGCGCTGCATCGCCTTGCCCAGGAAGAGGCATTGTCCGACGACGACGTGCGCACGCTCGCCGCGCTGCGGTGGCGCGGCGAGCGACCGGTCACGCTCTCCGATTGGCGCTTCGTCTACGAGGCGATACGCCGCGCGGTGCCGCCCCGCGGCGGCTGACAAAGGGCGGTGCCCGCTGTGGGCGGTGCGCGGCGTATCACCGCGATCCTGTCGGCGTCGTCGGACCCGCGTCTGTACAGGACCCGCGCATATGGATAACCCGGACTGTGCATGGTTGCTATACGCGTGGCCAAGCGGTCGACCCGAATCGACACAGCGCGCGGTCGGGCGTTCGTCACACATCCTGCTTCCAGGTGCGGGACTGTGTCTGGGCCTGCGACCGAGTTCATGTCCACCAGGCGTCCTGGCCCAGGCCGCGGCGCTCGCCCTCCGGGGGCTCACCATCGGCGGTGACCGACGACCGGGGCAGGTTGCCATGATGGGGATCGTCGGCATGTGCGGGAGCGGGGCAGAACGAGTGGTGCGCCCATGTACCGGCATCGCGACCATCTCGCTCGCCGGATGACCTCGCCGGTTAATAGTTACGCGATTATGTACTTGACGCACCCAATGGGCGATCAGTCGCCGGTGCCACGCCCCTGCTTACCGCCGACCGCCCGCAGTGACGGCACGGCGGTAGCTTCTTGCTTACTCACGTCCACCAGATTCGCGCCAGCGAGCGGACGTTGATACGTTGTTGCGGGTCGTTTGAGGCGGGGCGAGGCCGGCATGGTGCGGTTGACCTGACTCAGCGGCGGGCAGTCGAGCCGCTTTCCGGCGAGCAGTTCGGCTATCGTCAGGATTTGCAAGCGTTGGTAACGCTTGGTAGTGGGTCAATTTGAATCGGCCCGCTCGCGATCCTCGATCAGCGCCACGATCTCATCGAGCGACCAGACGTGATCCGCCACGCCCGCCGCCATCGCCGGGGTCGGGTGTGCGAGGTCGCGGCGCTGCAAGGTCTGATGCGCGCGGCAGAAGTTGTCGTGCATGAAGTGGAGCGCGACCGCGTGTTCCAGGTTCTCGACCTTCTTGGAGAAGGCGTTGGTCAGGCGGGTGAAGCGGCGCATCTGCATCCGCATGGTGAGGTTCTGGCGCTCGGCGTGGCTGGTCGAGACGTGCTTGGGATCGGGGTCGCCGTTGATGCGCCGCATATCGGCCCCGATGCACTCGGCGGGGCTGTAGCGGCGCTCGGATTCGGGCGTCTGGCCGTAGACCTTGATGAGCATGGCATAATCGATGTCCGCGCCGAAAGCCCCTTCCACTGCTTCTATATACGGCTTGTGTCCGTCCGTCGTGAGTTGCACGCGACCGCGTAGCCGACCGGCCAGATCGCGCATGAAGGCGCTGGCCGCGTCCGCATCGCGCGTGCCGACCGCGAACGCGGGGACGAGCTTGCTGTCGGGGTCGATGGCCGTCCAGGTCCACACGTCGCCGTAGCCGAACTCGCCCGCGTGTTCCTCGGGGACGTTCTTCTGTTTCGCGTGGCAGAACGACCAGATTTCGTCGCATTGGAGCCGCCGACAGGGGAGGTTCCGCAGCGTCGTGTCCTGATAGTCGAGGCACACGGCCCCGGCATCGGCCAGGAGGGTGAGGACCGTCCCTTTCGCCGTGCCGGTGATACGGCAGGTCGCCCGGATCGAGTTCCGCTCGACCAGTGCCCGCAGGATGTGTGACCGGCGCTCGCGACTCAACCTGTTCATACTGACCATTATACTTGACCAGACAAGCATTGTCAGTGCTTTGAAGAGGCCGACGCATCGTTGGCCGGTACGTGGCGGCTATGCGTTCCGAGTGTCGCGGGTCAGTGTGTAGGGGGCGGGCATGACGCGCAATGGCGATGCGCGTCGCCGTTGGAGGTACGTCGCGCGGAACTCGTCGTCGCAGAGCGACACCAATGTGCCAAGATCGGAGGGGGTATAGCTAAGTTGTTGGAGGTAGGTCTCGATCAGTTCGTGGAACAGCCTCGGCTGCTCCCCGTCGATATCGAGATCGACGGGTTCGCGCGTCTTGTACCCTGCTTTTGTCATCTGTGCCCAAAGGTATCGCGCCTGATTCGCTGTCACCGTCCCCAAGTCCGTCGCGCGCTGCAATAGCATCGCCATCGACACTTTCCAGTACGGCTTCAAGCGGGCCAGCTTTTCCAGGGTCAAATCGCGTAAGTCGGCCCGCGCCTCCCGCGCGGGCACCAGGAATTCCGCCGCGAAGCGATTGGCTTGCTTCTCAATGTCCGGGTTGGGAGCGGCATGTAGGACCATATGGCCGAGTTCGTGCGCGAGCGAGAAGCGGTAGCGGTCCTTGAGGCTCCCCGCATTGATAAAGACCAATGGCGGGAGATGCGGCACCCACTGGCTGATTGCGTCGATCTGGTTGGTCCCGAAGTCGAAGGGTAGCAACAGCACGCCTGCATCTTCGAGCGTTGTCGTCACGTCGCGGATAGGACCCGCAGGGAGATACAAGCTCGCTCGCATCAAGCGGGCGACTTCTTCGATGTCCCCGGCGTATTCCTCGGGATCGATGCGCGGGACGGTGCAGGGGATATCCACCCCCCGGAGCAAGGCCGTGACCTGCAACCGGCGGATGTTCATCTGGGCGTAGATCATCTCCAGCAGTTTCTTCGGGACGCTCTGCCGCTTCCGGTGGTAGAACTCCGGGATGCCGGGACCCAGAAGGGGACCATCCTGATAGAAGAAGTGGGGCGGGTAGTGCAGGATACGCGCCAGGGCGTCAACAAGGTCTGACGGGATCGGCAGCAAGCCCGCCTCCATCTTCGAGACACGGCCCTGCGTCACCTTGAGCGCATCCGCGAGCGTCTCCTGTGGGATGCCGCGCGCTTCCCGCGCAACGCTGACCATCTGCGGATTGATGGCCTTGTGCTGGTTATTCAGTCGGTCCATCGCTCTCCCGCTTCGGCATCTGCCCCGGCTTCGGGATAACGCGCAGCCTCGGTGCCGGGGCGGTCGGTGTCATCGGCAATGCGAGCGGCGCGGCAACATCGGCGGCGACACCCAAAGGCAGCACCCAATGATTCTCCTTATCATTGGGGCAGGTGACAAACATCGCGGTCGGTGTGCCCACCCGGTCGAGAGTGTAACCGGCAATGATGTTTGTCAACGCCGGAGGTAGATCGAAGCCGAGCGGCAATTGGCGGTCGAAGCGGCGGGCTTGCCGCGTGGGAATGTTGCGCGAGCGTAAGCGGCGGTCAAGCTTCTTGAACGAGAGGCAGAGACGCTCTTCGATGATGAAGAGGATGCGGCCACGTTGTACCGTGACGCGGAAGTCGGTCCGTCCCTCGGTCTGCCTCCGCGCCTCCCCCACGATGTGACTGTTCCGCACGTCGGCGCTCACGCGGGGGGCGTAGTCGCGCAAGTGGCGCGGTTCATAAGTCGTGAAGATATCGAGGCCAGCACGCATGATGCGCCGGATGAGCGCGGCCCGCTCCGGGGTGAGGACATTCATTGCCTCCGCCAACTCTTCCAGGGGCTTTTCCATACCAGTCGTGCCTCCGCCGTCCCCCCATTCACCCGCCAACCGGGGCTATCGACAGCATACCATGATGTCTGCAAAAGTCAAGTAAGAATATTCCGCAAAATATTCCGTGCCGCGAACGAACGCGGCCAGTTGTCCATCGCGAGGCGAGCGCCCCGAGGAACATCTGTTCTACTTGCTAGAGTATAGCGTCCTGTGCCATACTCTGTCTATGCCTGATCGATCAAGCACCAACCGCCCTCGCGACATCAACGAACTCGCCGCCGCCCTCGTCAACGAGGCGGTGAGCGAGGACTCGCCCGTGCCCGTCGATGACGGCAAAGACCCCAACGCCGTCGCGCTCGGTCGCAAGGGCGGCAAGAAGGGCGGCGCCGCCCGCGCCGCCGCGCTCACCCCCGAGCGCCGCCGCGAGATCGCGCAGAAAGCGGTCGCGGCGCGGTGGGCGAACAAGAACCCCGCCTGACCCTAACCACCGCTGATCAGAGGATACCGATGATCTGGACCGATATAGCCATGCTCTTGGTGATGATTGGTGCGATCATGCAGCTTGTCAGCCGCCCCACAAGGCGACGTAGCAAGCGGACAATCGTGTCCTTCGCCCTCCTCTGCGGGGGCGCGATTGTTCTCGCCTTGAACCGGTGACGCACTCGCCACCCAGGCGGGGTACTCCGTGTCGCAACGCGCAAACCCACCCGATTCAAATTGACCCACTACCGCACCCGGACTTTCGGACTAACTTGCACAAGAACCCCCGCCTCTGCACAATTTCTCGGGATTTTGGCGAGATTACGTGCAAAGCCTGACGCACCCAAGGTTGCCGATGGTACGAGGCAGGGGAGCCGCTAGCCGGGCTCGGTTCGGTCCCCTTTCCCACGGCGTGCTCTTCGTGTCGGAGGACCGGTGCGCGCGAGGCCGGCCCCTCGTGGTCCTCAGATGGTCGAAGATCGTGCAGGGGTTGGCGGAGGCGCCGGGCTTGCCCCCACGCATCACCCAGACGCTGCGAGCCCTCCGGTTGACCCGTTTCGTCCGCGCCGGGAACCACCCGCCGAGTCGGTTATCTACGTCGGCCACGCCAGCCCCTACAACCTCACGATGTTCCAGGCGCTGCCAAGAACCCGCCGGGTCGCGGCTAGTCGGTAGTTTGTTGGAGGCGGCATGAGCCGTGCGGGTGGGCGGAGAGGAGGTGTTGCCATGACTCGCCGCCAACCCTGTCCGCCCGCCCCCGGCCCGCTGGAGGCGTATGCGCAGCAGTTCGATGATGCCTTCGGCCACGTCGGGCAGCGCCGCTCGTTCCGCGCGTATCTGCAGGGCTTGCTCCTGCCGCGCGAGCGCAACAAGACGCTCACCGGCCTGGCGGGCGTCGAGCCGATCCTCGGCGCGCAGGCGCCGCCGGCCCAGCGGCTGCAATGGTTCCTCGCGGAGTCGTCGTGGGATGCCAAGGCGATCAACGCGCGGCGGCTGGAACTCCTCCGCGCCGATCCCGCCACCCGTCCGCACGACGGCGGGGTGCTGATCCTGGACGAGACGGGCGACCGCAAGGACGGCACGAAGACGGCCCACGTCGCCCATCAGTACCTCGGCTCGGTCGGGCGCATCGCCAATGGCATCGTGGCCGTGACCAGCGTCTGGGCGGACGAGGACGTCTACCACCCGCTGCATGTGCTGCCCTACACCCCGGCCGCGCGGCTCCCCAAAGGCAAGCAGGACCCCGCCTTGCGCACCAAGCCGCAGCTGGCGGTAGCGCTGGTCGACGCCGCCGTCGAGGCGGGCTTCGCGTTCCGCGCTGTCGTGGCCGACTGCCTGTACGGCGAGCACCCGGCGATGCAGACCGCGCTGTGGGACGGGGCCATCCCCTATGTCATGGCGCTGCGCGGGCGCAGCGCGCACTGGGCACCGCCGGACCGGCCCCAGTCGCCGCAGGCGGCGGCGCGGCTGACGCCCTGGGCCGGGCCGGCGGCCCCGGGGGGCTGGACGGCGGTCGTCCGGCGCTTCCGAGACGGCCACCGCGAGACGTGGTGGGCGGTTGACCTCACGCTCCACGGGATGGCCCCGGATCACGAGTTGCGCCTCGTGGCGGTGACGACCGACCCGGCGACGCTGCCCGCAGACAGCACCTGGTACCTGCTGACCAACCTCCCGCATCCCGACGCCCCGCACGCGCTGACCTCGCCGATCCCGGCCGCCGACCTGGCCGAGATCGTGCGCCTCTACGGCCTGCGCACCTGGGTGGAGCAGAGCTACAAGCAGGTCAAGCAGGAACTCGGCTGGGCCGACTGGCAGGTGCGCCGCGACGCGGCCATCCGCCGCCATTGGGTGCTCGTCTGCTGCGCCTTCTCCTTCTGCTGGTGGGCCTGGAGCCGCACACCGGACGGACCGCCCCCGGTGGAGCGCGAGCTCGCGCCGCCGACCGCGCCCCCGGGCGCGTGGCCGGCGTCTGCCCTGCGGTCCACGCGCCCGAACGTGGCCTGGCCGGTCGCCCTCCGCCGTGTCCAGGCCTGGCTCTACCCCTGGACCCTGCTCCGGCGCTGGTGGCGGGGGCGTGGACCACCGCCCCGCCCCCGCCACTCCTCCAGGCGCTCCTCGACCGGCTCTGGCTGGGGTTACCGTTGGATTGCTACGCCCGGTAGCAACAAACTACCGTAGTACAGGGTCGCGGAAGTTCGTACCGGGATGTGGTAGCATGGGGCGATGACGCGCCGTTGCTGCGCTGGCGGCCCACCCACCATGAGGAGGTCCGATGCCCCCCGGCCCCACTCCGGCTCCTCTCACGGTCTCCCCGACTCAGCACGCGGTGCTCACCGCCCTGCTGCGGCGGTCCTCCTGCCCGCAAGCCCTCGCCTTGCGGGTCCGGATCGTCCTCGGCGCGGCGGGCGACCAGCGCAACGAGCCGCTCGCCCGGCAGGTGGGCTGTACCGCGAAGACCGTCCGCAAGTGGCGGTCCCGCTGGGCTGCCGCCGCGGCGCACCTGACCGCCAGCGACGACGACCGCCCGGACCTGGAGCGGGCCATCGCGGCGGCGCTGGCCGACGCGCCGCGTGCGGGCACGCCTGCGACCTTCACCGCTGAGCAGATCGTCCGCATCATCGACCTCGCCTGCCGCCCGCCGGAGCAACTCCAGCGGCCGGTCGCCGCCTGGACGCCGCGCGAGCTGGCGGACGAAGCGGTCAAGCAGGGTCTCGTCGCCACCATCTCGCCCCACACGGTGGGGCGGTTCTTAAATGGAGGCCGAGCTCCAGCCCCATCGCAGTCGCTACTGGCTCAACGCCAAGGCGAAGGCTGAGGACCCGGTCGCCTTCGCGCAGCAGGTGGAGACGATCTGCACCGTCTACGCCGACGCGCCGATGCTGGAGGCGCGGGGCGGCCATGTCGCCAGCACCGACGAGATGACCGGCATCCAGGCCCTGGTGCGTGCCGCCCCGACCAAGCCGATGCGCCCCGACCGCCCCGAGCGCCGCGAGCACGAGTATATCCGCCACGGCACCCTCAGCCTCATCGCCACGCGGAATGTCGCCGCGGGGGACCTGCTGGCCCCCGCGCTCGGGCCGACGCGCACCGAGGCGGACTTCGCCGCCCACATCGCCCAGGTACTCGCTACCGACCCGGACGCCCCCTGGCTCTTCCTCGCCGACAACCGCAACACCCACCAATCCGAGGCGCTGGTCCGGCTGGTCGCCGCGCGCTGCGGGTTCACCGGAGACCTGGGCACCAAGGGCCAGGTCGGTATCCTCGCCAGCCAGGCGACCCGCGCCGCCTTCCTCGCCGACCCCGCCCACCGCATCCGCTTCCTCTACACCCCCAAGCACACCTCCTGGCTCAACCAGATCGAGCTGTGGTTCAGTATCCTGACCCGCCGCGTCCTCAAACGCGGCGACTTCGCCTCGCTCGAGGCCCTCCGCGAGCGCATCCTCGCCTTCATCGCCCACTACAACCAGACCGCCACGCCCTTCAAGTGGACCTACAAGGGCCGACCGCTCTGCCGCTAACCCGATACGCTCTTCCGCGACCCTGTACTACGGTACTTTGTGGAGTTCGGAGGAACGGCTACGATCGGCGGTTGTTAAGCCGTGGAGCAGGCAGTACGTACGCGCACGGCATGTCGCTGGAGGGCGTCTTCACCAGCCTTCTTCGCCCGTTCCTCCGGACTCCACAAACTACCGACTAGGCATGATCGCTACCGGTGTTGATCGTGCTGGCTCAGCCCGAGCGGTACGACGCGTAGCGGAGACAACGCAGAAGGAGCCGATTGTTTGGGCGCGACATTTGCTCCTGGTGGCCCGAGCGCGGGGCCTATTCAAGGTCGGGTGGCAGGCCGAGGGCGAGGGTGGCGGCGACCTTGGTGGTGGTGAGGGCGTGGATGAGGCCGATGGCGGCATTGCGTAAGGCGGCCATGACCTGGGGCTGCGGCCGACGTGCACGGCGGCGCGGTCCTCCTCGAAGGCGAGATCGCGGATGGGGTGCCACCGCCATAGGGCGAGCGGCTGCGCCGTATCGGCGGGCAGGGTCGGCCGGTTCGCCTTCACCGCGAGGAGGTGGTCGCCCCCGCTGCTCAGGATCATGCAGGCGACCTCGCGCTGCGTGAGCGGGGCGTCCGCCGTGACGACCCACCAGGGCGTGGGTGAGCAGGAATCTGGCGGCCGCGCCGGTCGCGTCGCGCGAGGTACTCGGGGGGCTGCGCCAGATACTCCGCCAGGGGCGCCACTGTAGTATCGTCCATCTGCTCCTCCGGATCGGCTAGCGGACGTCAAGCAGCTCTATCCAACCTGAGGAGTATCCCTACTCCCGCCCCCGCCCGACCTTGAATAGACCCAGCCCAAAGAAGATCTTGACTTTGCATAGATTTTAGCCTAGTATTACCACTGTTAATACCACTGTTAACACCGTCTATTCGCGGCGTTCTTCGCGAGTAAGGAGGTTAGCATGGGTTCAGGGCAAGTAATTGAGTCTTCTCCTTGGCACGCGATGACACATATTGTGTTGCGCAGCCCCGGATTTGCGTTTGACGACATATCTCGTCTGTGCTTCACAAAAAGCGTAATGGTCGCGCAGCGATTACTCACCGCGCACGCGCAGAAACGCCAGATGCAAAGCTTTTTCGAGGCACACATTTTCCCCCTATTAAGCGAGGAACCAGCGATCGCAGGCGGCGATAAGACGGCACGCCAATTCTGGTACAAGCTACGACAACGGATTCGTCACGGTCAATCATTCGCCCAGGAAATAGTCGAAGCCGCCTGCGCTCGCTGTTCTCAACCAGCACTTGCCACTGGATTATCCGCTTGGCAGGCTCTGTGTAACGAAATAGAGCAGTTAGACTTCGAGGGAGAGGCGACCTTTGTAAGCGAGATGTCTGACAAACGTCGGACTCTTTACGCGTTAGCTACCGAATCCCGCTTTGAGGAAGCGATCTGGTTGTCAAGCCCAACTGTGTATGACATTGGGTTGAGTCGTTACAAGCGATATTGGGACCCACAGTACAGATCGGCGAAGGTCAAGCGGCTCGAACGTGTAATCTATGCATATCTCCAGCGATTTTGCACCAAGAATGAAACGATGAGCTTCTTCGGCCCGATCAACTACGCCATGTTCGATCTAACCCTAAGTTCAGGTGTTTCGTATCGCCGTGCATCGATGGATATTCAACAACGGCGCATCTTCTTTGCGTACTGGGGGGCGGTAGCATTGGCCAATGCGATTGCTGCGGACCCGCAGATACGCCCCTTCTTATCGCCGCGACGCAACCCGACACGTCGGGGATATCCAAAGGGGGAAGATACAGCATCGCTGCTTGACTCGATCAATGGCGATCATAGCGTCTTAGACATAGCGGCACACCTATCTCTGCCGTCTAATGAGGTGCTAGAGCTAATCGAGCGGCTTGTCGTTAGTGGATGGGTGCATCTCGGTTTCGCAATCCCTCCTGCTATCCTTGACCCCCTCGATGATCTCGCCGCGCACTTGCAAGCGTTGCCAGCCAGCGCTTCCCGGGATCGATGGGTGTCAGTTCTATCTAAATTTCAGCGTGATTGCGCCGATTTCGCTAAGAGTGATTTTGCCGCCCGTCGTGAAATTTTGCGAAGGGTAGAGTTACGCTTTACAGAAATTACCCACCTTGATGCACGACGCGGCCAAGGGCAAGTTTTTCAGGATAGATCACTTATTTATGAAGAGTGCCATGGGGCGATAGATGAATTGCGATTAAGCAAGCAACACCAGGAACGCCTACAAAGGTGTGTCGAGCCTATTGCTGCTCTCTGTGCAACGTATAGTCAATTACTGCTAGATGACTTGCGGGCAATCAGCGAAGCGTTGTTTAATGAGCTCAGCCCTAAGGGAGACCCTATACCGTTCATCCGCCTCCTGGCAGCATGGTGGCGTCGTGATGGGCTAAGTCATATGCCATCAGCCGCTGATGAGTTCAAACGTCAGTTTGCTGATCTAGTTGCTCATCACAGCGACGGTCGTGTAAGTGGTATTACCAGTGAAGAGATCCTCGCCCTATGCAAACCGACAAGTGATGCAATGTTTATGTCGCCCGATCTGATGCTAGCGGCTACAAATCTCAATGCCCTTGCGGAAGGCGATTACCAAGTTGGTGTTGGTGAAATTCATCATGGTGTGCAAGGGGCGGGCTTGTGGTTGAGTTTCGTCGCCGACTACGCCTTGTGGGAGTCGGATCTGATCGCCCGATTACCAGCGGTGACATCTGACATGACTCCAGCTAACCTGCTGTTCCAGCGTATGATGAAAATTGCTCCCCCCGAGTTCCCTGGTCCAAGTGTCCAAGTGTCGGGTTTCAGCAGGAGCAGTCAACGTATGGACGTGGGGAATCTAATGGTTGAACGGCATAATGGGCGTTTATTCCTTCGTGGTCCTGGGGAACAACGCTTCCTGAAGTTTTATCCGCCTTCGTTTGGCTTTTCGGCTTCTACATGGGAAACCCACCATCCCTTTGCGAGTTTCTCATTCCCGATCGTGCAGATGCCTATGCTGCACTTGGATGGCCACACGCCTCGTATTGAGATTGGCGGCACTGTGTATCAGCGAGAGCGTTGGGATATCGCCACAACGCAGATACCTGCAGGAAAACAGGGGGAATCGTCCTTCCAGATACTCGTTCAGTTCCTCATGTTCAAGCAGAAATATTCTCTCCCCGATCATGTATTCGTGCATAGTGAAGTTGAATCGAAGCCTGTTTATATCAATTTCCACAACTTTTTTGCTCTAGAATTTTTGATCCATCTTGCGGCCAAGGTGCAGGTCTTAGGGTTCGTTGAAATGTGGCCCGGACCGGAGCATCTATGGCTGACGGGTCCGGAAGGATGTTACTGCTGTGAATTCCGGACAGTGTTGAGTAATGTCACCGTGCAACCATGAGGAATGTTCAGCCAAGGGGTTATTTCACAACTGAATAGTAAGGTTAGCGGAGTCTATGGAGGGAGACAAGGGCACAGCCGAAATCGAGGAGGGCTTTATGAATTGCCTACAAACACTCACAGCGGACTACCGGTCGGTGGTAGAGTGTCAGTTCAGCCAGAGTGCGCTCCGCCAGCAGACGATGTCGTTAAAGGTGGGCCTTGTACTCGCCCCCCGTACGCGCGGCGCGGACGCCGATGCTGCGCCGCGTCAGGGAGCACCGGCAGCGGCGCACGCTGTCGCCTTCGTTGACGTGCTACTGCAAGGCGCGCTCGCGCCGTCGACCATTCGCCTGTGCAGTGGCCGGGATGCTGGTGACCAGTGCCTCGAAGACCGTCGTATTCGAGTGTTCCACCCCGATCAGCCCTTTAGCTACCAGGAGGATTTGCCGGTCAGCCATCGGATGGTCATTCGTGCCCGACTTGCCGCAGCCCATCAGGCTTGGGCCGGTTACTACGCCCCCTTCCTCATCTGGACGCTGACGCTGGACAGGCTGACACGCGATTGGTCAATCTGGTTCGCCTCGTTGAGTCGATCCGGCAGCGCCCGGTGCGGACGCTGCTGCACACCCGCCGCTTGACCAGCTTCCAAGCCGCAGCCGGCGCACCACGATCTGTCACAGTAAAGGGAAGGCGAAACGGAACTTGGGCCGAGCATCTAGAGCAAGGATGGCAGTGATGATCGAATACGACTTGGGATATGCTCTGATTAACCGCGTGTCACAACTCGGCGATGCATTTGTAGAGCTCTTCATTGAGCAGACGATTAGCGCTGTCTGTTCTGTAACCAATGGTGAGCTTCAAAGCGGATATCAACGCGAAATTCAAGGAGCTGGTCTTCGCCGGTTGCACGGCAACCATACATTTTACGTGCATACAACGGATCTAACAGAAGCGGGGCTCCGCCGTTTGGGAGAGGGACTTAGCAGCGGCAGACAGAGTCCTACCGGGCCTGCCATTCCCTTCAGTTCGCCTCCAAATTGGTTCCCTTTAGATGATTTAACCTGGGTCGCTAAGCAAAGCTGGCACGAGGCCAACAATACTAGTGATACAGGAATCCAAATACATGCCGATATACGTATGCGCGCTGTGCGTCAGGATGTGCTTATTTTTGGCGGCTCTGATTGTCCTTGTAAGGAAACACGCCAATCGAACGATTTGCGGGTCGACATAGTTGCCCGTAAAGGGCGGAGGGTACGTACTGCCACCCGTGCTATCGGCGCAAGCGATGTCGCCCGGCTGGTGTACAACGATGCCCATCTCTGTGTAGCGAGAGAAGCAGTGCATGCTGCAGTTACGCGTCTCGAGGCGTGCGAGGCACCATCCGGTGACATTACGGTTATCCTCGCGGCTGGCAAGCCGGCGGCTCTGCTCCATGAAGTATGTGGACATGCACTTGAGGCAGATCTCGCAGGGCATCCACGATCAGCATTGCACAACTTGGTAGATAAGGAAATAGCCACCCCGATTATTAGTGTTATTGATGATCCTTCTATGCCTGAGTATGCTCCACTCTATCATTGGGACGACGAAGGCGAAGCCGCTAGACCTACCGTCCTCATTGATCACGGCGTGCTACGGACCTATCTCTACGATCGCCGCACTGCGTTGTCCGCTGGGCGACCGTCAAATGGTCATGGACGGCGGCAGAGCTATGCACATCCTCCATTGCCACGAATGAGCGCTACCTATATTGCCCCAGGCGAATCCAGCCCCGAAGAGATTATCGCGGAGACAGAAGACGGCATTCTAGTCTTATCAGTCGAGAGCGGCGAGGCAGAGGCAAGCGGGAGATTCAAACTAGCGGTCAACGAGGGATTTAGGGTTGAGCGCGGTCGTATCACGACCCCGATTCGGCGTGCGATCCTCTCAGGCTATGGACCGACTGTGCTACGCTCTATTGATCGCGTTGGTAATGATCTGAAGTTTTTTGTCCGAAATGGCTTCTGTAACAAGCAGAGCCAACAGCTACCGGTATCGATGGGACAGCCAACGCTCCGCGTCAGCAAATTGTCGGTTTTAGGAGGGTAGGCACTGTGAACGATCCTCAGACTGGTCTTAACACAGCATTGCTGCTTGTCGATGCGGCCATTGCTTCAGGAGCTGATGATGCAGAGGTGTACGGGCAATTCGGCCCGACATTTCGTATCGCACTGCAGTGGCCGCACTCTACGGAGAATGGCGGATGGCAAAATGAATTAGCGTTGCGGGTATGGTGCGGACAACAAACTTCTGTTTTGGTTACTGATCAGACTTCTCCGCAAGCATTCAACGCTCTCGCTTTATCCGCCGTATCCCAGGCCAGGCGCAGCAGTACAAGTTTGGACGCACAGCTGTGCGATACACGTGGCTCCCGAATATTCCCCTGTACCCGGAGCTTGATAAAACAGACACGAATTGAAGAAAGAGATGCGCTCAAGCAATTGCTGGAAGAAGCGAAAAGGGTCCCTCGATTTGCGTCGGCGATCGTCAACGCTGACTTCCTAGAAACAAGTCCTTGGACCGTGATAGCCAACTCCCGCGGTTGCGCTGCGGCCTATGAAAGGCATGAAAGTACGGTCTGGTTGTGGGTCGAGCACGAGGATGGTCGACTAGCTGAGGGATTGTTCGGACCTACGTTCTCAGAGTCGGAGCGTAAGCTTCTTGTCCGTCGCCTCGCTGATCGCGCATCCTTCCTCGATCAGCGGACATATCATGTTCCGCCGGGTCCCTGTGAGGTGCTCCTCTCGCCCTCGGCGACGGCAGGTGTAGCTGCCACACTAGGCACTTTGCTAGCCGCAGATAACGTGTTGTGCAACTTACCAGCTTTGCTGAAGCACATGGATCAACTTATCGCAGGGTCGGCAGTCACCGTAATTGATGATGGGACCGTGACAGGGGGGATGCAAGGTCGGCCGGTTGATGACGAGGGAACGCCCACCTGCTCCACTACTCTAATTGAGGAAGGAAGACTCCGTGCATTTCTACACACGCGTCGGACTTCACACCAACTCGGTGTTACCCCGAACGGTAAAGCCACACGGACCGCCCTTTGGGCTCTTCCACGTAGTGCCCCCTCGAATATCTATATTCAGGCAGGGCATACCGTTCCGACGGAGTTATGGGGCCAAATTAGGCGAGGCCTGATCGTATTACATGTGCGTGAGCCGGGCCGAATCCAAGGAGGTGGTGGTCGTTTCACGATCACAGTCGATGGTTGGTGGGTTGAAAACGGCGAGATAATGTATCCTGTTGCTGCAGTAAATCTATCTGCGAACATATTTGCACTACTGCGCAGCATACGGCAATGTGGTAACGATCTCGAGTTCTCATTCATGTCTAATGGAGCGGGAGGACCAAGCCTCTTGGTCGACGAGATGTGGATAAGTTAACCCGAACACCTTAAGTCGTAGTATCGATGGGAGGAGTAGCCTCATGAGTCGTATATTAGGTATTTGTGGTAGCATGCAGGCACCGAGTGAGTCCCGAACGTGGAAAGTTTTGCAAATCGCACTAGCGGGGGCGAGAAGAGCTGGAGCAACTATTGATGTAATCCAGCTCTTCGATCTTAAGTTGCCCATGTTTGAGGAACGTATGCGCCTCGCCCCTAACACATCAGAGGTCACAACACTGCTAAGTATGGTACGAGGAGCGGAGGGCTTGATCTTAGCCTCGCCGGTTTACCACGGAACCATCAGTGGTGCGCTTAAGAACTGTGTAGACTATTTCGAATTGCTCGCTCAGGACACCCCCCCGTATATGACGAACAAGGTATGGGGCTTAATGTCGGTTTCGGGGGGAATTGCGAGCACGGCTTCTCTTGATCCTCTGTATCACAGCGCTCGAGCCTTGAATGCTTGGGTGTTACCGTTAACCGTGAGCGTATCGGGTAATGCCTTCGACCAAGATCGACAACTAGTCGATCCACAGGTGAAGAAGCGTCTCTTCACTGTTGGGCAGGCCCTCACGATCGCAACTCAGAAATTGTGTGGCGGTTCCACAGTAGAGGGGAATTAGGAGGGGCTAACTTACTTCGCATGCCAGGTTAGAATTCCATGGTGCCGTCTTACAAGCGGCATGACATCTGGTCTACTGGAAAGGAGCGGAGTACTACAATGACCGATACAAGCTTCTTCATAGAGAAACAACAATCATTACGCGTACGACACGACCGACGCGGTGGCATAGAGCAAAGCATCGAGAACGACCAAGGGTTTGGCATCTCACGGCTTAATGACAGTGACCTAAGCTACCGATGGTTTGAGCTTTCTCAAGATGAGCGGGACCTTGCTACGCTTCCCATTAACCTATTATCTGAGGCGCAAGTAGTACTTGGCGAGGAGGCGTTGACTGCTGACGCGCTTGCTTACTATGCTAGTTTCGTCCAGCGTTTGATGCTAACTGCTCGCGAGAATGGTGCAGAGCATTTAGCTATCAGCGTACTGGAGCTGCACCAGAACATCTTACACGCTACAGATCGCGCGATAGTCAAGGACTATCGGCGTGCCGCACGACTTCTTCTGCGTATTTGGACCAAGGGTAGCTCAAACGACCAAAGCGTCTTTCGCACGTATGCACTCGGAGGAGGAAAACAGCTTACCGGCGTCTCTTCCCACTTACAGGGGTTTATCGCCGATATGGCAAGTGTTGCACAAGAAAAGCAACTTCAGGTATCGTGTCCGACAGGAAGATTTCCCGTCGTCCTCGCTCCAGGGCCAAGCGCCCACTTCTTTCACGAGGTCGTCGGGCGACCTTTAGAGGGTGATGTCGTTGTGCGTCATTCCTCCTACCTAGCTCCATTACTTGGACAACACATTTCGGACGAGTGCCTGACCATCATAGATGATCCTTTTTACCCCTCTTCTCCAGCGAATTACGCTGTGGATGACGAGGGCGTCAAGGCAGAGCAGGTGATTCTTATCCATGAAGGGCGAGTAGGCAATCCCATCCTTGACCAACTTACCGCTCGACGACTACTAAGAGCCTCCAATGGCCACGCTCGGCGGACTAATTTTCGGTATTACGCACTTCCGCGCCTAAGTCATACGTATGTGAAGCCGCATCTAGGGACTCTGAGAGAAATTATTGCAGATATACCCTATGGCATTCTTCTTCTGGGAGTACGGCTGCGATACATGGACATCGCCACTGGTAATTTTAGTTTCTATATTGATGAGGCCCGAGAGATTCGACAGGGGCAGCTCGGCTCGTTTGTGGCCCCTGGTTTACTTGTGGGAAATGGGTGCGATGCACTTCGTGAGATCGATAGAGTTGGGGCGGATATCGATCAAGCCCCGCTTGGCACCGCAGGTAACGGGAAGCTCGATCAGGGGCCACTTACAGTTTCATTTACGCAGCCAACAGTTCGGCTTAAGAACTTACGCATCGAGGCGGTAAGATGAAAACGTTGAGAAAGATTTGGCCGAGGAAATTTTTTTGGGTGGAGAAGCATGGAGGGTCTATATGATGGGAGAGGGTGACGATCTGCGAAAACTCTTACATCAGGCCGAGCTAGCGCTTGCTGGCTTTGCGCCACGGACAGCAACTGCCGCTGAACTCTTCATCCATGGCGATACCTCCTTAACGCTAGATTACGACCCAACAACAGGGGCTACTAGGGAGGCGATTGGGCGTGCAACACGCGCAACCGCTAGGGTATGGCGTGACGGTGGCTGTGGGCTCGCTGGCGGCATCGCTAAGAATCGCGCCGACATGCAGCGTCTACTTGATACCGCAGGTGAGCGAGCGCGAGCGAGTAGTCCGTATCCGGTTCCTCAGCCAACGAGCGACCTGCTTCCTGTGGCGGAACCAGCTGGCGAGCTTTCGGGCACGCGTGCTCGTCTAAGAGCGAGCGCAATAGTAGATGTGCTCCAACAAAGAGGGGTGTCAATCCATGTACTCCAGATTAAGCAGTTCTCCTCATTCTCGATTGTCCTCAATTCTACAGGATTACGGGTTGCGTACTGGGTGCCAAGCGAGCAGGCTTTGGCCCGCTGCAACACGCAGGGGGGTGTTGTCGTTGATGCGGTCTCCGAGCCGTGCCTGAATGGCCCTTGGCATACAGAGGCAATGGTCGACCGGCTTAGCGAGGCGGTGACGACAATGGCGGCAACAGCAGGAGAAGTTGACACTGCGCTACCCACGGTACTTCGTCCGGTTGTTGCTTCCTCCTTAGTAGCTGGACTCGGTTGGATGCTACGTGCTGATATTGTCCAGCAGACCCCCGGCTTAGAACGTGCGATTGGGAAGAAGCTATTTCCGTCTGCAGTGAATTTGAGAGATGATCCAACCCACCCGGATGGCATGCATTATCGGCCTGTTGACGATGAGGGTCAACCAGCGTTTCCAGTGCAACTCGTTGAACAGGGGCGTATTGTATCTTTTCTACATTCGCTCGGTTCCGCTGACCATTTTCGTACAAAGCCCAATGGCCGTGCCCTGCGCTTCCGTGCCGCCGATCCTCCCATTCCGTGGACGCTGAATCTCCATCTCCTTCCTGGGAATAGCAATATGCCAATTGCGTACAACGAATTTTGCGTTCGCATGGAAAACGCTGTACAGATGTCCCAGCCGGGGATCGCCACGCTAACAGTCGCTGGCTGGAGGGTAGAGCACTCAGAGCGTATCCATCGAATTGGCCCCATTAGTTTAGATTTGCCGATCATGTCAACTCTCCGGGAGGTGACATCGGTCTCCGATGACCTGGCATTTCTGCCGATAGCGACTGGGTGTGGCAGTCCAACGATCACCCTTAATCCCTTACTACTAGAGAGGCATGTGCGATGAATAAACAGACGAACGTTATCGTCCTTGGTGCCGGGATCGTTGGTCTCTCGGCCGCTCGACGACTGGCCGAGTTGGGTGCGACGGTCATCGTTCTTGATTCGTCGTCCCCTGGTGGTCAAGGCTCGCGAGCTGCCGCTGGGGTTGCTGTTCCCTCGCTCCGAATTCTCGACGATCCGGTTATGCTTGACTTTGTCACTGCTGCGAAAACGACTCTGGCGGCGGACCTGGAAACACTATCCATTCGGAATAATTCATTGTACCGTGGGGAAGGTATTCTCCGGATTGCCACGGATAGCAAAATACAGAACTCTTTAGAAGCAGCAGCGGTGCATCACCCAGGGTGGCTTGGGCGCTGGATTAGCGCGGATCAGATAGTGGAACTCGAGCCTGCCTTAGCGGGCACCGCGCTCCTCGGGGGGTTTCTCGATGAAACTGCTCGCATCGTTGACGCAGACGCTTATATTACGGCGTTGCTCCATGACGCGCACAACCACGGTGTAGACTTGCGTATTGGCGAGGGGGCAATTCAAGTATGCGAGGATAAAGACAAGGTGCGTGTAATTACCTATCGCGGTTCCCTGTCTAGTGATTGGCTACTCGTTGCTGCTGGTGCCTGGTCCGGTTCGATCGCAGGATTACCTTCGTTGCCCATTCGGCCACTTCGTGGGCAGATGCTCACACTGATGCATCCACAGGTAAGCGTTTCGCGGATCGTTTCAGGCGCGGGGGGATACCTCGCGCCGTGGCGGTGTGGGGAAGTTGTAGTGGGGGCAACCGAAGAGGAGGCCGGATTTGCGAACCATACAACGCCGATTGGCTTGTTCTACTTGACATCAGTTGTAGCTCGACTGGCACCGGCTCTCCGTCAAGCACGATTAACGCAAAGCTGGGCAGGATTGCGCTCGGTGAGTCCGAACGGGCGAGTTGCTCTAGGCAGATATCCGGGTACTAATCGAGTATTACTCGCCACCGGGCATAGCGGACAAGGAATACTGGCAGGCGCGTTGTCGGGGGAAATCATGTCGGAGTTGATCGATCAAGGAACTTCGCCTATTGCCGAAGCCTTTGATCCTTCAACCGTATTGGGAGTAAGATTGGAATGACGAATACACTATTGCAATCAGCCGCTCTTCCGTCGCACCTTGCAATGCTTGAGTATGCATTAGAGTCGCGTCGCAATAACGTCGGCGGCAGGATACACTCCCGAGCGGCGGTGGCGGCGACGGGTGGGATGGGGGGGAGCATGATCGGGCGCGCGGCGTGGCTGACGCGGCATCCGGCGGTGTTTCGGGCGATGGCCGGGATCGACATGGCGGAGTATCGCCGGATCGTCGGGGAGCTGGCCGGGCCGTATGCCACGGCCGAGCGGCAGCGCCTCGCCCGGCCCGCCCGCCGCGCGGTCGGCGGCGGGCGCCGCTTCGCGCTGTCCATGGCCGATCGGGTGCTGCTGACGATCGTCTGGCTGCGGCAACACCCCACCTTCCCCGTGCTCTGCGACCTGTTCGAGCTGGACGACCGCCCGGCGTCGCGCGCCATCGCCCGCATCCTGCCCCTCCCGGAGGCGGCGGGGCGCGACAGCATGCGCCTGCCGGACCCTGGCCCGTATCGGCGGCGGGGCCTGCCGCAGGTGCTCGAGAGCGCGCCGGGGCTGCTGGTCCTCGTGGACGCCTTCGAGCAGCGCGTGCAGCGCCTGACGGATCGGCAGGAGCGGCGGCAGTGGTACAGCGGGAAGAAGCGGTGCCACACCAGCAAGGTCCAGGTCGCGGTGGAGGAGCGGGCGGGGCGGATCGTCGACGTGGGCGACAGCGTCCCCAGCCCGACGGCGGACCTCGCGGTGTTCGCGGGCTCGGGGCTGGGGGAGCGGCTGCCGCCGGGCACCGCGCTCCACCCTGCGGGCCACCGCCCCCGCAAGAAGCCGCGCGGGCGGCCGCGCCCGGACGAGGACCGCGCCCACAACCGGGCGCTCGCCCGTCGCCGCATCGCCGTCGAGCACCGCATCGGCCGCCTGCGCCGCTTCGCCGCCTTGACCGCCCCCCACCGCCAGCATCGCACTGCACACACCCGCCTGGTCAACCGCCAGCTCGCCCCCTGACCGCTACCGCAGGGGTCGGGGACGCCGGCCCACGCGCGCTATTGCGACGCGACTCTATTGACATGATCGCTGAGGCGGCGCAGCAATGTTTATAGCTGTGGTGCATGAAGCAGTGATGGGTGATGCATGAACAAGAATATGGGAAACTTAGAACATGATGCACGCTCATGGCAACTCTTGCCCCATTTTCTGCTTCGTGGGACTGGTTTTCCAGTGGAATGGCTTGAGCTTCTCGCCTTTGTTGAGACAGCGACAGGAATAGAGGCGCTCCTCACGGTCGAGGACGAACTTTCACAGCTTCAAGCACTTGTACAGCAGGAGCTTAGAAACCACGATGCAATTCCACCGCGCATCCGACGGACATACTGGGACCGTATTCATCGAGGACTGCCGGTAGTGGTACAGGAAGAATTTCGAGCACTCGACGGATCGCTCTGCCGATCCTTGGACCAATGGAACGGAACTCTCGTAAGGGTTACCCAACGCAAGGTGGAGGCACAAAATGCCTTCGAGCGCGAGTTCGTGGAACGGAGGAAAGTACTCCGTGACATCGCGGCGCACCCCTCTTTCCAAGAGGCCGTGTGGCTTTCCAGCCCACAAATGCTAGTACATGGACTGCGTCCATATCTAGAACGATGGACCCCTAACAAACGGACTAGCGATAGTCGTCGCGTAGAGCGGCAAATTATGTCCTACCTACAGCGCTTCTGTGCAAAGAATGAGACGGCAAGCTTCTTTGGTCCACTGAACTACGGGGATTTTGCTAGTCCTGTAGTCGATGAAACCCTCCCCAATTTAGGGCAAACGCGTTTACAGCGTCGCGAAGCTTTTATGGCCTACTGGGGTGTTGCGGCTCTGGCACATGCTATCTCGAAGGACGAGCAAGTGCGTATCCATTTATCGCCACAACCGAACCCGATCTGCTTGCTCGATATAGATGCAGGAAGGGCTATAATACCAGGACATAAAAACATTGCTTTAGGGAAGTTTGATGTGTATTTGCTTAGGTTTGTCGATGGTAAACGGTCAGTTGTAACTATCGCCGGTTTAGCGCAGTTATCTGTTGAGCAGACCTGGATATTGCTTGAGCGATTATCTCATGCACATATCATCATCCTCCGACTGGAAGTACCCGTAACGGTACTCCGACCGTTAGAATGGTTGAGGAATTGGCTGCAGGATTTGCCGGAGAGCTGCTCAACTCGGGTATACTGGACCGGAATTGTAGATACAATGCGCCGCATACAAGATTCATTCGCAGCAGCACCACTTGCTGGAAAGCAGCAGTTACTTGCAACTATTGAAGCTTTGTTGGCGGAGGTGACAGGTGAGGAAGGGCGTCGAGGTACAGGCGAATTCTATGCAGACCGGCTACTCTTATATGAGGAATGTTTAGGCAGCATTAGCCCACTTCATCTTGGCCCGATCTGCGCTGCTGAGTTGCGAGATCAGCTAATCCCTGTGCTCGATCTGTATGCCTCACATGCATGCCACGTCTATCAAGTAACGCGTGCTCTGGCCGTTAACGCCCTTGCAGAGGTATCGGAGCCTGAACAAGGTGTGCCTCTTGTACAGTTCATACGCGAACTGCGCGACCACTATCAGGAAGGGGCTAATACTCCTCAAACGCCCTTGCAAGAGAATATCCTATCACAACTGCGTGGCCATGCGGATGAACGGGAATTCCAAATCGACAAGACTTTGCTTCCTCCTATTGATTATAATGCAATGAACTCAACTGTATTACTGACTTCCCCAGATATATTATTGCTTGCCAAAGATCGAAACGCGCTGCAAGCGGGTGATTTTCGCGTTGTTATTGGAGAGATTCACGACACGTTAATGATCTGGGGTTGGGCATTGTACTTCCATCCTGACCGTAATAGGGTTGAAGCTGATACCGAACACTTACTACAGCGTTCACGTGGCACACATACACTTGCTAATGTCCTTCCCAGTAGGCGGGTGAAGATCGTGCCCTTTGAATACTCTGGCCCAACGATCGAAGTACAAGCAACTAGTCAGAAGACTGACCCGGCGCACCGAATTCCTATCGCAGAGGTAAGGATTGGTATCGATGCCGGACAACCCTACCTCTATACATCACAGATACCCCGACTCTTACTCTATAATGGGGAGCTAACAACCTTATCTCACGCGGCTTTCGCGCTACCGCGAGTTGTACCACCATCAATTGATCTCGGCGCGCATACACCGCGACTCATGTTAGGGAGAACTGTGATTCAACGCGAGCGTTGGCGCGTGACACGGGCGGATCTCATCGACCGAAGGTACCAAGGAGTTTCATTTGATCTAATGTACAATATTTTGCGCTCGGCACGCCGTTTGCATCTTCCACGCTACTTGTTCGTTCTACCAGAAGGCGAGAGGAAGCCATTATTTATAGACCTCTACAATTACTTCTCTCTGGAATTACTTGACTACCTTCTGGTTGAGAATAGGAATGTGTTGGCAAGTGAAATGATGCCCTCCCTAGACGATCTGTGGCTACATGATGAGTCGGGCAAGTACTGCTCTGAGCTACGGACCAGCTTCTGTTACGCTTAGCGGTAGTTCGTTGCCTCGGGTCAGGGCGAAGCGTATAGGTCGAGGCCGTGCCCGTGCTGGAGATACGCAAGCAGGCCCTGCAGCGCCGACGGCGGGGGCAGCGGCGACCGGCCGCGCCGGGAGCGCCGCAGCATGAGCCACGGCTTCAGCCACGCGCGCACGCCGCGCAGCGCCACCAGCCAGCACACCTGCGGGCGCGGGGGGCGTATTTTCCCCCGCCCCGCCGCCTCGTCGGCGACCGGGTGCGCCTCGTGGTCCGCGTCCGGCGGGGCCGCGACCGGTGGGTTCCGCTGACGGTCATGCCACTAGCAGAACGAGAACGCGCAGCAGACCAGCTGCCGATGGCGGCGCATCGCCCGGTCGGGGCGGACCTGGTACCGGGCCCGGCCGAGGTCATACTTGGTCTGCTTGTCGCGCTGCTCCACCCACATCCGCCGCCCGTACCGCCGCACCACCCCCGTCGGGGCGGCGGGCGGCGGCTGTCAATGATCGTCGGTTATGGCTCTCCCGATCTTTTGCTGCGCCGGGGTGAGGCCCGGCCGACGCGCCCGCCTGCGGGTTATGCGCGCCTCCTCGGGTGATTGGGCGGCGTGCCCGGTCGCGCGGCCGGATCCGCCGGGCACCCCAGGGCGGCGGCGTGGCGCAGCGCGTGGCACGCGGCGGGGAGCATCACGCGGCGCGGCGCAGCACCCGCCGTCGCAGCAGATCGATCGTCGCGCGCCCGAACATCTGGCGCTTCACGAGCTTCAGCCGCGTGACCTGCCCCTCGGTCTGTCCATTTGAGTGAGCTTACAACTACACCCGATGCCCTCGATGAGGGTGTCATGTTCACCGTCACCCACCCCTTCCACCCGCTCGCTGGGCAGCGCTTCGCTGCCGTGATGCAGCGCACGGCGTACGGCGAGCCGCGCGTGTTCTACCTGGACCCCGTCACCGCGCAGGTGCGCTCCCTCCCGCTCGCCTGGACTAACCTGGCCTCGCCCGATCCGTTCCGGGTCGTCGCTGCGGATCGCGCCCTCCTGCGCCTCACCGATCTGCGCGCGCTGGCGGCGTTGGTGCAGGCGCTGTCCGCCGCGCACGACACCCGCACGCCGTAAGCTGGCGGCGCTGACGTCGTCCGTGCAAGCGAGGAGGAGGAAGGGCCATGCCGACCCAGCAGATCACGCCGCGGCAGTTGCAGCGCCTGGCGTGCTTGTACATCCGCCAGAGCACCGTGCAGCAGGTGGTGACGAACATCGAGAGCACCGCGCGACAGTACGCCCTGCGCGAGCGTGCCCTGGCCTTGGGCTGGCCGGCCGAGCGCGTCGTCGTCATCGACCAGGACCTGGGCCAGTCGGGGGCCTCGGCCGCCGACCGGGCGGGCTTCCAGCGCCTGGTCGCCGAGGTCGGCCTGGGCCACGTCGGGCTCGTGCTCGGGCTGGAGGTCTCCCGCCTGGCCCGCAGCTCGAGCGATTGGCACCACCTGCTGGAGATCTGCGCCCTGACCGGCACCCTCATCCTGGACGAGGATGGCCTCTACGACCCCGCCACCTTCAACGACCGCCTCTTGCTAGGCTTGAAGGGCACGATGTCGGAAGCGGAACTCTATGTCATCCGCGCCCGGTTGCAGGGCGGCATCCTCAATAAGGCCCGGCGTGCGGCGCTCAAGCTGCACCTGCCGATCGGCTTCTGCTACAGATGTCAACGATCACATTTATTTGGCTCTGCGCCACTCCTGGTGCTGCGAGATCGTACAATTACGGGATGGGGATGGGCCGGGTGACTGGAGAAGTTGCCGGTGCATGCTCCTGCCTTCCTTCCGCACCTCAAGGGCCTCCGGCTTGAGG
>JAABUN010002777.1_pt1 | contig 29567 bp, 25 predicted proteins | sample 5559311 | NCBI WGS metagenome assembly JAABUN01 (sample SAMN10711877, study PRJNA513370) | rock metagenome | isolation source: Antarctica rocks | place: Antarctica: Victoria Land, Siegfried Peak sud | reverse complement strand
CCATAGCCGCTGGTCGGAAAGAAAGGCTCTAGGATAAGCCACTGTTCGTCAGTTAAATCAGTTGGATAGGGTTGGCGGTTCATAATACAAATTTACATTAGCTTTCCTTTACCCTACACCCTCTAAGAGCGAAACATTGGCTTGCCGCCCGCCCGTATAGCCAGGCATTATCCACCCTGCGTTTTCCCTTTTCTTATGGCTGAGCAAGTTGCGGTTACCCACGATGTTATCAAGCTTTTAGATAAAATCAAGGAAGTGAAATACGCCACCCTCACTACCCTCGACGCGCGGGGCCACCTGCACGGCCGGCCCATGTACACCTGCGAGCCGGGCAACGACGGCGCCTTATGGTTCTTCACGGAGAAGGACACGCAGAAAATTAGCGAAATCAAGGCTAACAACCAGGTTGGGCTGGGCTATTCCGACCCCGACGCGGCTACCTACGTCACCATCGCTGGCACGGCCGCCGTGGTCGAAGACAAGCAGAAAATCAAGGACTTGTGGCGCGAGGATTTTCGCGGCTTCTTCCCGAAAGGCAGCGATGACCCCAACATTGCCCTGCTGCGCGTTGACATTGAGAACGGGGAGTACTGGGACTCGCCCGGCAATATCTTTGTGCGGGCCTTCGCCTACGCCAAAGCCGTGACGACCGGCCAGAAGCACCAGCCTACCCCCGACGAGCAGGCCAAAGTGCAGGTGTAGCGCCGGCCTCCGCAATCGCAAGCTGAAGCCGCTACCCTGCCGGGGTGGCGGCTTTTTGCTGACCGGCCGGGGCCCGCGCTTGCCCGTTGGCAGGGGGGGTAGGGAGCCTGCCGGCACGGCCGCACCAGCCGGGAAACCGGTCTAAAACCCGGCGGTAACGGCCATTTCCGCGTAAGTAAGGGTAATAATTGGCGGAAGGAGCCGGCGCGGTGCTAGGCACTGTGCCCAGGCCCGCGCCATCGAAAACGAATGCTACGTGGCAACGGCGGGCTCGGTGAGCAACCTGCCCAAGGTCAGGAATATGGATATTCAATATGCCCAAAGTGCCGTGCTCACACCCTGCGACTTCGCCTTTCCCAACACCGGCGTGAAGAGCGAGGCTACCCTCAACACGGAAATGATACTCGTAACCGACGTGGACCTGACCATCCTGGACCGCCTGCGCCACAGCGGCAGCGTGCAGAACCTGCGCAACCGCCGCCACGACGTATATCAGCTCTCGGCCAGTGAGCTAATGCCGAAGCACTGAATTATTTTTAGGGTTCGGATGTGGGGCGGGCTGCCGGCTCTTTGCCGGCTGTCCGCTCGCCACCAGAACGAACGGCGCGCACGACGAGCGGACAGCCGACTCAACCCCGGCAGCCCGCCCAGCATACCGACCTTTAGCGCCAGATATTTATCTCTCTGGCGGCGCGGGTGAAATACTCATCCGCGTCGTTTAGCTTTTTTCCTTAATATGACTAAACACACCTATGACATGGGCGTGGTCGGCAATTGCGCCTTCCTGGCCCTTATCGGCACCGACACGGCCGTGCGCTGGCTTTGCTGGCCCCGCTTTGATAGCAGCTTCATCTTCGGCTCGTTGCTCGACGAGCAGAAGGGCGGCGAATTCAGCCTGCGCCCGGCGGGCGAGTTCACGACCACCAGGCAGTACTACGCGCAGAATACCAACGTGCTCTGCACCGAGATTGAAACCGCTGATGGCCGCTACCGCGTCACCGATTTCGCGCCGCGCTTTCTGCAATACGAGCGCTACTACAAGCCGCTGATGTTCATCCGCAAGGTGGAGCCGCTGGTGGGCTCGCCGCGCGTGCGGGTGGTATGCCGGCCGGTGGGCGAGTACGGCGAGCAGGAGCTGACGCGCCGCCGCAGCTCCAACCACATCGCCTACCTGGGCCTGGCCGAGGAAATCCGCCTCACCACCAACATCCCGCTCACCTACGTGCTCGATGAGGAAGACTTCGTGCTAAATGAGACGAAGTACCTGGTGCTCACCTACGGCGCGCCGCTCGAAGCGGCCCTCGAAAGCACCGCCGAGCGCTTCCTAACCAGCACCCTGGCCTACTGGCGCAACTGGGTGAAGAGTACCAGCGTGGGCAGCTTTCACCAGGAGCAGGTTATTCGCTCGGCGCTGGCCCTCAAGATTCACCAGTACGAGGACACCGGGGCCATTATCGCGGCCAGCACCACCAGCCTGCCCGAGGCGCCCGGCAGCACCCGCAACTGGGACTACCGCTTCTGCTGGATGCGCGACACGTACTACATCCTCACGGCTTTCAACAACATCGGTCACTTTGAGGAGATGGAGCGCTATTTCCACTTCATCGCTAATATCTCGACCAAGGTGAAGGACAAGTACCAGCCGCTCTACGGCATCGGGGGCCAGACGGAGCTGACGGAGCGCGAGCTGCCGCTGGCTGGCTACCTCGGCAACCAGCCGGTGCGGGTAGGCAACGACGCCTACACCCACATCCAGAACGACGTGTACGGCCAGGTACTGGTGGCGCTGCTGCCACTCTACGTCGATTGCCGCTTTCAGGACCCCGACCGCACGGCCCCGCTTTCGCTGGTGGAAGAGGCCTTGCAGCTCATCGAAACCACGATGGACCAGCCCGACGCCGGCCTCTGGGAGTTTCGGCACATTGCCCAAAAGCACTGCTACACCTACCTCTTTCACTGGGCCGGCAGCCACGCCGCCCTGCGCGTGGCCCACAGCCTCGGCGATACCAAGCTGGCCGATAAGGCCACCCGCCTGCTGCACCAGGCCGAAGCGCGCCTGGAAGAATGCTTCAACGCCGAGCGCGGCGTGTACACCAACGCCATCGGCTCGCCGCACCTCGATGCCAGCACCATTCAGCTCATCACGATGGGCTACCTCGACCCCAACTCGGAGAAGGCGAAGCACCACCTGGCCGCGCTGGAAAAGGAGCTGATGACGCCCGAAGGCCTCTTCTACCGCTACCGCCACCCCGACGACTTCGGCACGCCCGAAACCACGTTTCTCATCTGCTCCTTCTGGTACGTGGAGGCGCTAGCCTGCGTGGGCCGGCTCGACGAGGCCATTCGGGAGTTCGAAAAGCTTATCACCTACACCAACCACCTGGGCCTGCTGGCCGAGGACGTGGACGCCAGAACCGGCTCGCAGTGGGGCAACTTCCCGCAGGCCTACAGCCACGTGGGCCTGGTAAACGCGGCCTACCGCATCGCTAAGAAAATGGACAAGCCCAATTTCGTGGGGTAGGAAAAAGTCAGCGTCTTCCGCGTAAAACCCCTGCGCCCTCTGCGGGAACCTGACGTTGGTTCCCGCGGAGGGCGCTTTGGCTACCTTTACCGCATCGCACGGTTATGTCACCTCACCACACGGGTTGTCCCTAAAAAGACGAAACCCCAGTTACTGGAATAACCGGGGTTTCAGAGAAGCAGGTGAATAAGCACCTACATTCTCGACTCAACATGAGAAACGAACGTGCGAAACTGAGGTTTGAGCTAAAGCTCAGGCTTCAGTTGTCCGATAAGCTACTACGGTGGCTTGTCGGACTGGCAATTAGCGGCGGCGCCCTCTCGGCAGCCGTTCACTACTTGTAAGGTTGGCAGGGAGTTAGTCCGAAAGGGTCAACTCCCTGTTTGCTTGCACAAATATAACGAGGGTAGGTGACTTTTAGTTACCCTCACACCAGCAGCCGGCGCAGCAGCTGCCGCACCTCGGCGGGCGAGGCGATGTGGAACCGCGCCAGCGAGCGGGCGTCGGTGCCCACGCGCACCGAGTAGGCCTCCGGGGGTAGGGCCCGGAACGTGTCCTCATCGGTGCGGTCGTCGCCGAGGGCCAGCACGAAATCGGCGGGGTACTTGACCAGCCAGCGGGAGGCCGCGTTGCCCTTATTGATGCCAGCGGCCTTTATTTCGAGCACTTTATTACCCTCCATCACTTGCAGCTCGGTGTTGGCGGTCATAAAGGACAAGTGGCTGAGCAGCTCGCGGGCGCGCACCTCGCCCAGCTCGGCGTCGACGCGGCGGTAGTGCCACACCAGCGAGTAGTCCTTCTGCTCGATAAACGAGCCGGCGGTGCGGGCCACGTACAGCTCCAGCACCGGGCGCAACTCGCGCATCCAGTCGTTGCGCAGCTGCTGAAACAGCTGCCACTCCTCGCCGGCCGGCCGCAGCCACACGCCGTGCTCGGCAATAAAATCGACGGGCAAATGCCCCAGCCACTTCTCCAGCGTGTGCCGGTCGCGCCCGCTGATGATGACTACCCGCGTGTGGGGCAGCTCAGTGAGGGCGCGCAGCAGCAGGCGCAGCTCCTGGTCGGGCTCTACCCGCTGCGGGTTGCCCTGGAAGGGCATGAGCGTGCCATCGTAGTCGAGTAGTAAGAGGCGTTCCTCAGCGGCGTGGTAGTCGGCCAGCAGCTGCTGGGTAGCCTCTTCGGTTAGCATTTCGGTGGCGAGGGTATGTTGCTTCATCTTGGTGTAGGCCAGCTGATTGAGGAAAAGCTTGGTCCAGGCAAACACATTGTAGCGCTTCACCAGGGCCTGCATAGCCGCCATGCGCGTTATCTGTTCCTCCTCGGGCATCACCAGCGCATCGTGCATGGCCTCGGTGAGCTGACCCATGTCGGTAGGATTAATAATAATAGCATCCGACAGCTCGCGGGCGGCGCCGGCCCGCTCGCTCAGGATGAGTACCCCGCGCTGGTCAAGGCGGCTGGCCACGTACTCCTTGGCCACCAGGTTCATACCATCGCGCATGGGCGTTACCAGCGCCACTTCCGCGATGCGGAACAAGGCCGCCAGTTCTTCGAGGGGTAGGGAGCGGTAGAAGTACAGAATGGGGTTCCAGTCGATGGTGCGGTACTGCGCGTTGATGCGGCCCGTCAATTCGTCAATCTCCTCCTTGAGCGCGGCGTACTGCGCCACCTGGTCGCGCGAGGGCACCACCAGCATTATCAGGCTCACCTGCCCGCGCCACTCGGGGTAGCGCTGCAAGAGCAGGTCAAACGCCCGCAGCCGCTGCGCGATGCCCTTGGTGTAGTCGAGCCGGTCAATGGACAGGATAACGCGCGTGTCACGCAGGACCTCGCGGTAGCGGGCCTCGTGGCCCTTGGCCTCGTCCGAAGCCGCTGCCTGGGCGTAGCGCTCGTAGTCGATGCCCATCGGAAAAGCATCGACGCGCACCGAGCGGTTGGCGGTTTCGATGCGGCCATTCTGAGCGGGTAGGCCCAGCGCGTGCGCCACCGAGCTCAGAAAGTGCCGCATGTAGCCAAAGGTGTGGAAACCAATGAGGTCGGCCCCCAACATACCGCGCAGCAGCTCGTTGCGCCAGGGCAGCACCCGCATCAGCTCATGCGAGGGAAACGGAATGTGCAGAAAGAAGCCAATCGACGCCTCGGGCCGCGCCTCGCGCAGCATGGCCGGCAGCAGCAGCAGCTGGTAGTCCTGCACCCAGATGGTATCCTCCGGCCCGGCCTGGGCCAGCACGGCGGCGCAAAATTTCTCATTCACCGCCACGTAGGCCTCCCAGTGCGTCTGCTCATAGGTAGCAAACTCACTGAAATAGTGGAAGGTAGGCCACAGGGTAGAGTTGCTGAAGCCCTCGTAGAAGTCCCGGATTTCGGCCTCGGTCAGGAACACCGGGGCCATGTTGTCGGCTCGCAGCTCTTGCCGGATATAGTCTTCCTCCGCCGCGTCTTCCAAGAACAGTCCCGGCCAGCCAATCCACACGTTATCGCCCTGCTTGTAAATGGAGCCGAGGCCGGTGGCGAGCCCGCCTTCGCTGGGCTGAAATGTAAGGCCGTCGTCAGTGCGGAGAACTTTGGTGGGTAGGCGATTAGAGACGATTAACGTACGGGGCATAAGCCAAAGCAGGAATGGTAAACCATTGAGGTTACGAAAAAAATCATCAAAACGCCATTTTCAGGCCATTTTTCCGGTTCTTTCCTCCTGCCTACCCCCCGATTTTAGTCGAAGATTATCGTCTTGTCGCGGCGCACGAAAACCTGCTCATCCAGTGCCAGCCGAAGGGCGCGGGCCAGCACCAGCTTCTCCACGTCGCGGCCCGCCTGGGCCATCTCGCGGGCGCCGCGGGGGTGGGCAATCGGCAGCACGCACCGCGCCTAGCGCTGTAGCTCGTACTTACGCTTGATAAAGTCGAGCATTTCGCGCACATGCTCGTCGGTTTTGCTGGCCTCAATCTTCCACAGCGCCTCAATCAGCAATAGCAGCAGGCGCGTTTCCTTGTCGGGCTCGGGGTAGCCAAGTTGCTCAAAGGCCGCTTGCAGCCGCGTGGGCACGGGCCGCATAAAGCGTTCGTGCTGCTGCTGGGCCGTGTTGTTGTCGGCCAGGCGGTACTGGAGCTTCCAGAACGCGGGCTCCTCCAGCACCAGCTTATACGGCAGGTCAATGACGCTATGAATGAAAATGAGCGGGTCAGTTTCAATTAAACCTCCACGGTTGTGCTCGATAATACGCTGATAACCGCTTTTCACTACGAAATCGAGCAGCTGGTCTTTCGAGCCAAAATGCTTGAAAATAAGGGCTTCCGAAACGCCGGCAGCCTTGGCAATCTGTTGGGTGGAAGTATTCTCAAATCCTTTATCCCCAAAGAGTTGCAGCGCCACATTGGCAATGTGTTGGCGGCGGGTAATCATACGTGGAGCAAAGGGGGGTAGGGCCGGCTGGCCGGCCGCCGCAGGCAATAGATGAGGTACGAAGTTCGGCCATAAATACCGACCAGCCTTGTTTTAGGCCGTTTTAATGCACCTGGTGCTTCCAAACAAACGCCTTCGTTGCCAAAAAGAAACCGGCCGATTCGGAATTACCAAATCGGCCGGTTGAAAAACTTCAAACTCTACCAGGCCGGGGCGGGGCAGAGATACGGAAACCAGGCGGGGTGGGACGACGACTGGGTAAGCAGAGTGTGATGCGAAACCGGCTGGGGTGGGACGACGGCCGGTTGTCAGAGTGTGGGAGTGAAACCAGCCGGGGTGGGACGACAGCTGGCTAGTAGCATAGGGGGTAGTCAACTACCAGGCAACCGGGTGGGACTCGTTAGCTGGTAGCGGGAGCAATATTACGACAAAAAAACAAAACGCGGTAAGTGTTAGCTCACCTTTTCGGGTAAGTAGGCACTCACCACGTAATAATTGGCTATAAAATGCTGAAATTTAGCTAATTATTTAAACGTGTAAAATTTTGTCATTTGTAAAAATTCCAGTAATTTTTTCTCGCATCAAAAAATCGTACCTGCTCAACCGAAATAATGGCAACTTGGCCCACAAACGAGAGAAGCGCCTATGAGCTCTTCTTTAGCCCAAAAACGCGGCAGCAGAACCTCCACGGTAATGGCAGGTCTGGAATGGACTATCTAGGGGAACACTCGTGGGCTACAGGTATTTTCCGTAGGTGCCAACCGCGATTTTGCAGCTCAGGTTTTTGAGTGCGTGGGCCACTACTATTTCAGTAGGGTAGCCCCGGATTCAGCTTAGCTCTACCTACAACCCCGTCTTAACAACGGCTGCGAAGCCATTGAATACTCCTTGATTGGCTATAGTACTAGGACTTACGCAAAAAACGGTTGTCATTGCGAGCGCAACATTCTGCGCATAAAGCAAAGATGAAGCGCGGCAATCGCACCTGAACGACACCCGAACGGCTTGTTCTGGTGCGATTGCTTCGCGTTGCTCGCAATGACAGACGTTTTGCGTAAGTCCTGAGTACCCTTATCGACCCAGTGGCCAAAGCTGATGCGCTGACCCTTGGCCATGCTGCGCCAGGGCCCGGCCAAGGCCGCGCGATGCTCCCGTAACCAACGCGTAGCTCATTTTACCAAATGCAGGAAGCGCAGGTAGAAGGGGGTAGGGCTTTCTTCACTTTTGGGCTGGTACTTGCCCCCGATGATGGGCACGTACATGACGCGGCGGCGCGACTCGGCGCCCACCAGCGGCGACTGCGCCACGCGGTGCCACATGCGGCCATCGTGCACGGTGAGGTCACCGGGCTCGGTTTCCACGGCCACTTCGTTGGGGTCGTAGAAAACGTCCTTGTAGTATTTTTTGCGAAACAGCATCTTGCCCAGGCCCTGGCGGTGGGTGCCGGGTATCACGCGCAGGCCACCGTTGGTAGCCTTGGTGCCGTCGAGGTGCAGGCCCACATTGAGCATGGGCCGGATGCGCTTACCGTAAAAAACATCGCGCAGCGAGTCGGTGTGCCAGCCCATCTGGCTGAATTCGGAGCCTTCGACGTTCACGTAGTGGTTCACCACCAGGCCATCGCGCTCGTTTTCGCCTACGCGCCCTTCAGGCATTTCGAGCAGCGGAAACAGCGCCTCAAAGCGCGGGTCTCGCAGCAGCTCGTGCAGCACGGGGCTGTGCTGGGAGGTAAAGGCAAAGCGCTGCACGATGGGCGAGCCATCCACGTCCTTACCATATTTGATAGGAACACCGTTTACTTTATCTACCTTGTTAGCCAGCCAGTTGGCTTGCACTTGCTGCGTAGCCTGGAGGTAAGCCCGCACCTGCTCGGGCGAGGCAAAGGGCCGGAAATGCAGAAACCCGTACTTAGAAAAGAAAGCCCGCTGTTCGGCCGTCAGTTCCTGGCCGAGAGTGAAGCGTGGATAATCGGATAAGGATGCCATAGAGGGAAAAGCTGGCGGAATTAACTCCCGGCTGCCCTGGGATTAGAATGAAAGGGCAAAGATACGGTAGCACTACGTGGTAAGGGCATGAAACGTAGTGCTCTTTAAAGGCGCCGCGCGGCCTATAACCACCATATTCGACGGAGGTTTGGCGTTACGCGCAGGTTTTGAGCAAAACCAGGTGCCTTTTCGTGCCGATGGGCGTTGCTTTGGCCTTCGCAAACCAATTTAGTGGCGGCATTGACTCATGTGATGGTGCGAAGGCACTTATTTTTCTAGGACTTACGCAGTTAAGTGGTTAAGGGTCATCTGGTAAGAAAAATGCCAGCCAAAACATAAAGGATTATTTCCTAACAACTTAACCACCCAACTGCGTAAGTCCTGTTTCCTTTTAGCCGCCATGCCAGTCAGTGATACGAATTATAAAATATATTGACGCGCCTACCCCTACGGGGCCGGCCGACGTACGTTAGCTGTCGGGCTTTATTTCGCGCCTTCTTTCACCACTTCAGCCCGCTCTACTCATGGTTTTCACCCCCAGCCCCATGCTCCTCAAACTGCTCTATAACCGGGGTAGCCTCCACAATTTGCCCGATGGGAAGGGGGTAGCGTTCAGCATCAAGAACCGCCTCGACACGGTGCGGCTAACGGGCCTCAAGCAGGTAAAAATTGGGGATGTGGTGGTGCCGGCCACCCACGTTCAGCTCGACCTGGGGGGCGGTGAGCTGCGGCCGGGTACCAGCCTGGGTGCTGGCAGCCAGGCCCTTGAGCTACTGGTGGGCCGCACCATTACCTTTAGGCTCGATGCGCCCGCGCTGGCTGAAGGGATGCACCAGCTCCGGGCCGAGTTCAGCACCGATGCCTTTGGTGAGCTGAGCGTGGAGGTAGAAGACGCTATCGTGAGCCAGGATAGCCGGGTGCGCATTCCGCGCTCCGAGCAGGATGACTACGCCGAGGCGGCCATTCAGGCCCGGCAGCGGTTTGCCGAGCAGTTTACGGAACAGGAGTTCAAGCACTTGAAAAACTATTCCTTTGACCCGCACGAGCTTCGGGGTAATTGCGAGCATTTTGTGGGGGTAGCGCAGGTGCCGGTGGGCCTGGCCGGCCCGCTGCACCTGAACGGCGAGCACGCGCAGGGCGAATTTCTCATCCCGATGGCCACCACCGAGGGTACGCTGGTGGCCAGCTACAACCGTGGGATGCAGGTGCTGAACCTGTGCGGCGGCGTAAAGTGCACCGTCATTGGCGACGCCATGCAACGCGCGCCGGTGTTCGTGTTTGATGATGCGCGGGGCGCCCGCGACTTTGGCCGCTGGGTGGCCGAGAGCCTGGAACTGATTCGGCCCGAGGCCGAAAGCACCTCGCGCGTGGCCAAGCTGCAATACATCGACACCTACCTGAGCAACAAGTTCGCGTACCTGCGCTTCAACTTTTCGACCGGCGACGCGGCCGGCCAGAATATGGTGGGTAGGGCCACCTTCGCGGCCTGCTCCTGGATTTTGTCAACCTACAAGGGCGCGCCGATTCGGAATTTTTACCTGGAATCAAACTTCGCTACTGATAAGAAAGCCAGCCAGATAAACGTGATGCGCACCCGTGGCAAGCGCGTGGTGGCCGAGGCCGTTATCCGGCGCGACGTGCTGCAACAGCGGATGCGCGTGACGCCCGAGCAGCTGGCCTACCACGGGCAGGTGAGCAACGTGGGCGCCTTCCTGAGCGGGGCCAACAACAACGGCGCGCACTCGGCCAACGGCATCACGGCGCTCTTCATCGCCACCGGCCAGGACGTGGCCAACGTGAGCGAGTCGAGCGCGGGCGTGCTCTACTCGGAAGTAACCAAGGAAGGCGACCTGTACCTCAACATTACCATCCCGTCGCTCATCGTGGCCACGCACGGCGGCGGCACCGGCCTGGCCACCCAAAACGAATGCCTGCGGATGCTGGGCTGCGTGGGTCAGGGCACGGTTTACAAGTTTGCCGAAATAGTGGCCGGCGTGGTGCTGGCCGGCGAGTTGAGCCTGGGCGCGGCCATCAGTAGCAGCGACTGGGTAAGCAGCCACGAGCAGTACGGCCGCAATCGGTAGGGTAGTAGTAACGATAAATATTTTTTGTTTATCGGCAAGTATTTATTGTTTATCAATAAAAAAATGAGTTTCTTTGCAGCACTTATTTTTAGGCCCTGCATCTTATGTCTTACCCTTACCTCTCGTCTGTTTTACGTTTCACCAAGGCGCTGATGTGGCTTACGCTGGTTGGCGCGGGCTTTGTAACATTGACGTTATGCGGGCGTGCTTATGATGTAGCCAACGCGCCAGAAGTTCGGCTAAAGCTCGATACCAGCCAGCCCAACCTGGGTGGTTTTTGGTACGAGATGGAAGCTGGATTCAGCGGTGTTTGTCTGAGCCGGGCGTGCGAAGATTGGGGGTCACTGCCCGCCCCGCGCCCGGCCGCCGCGAGCTTTGAGCTGGCCGCTGACCCCCGCACGCCCCTGCTGCGCTACCGCGAGCCCAGCGCCTGGAAGCGGGTAGGGTTGTTAGCGCTGGGAGCGCTGGACGATAGCATGTCGGTGGCAGGGCTGCTGCTGCTGGCCGGCGGCAGTTGGCTGCTGCTCAGGCTGCTGCAAGACGTGACGCCCGCCACTCCCTTCACCCTGGCCAACGCGCGGCGGCTGCGCCAGCTGGCGCTGCTGGTGTTCGGGCTCCACCTGTGGAGCTACCTGGCCTACGCCCTGGTGTGGCTGCTGCTGCCACCCTACCGCGTGGCCGGCCTGGCGGCACCCCTCGGCCACTACGTGCGCCTCAACACCGACGAGCTGGTGCCCAGCGTTGCCGTGGGGTTTATGCTGCTCATTATCGCGGCCGTGTACCAACGGGGCGTCGAGCTAAGCCGGGAAGCCGAACTTGTTATCTGATGCCCATTATCGTGAACCTCGACGTGATGCTGGCCCGGCGCAAGATGTCGCTGAGCGCCCTGGCCGAAACCGTGGGCATTACCCTGGCTAACCTGTCTATTCTCAAAAGTGGTAAAGCCAAAGCGGTGCGTTTTAGTACCTTAGCCGCTATCTGCCAGGCGCTGGAATGCCAGCCCGCCGACCTTCTGGAGCACCAACCCGACCCGGCCGACCTGAGCAAGCCCGCCGCGGACGGCCCGGCCTAATGCCCACCTAGCAGCGCCAGCTGCGCGGTGCTGTCCCGCACCACGCGCAGCGCCTGTTGCAGCTCCTGGTCGTCGTCGCGCCAAATGGCATTGGCCGCCTCGGGGCCGTAGGTGATGTGCGCGATGCTGGCCTTGAGGCTCGTGCGCAGGGCCGGGGCGCAGCGGCGCAACGCGGCCGGGTCGGGGCGCAGACCCGCCAGGGCCGCCAGCCGCACCAGGCCGTCCAGCTCGGTGTCGGTGACGCGAAAAATGGCCTGGTACCGCGCGAAAGGCAAGCTCACCAGCTCCACTTTATGCTGCTGGTAAAAGGCCAGCGCGTAGGCTTGCGGCACGCCGGCCCGTTGCAGGCGCTGGTAGTAGGCCGCCTGCCGCAGCGTGTCGCGGGCCACGAACACGTCGGGCATGATGCCGCCGCCGCCGTACACCACCCGGCCGTGGTCGGTGCGAAAGCGCTGGCCCGCGGCAAACCGCGCGCTGTCGGCCGAGGCAAACTCGCCGCGCTGCTGGCGCTCTGTCAGCTCGTGGTTGTAGGCGGCGCGGTCGGGGCCATAAGGCTTCTGAATGCAGCGGCCCGCCGGCGTGTAATAGCGCGCCACCGTGAGGCGCAGCTCGCCGCCATCTTGCAGCATGATGGGCTGCTGCACCAGACCCTTGCCGAAGGTGCGGCGGCCCACCAGCAGCGCGCGGTCGTGGTCTTGCAAGGCCCCGGCCAGCACCTCGGCGGCCGAGGCGCTGTTCTCATCCACCAGCACTACCAGCGGCGGCTGCTCCCAGGCGCCGGCCACGTGGGCGTAGGTTTGGGAGGCGTACTGCTCATCCTTACCCACGGTGTACACCAGTTTGCGCGAACCAGCGATAAACTCGTCGGCCAGGCGGGTAGCGCGGTCGAGGTAGCCGCCGGGGTTGCCGCGCAGGTCCAGCACCAGGCGCTTCAGGCCCTGGCGCCGCAAGTCGGCCAGCTGGGCCTTAAACTCCTCGTAAGTGCTGGCCGCAAAGCGGTTTATCTTGATATATCCCGTCTGCCCATCCTCCAGCAGCGCGCCCGGCTCGACCGACGCATTGGGCAGCCGCCCGCGGTTAAACTGAAAATGCAGTGGCTGCGGCTGGTGCGGCCGGGCCACCACCAGGCTCACGCTGCTGCCCCGCGGGCCGCGCAGTAGCTGCCCGAATTGGGCCAGGCTCAGGTGCGCGCCGGCCACGGGGGTAGGACCCACCCGCAGCAGCTGGTCGCCGGGCAGCAGGCCCGCCGTGCCGGCCGGTCCGGCGGGCAGCGTCGTCACCACGGTGGCTGTATCGCGGAAGAGGTTGAATTCCAGCCCTACCCCGTCAAAGCTGCTTTGCAGAAAAGCATCAGTCTGCTCCCGGTCCCGGGCCCGGATGTAGACCGAGTGCGGGTCGAGCTTGCCCAGCAGCTGCGCCACGGCGTAGTTGGTGAGCCCATCGGCATCTACCGAGTCCACGTAGTCGCGGTCGATGTAGCTCAGAATTTCCTTGTAGCGCAGGTAGCCACGGGCCGTTGCCTCGGGGTTTTCGGTCTGCGGCCGAAATGGGTTGGTGCCCAGAATAATTCCAATCCCCAGCGTGAGCAGCGGCACCACTATCAGGCGCCAGCGCCGGCCCCCAATAGTGCCCCTGTCCCGGCCCGGCACCCGATTAGGCACCGCCGCGGAGGCGTGGGCCGGTGGCTCAGGGGGTAGGGACATGGAGAAGATAATGGCGGGTAGAAATTTAATCTAACCGCGAGAACTGGCAGTTACTTAGCAAATTTATTGCATTCTGACTGGCCTCGGTGCTGCCGGCTAGCTAGTTAGGCCGTTTTCGAGGTTGGCCCCTACATTTTGTTGTTAAAATTCAAAAGCCTATCCTGCACCATACGTTGGCGCTCGGGGAGGGGGTAGGGGCCCACCACCGCGTAGCTTGCCCTGGCAGTGCCCTGGCCCGCTGCCTTGATGGCACTGCCCGGTGGCCCTACCCCTGCGGCGGAACCGTATCTTTGTGGCTTTCCCGCTAGTCTATGTCTCCCACCGCTCTTGGCCGTATTCTGGCCATCGACTACGGCCACAAGCGCGTGGGCCTGGCCATTACCGACCCGCTCCAGCTCATTGCCTCGCCCCTGGATACCATTCACAGCCAGGACTTAGTGAAGTTCGTGCTCGACTACCACCAGCGCGAGCCGCTGGCGGCCGTGGTGGTGGGGATGCCGCGCACGCTGCTCAACGAGCCCACCAACTCGACCAGCGCCGTGGTGGGCCTGTTGCGCCGCCTGCGCCGCGAGCTGCCGGCCGTGCCCATCCACGAAATCGACGAGCGCTTTACCTCGCGCCTGGCCAAGGAGGCGATGCTGGCCGGCGGCCTGGGCCGCAAAGCCCGCCAGGACAAGGCCACCGTCGATAAGGTGAGCGCGGCGCTCATTCTCCAGTCTTTTTTAGAATCCCCTTTGCATCCATGATTCTCCCGATTGTTGCCATCGGCGACCCCGTACTGAAAACCCTCGCCAAAGACCTGCCCGCCGACCTGCCCGCCACCGAGCTGGAAAAGCTGGTGCAGGATATGTTTGAAACCATGTATTCGGCCCACGGCGTGGGCCTGGCCGCCCCGCAGATTGGCCGCGGCGTGCGCCTGTTCGTGATGGACTCGGGCCCCATGCTGGGCCCCGACGAGGATGACGAGGACGACGAGCCCGTGGAAGTGGCCGCCCCCGAAGAAATCACCGAAACGCCCCTCAAGCGCGCCTTCCTCAACCCCCGGATGCTGAGTGAAACCGGTGAGGCCTGGGGCTTCGAGGAAGGCTGCCTGAGCATCCCCGGCGTGCGCGAGCTGGTGCAGCGCTGCCCCAACATAGTGCTGCGCTACGAGGACGAAAACCGCCAGGTGCACGAGGAAGCCTTCAGCGGCATGGCCGCCCGCATCATCCAGCACGAGTACGACCACCTCGAAGGTATCTTATTCACCGACAAGCTCTCGGCCTTCAAAAAGCAGCTGCTCAAGGGCAAGCTTGCCCGCATCAGCAAAGGCGATGTGAAGCACGAGTACCGCATGAAGTTTCCGACCGCTGCCCGCCGTTGAGGGGGGTAGGATATAACTGATAATCGATAGGACAAAAAAACTGGTATATCCTGAGCGATATGCCAGTTTTTTTCATTTTATTTGTCATATCAAACATTTCCTTCGTCATGTTCTTTACTCCCACTCGGCCGTTTGCATTACCTGATTTACCGCCAACTATCAATTTTGAGAGTATTCAGTTTAGTCGTTTGGTTGCTAAAGCTCGCACAGAGCTAGGGGAACTGAAAGGCTATTCAGCGGCGCTGCCTAATCCAATGCTACTACTTTCGCCAGCTATCCTGCGTGAATCTATTGCGAGTTCAGCCATTGAAAATGTGAATACAACAGTGGAACAGGCTTTACAGCAACAACTTTTTCCTGAAGCCGAGCAGCGTCCGGCCGATAAGGAGGTAGTGCGCTATGGACAAGCCATGCGTTGGGGCTTCAGGCAATTGCCTACCCTCTCGCTGTCGTCGCGTCTAATCGTCGGTATTCAGCAGCAACTATTACCTGATGGGTATGCAGGTTACCGCACCACGCCAAATCAAATTATTAACTCAGCCACTGGACAGCCGGTTTATACCCCGCCACCTGCTTACGACATCAACCGACTATTGGGTAATTGGGAAAATTTCGTGCACATGCCCGAAGCGCGTATTGACCCTCTCATTGTCTGCGCCATTGCGCACTATCAATTTGAAGCTATTCATCCATTTGGTGACGGTAATGGTCGCACGGGCCGAATACTCATGGTATTATATTTAGTTTACCATGAACTGCTGGCGTTGCCCACACTTTACCTTAGCGGTTACATAAATCGAAATCGCCCGCAGTATTATCGGCTGCTGGCTCAGGTGTCAGCGGCAGGTGAATGGGAGCCTTTTGTCCTGTTTATGCTCGAAGGTTTTTACCAGCAGGCTCGCGAAACTAAGCAAACCCTAGTTGAAAGCGTAGGACTGCTTCAACAGTTTCGAGAGGTAGTGAGACAAAATAAGCGCAAGATTCCACAGGAATTGATTGAAGCGGTATTTGTACAACCTATTGTGATACCTACTCAAGCCGCTCGCCTGCTTAACGTACACTATAGCACTGCTACTAAATACCTTAACCAACTGGCTGACATGGGACTTTTAGAAGCTAGCGAGCTAGGTAAATATCATTTGTACAGCAATCAACAATTGGTAGCCTTGCTCAGCCGAGCCTGATTCTGGCTGCCTATTTTTGGCTTATGAGAAAAGAGCTATTTCTACTAGTAGTGCTGCTGCTGGTGCTGCCCGCGCCGGTGCGCGCCTGGGGCTTCTTCGGCCACCGGCTGCTCAACCGGCTGGCCGTGTACACGTTGCCGCCCGAGATGCTGCCGTTTTTCAAGGCTAATATCGACTACCTCACCACCAACGCCACCCGGCCCGACTCGCGCCGCACGGTGGTGCCCACCGAGGCGCCGCGCCACTTCCTGGACGTGGACGTGTACGGCGACAGCGCCCTCACCCGCCACGGCCTGCCCCGCGCCTACGCCGACGCCGTGGCCCTGGCCGGCGGCGAAGACTCGCTGCTGCACCACGGCATCGTGCCCTGGCAGGTGGCCCTCATGAAAAACCAGCTCACCGCCGCCTTCCGCGCTCAGGATGCCGACCGCATCCTGTACCTGGCCGCCGACCTGGGGCACTACGTGGCCGATGCCTGCGTGCCGCTGCACACCACCCGCAACTACAATGGCCAGCTCACCGGCCAGCGCGGCATCCACGCGCTCTGGGAGTCGCGCCTGCCCGAGCTGCAAGCCGCCGACTACGACCTGCTTACCGGCCCCGCGCCCTACCTGGAGCAGCCCACCGAAGTGGCCTGGGCGGCCGTGGCCCGCGCCCACGCGGCCGTCGATTCGGTATTCCGGATGGAAAAGCTGGTGTCGGCCGAGTTGCCCGAAGACCGCAAATTCAGCTACGAGCAGCGCGGCAACCAGACCATCCGGGTCTACTCGCGCGAGTTCAGCCTGGCCTACCACCGGCGACTTAATGGCCAGGTCGAGCGCCAGTTGCGCTACGCGGCGCGGCTCATCGGGGCGTTCTGGTTCACCTGCTGGGTCGATGCCGGCCAGCCCGACCTCACGGGCCTCGACCAACAGCCCTCGGCCGCCGCGCAGCTGCAAGCCGCCCAGGAAGCCAAGGCGGCATCGGCGGCGCTCCCTACCCCCCTGCCGGGCCACGAGGAGTAGTTTTTTAGTGACAAATGACTAGGGACCAATGACTAATGTCGTTCTCGTGGCGAGAACGACATTAGTCATTGGTCCCTGGTTATTTGTCACTAAGTCCTATACTTCCGGGTTGGCGCTGGCCAGCACGTCGTAGGCCAGGTTCTCGGCGGGCGTCATGTTGTTGGGTAGGCGAATGTCGTCGGCATCGTGCACGCGCAGCGTGAGTAGGCCTGATATTATCATAGAGCAGCCGCCGAATACCAGCGTCAGCACCGGCTCACCTCCAAACACGTGCTTGGTGAGAAAGCCCAGCGTGACGCCGGCCACCATCTGCGGCAGCACGATAAAGAAGTTGAACACGCCCATGTAGTAACCCATTTTATTAGCCGGCAGTGCCCCGGCCAGCATGGCGTAGGGAATGCTCAGAATGCTGGCCCAGGCCACGCCTACCCCTATCATCGACACCAACAGTAGCTGCGGGCTTTGGATAAAATAGATGGAAATCAGCCCCAGGCCGCCCGCCGTGAGGCACAGCAGGTGTGTAATGCGCCGGCTCGTGGCGCGGGCAATGAGGGGTAGGGCCAGGGCCGCCAGGGCCGATACCCCATTGTATACCGAGAAGCAAACGTTGACCCAATCAGCGCCTTCGTTATAGATTTTCGAAGTCGTATCGCTGGTGTGGTAAATGTGGCTCGTAATGGCCGGGGTAGCATAAATCCACATTGAAAATAGCGCCAGCCAGCTGAAGAACTGCACCACCGCCAGCTGCCGCATGGTGCGCGGCATGTCGGCAATTCCGGCAAACGACTCGCGCACGCCGTGCAAAAAGCCCGCCGTGCGGGCCTTCTCCGCCTCAAACCCGGCCAGGTTTTCGGGCGGGTACTCGCGGGTGCGGACAACCGTCCAGAGCACCGCCAGGAAATAGATGATGCCGCCGGTGTAGAAAGCGTACTTGAGCGAGGACGAAATCTGGCCGGCCGGAGCTACGTTGCTAAAATGCAGCCACTTGGTAAAAATGTAGGGTAGCAACGACCCCACCACGGCCCCGATGCCAATGAAAAAAGTTTGGGCCCCGAAGCCGGTGGTGCGCTGATTGCTGGGCAGCATGTCGCCCACCAAAGCCCGAAAGGGCTCCATCGAGATATTAATGCTCGAATCCATAATCCAGAGCATTCCGGCCGCCATCCAGAGGGTCGATACGTGAGGCATCACCAGCAGCGCCAGTGAGGCGCAAATAGCCCCCACCAGGAAGAAGGGCCGTCGCCGGCCCCAGCGCGGGCTCCAGGTGCGGTCGGAGAGGTAGCCGATAATGGGCTGAATGAGCAGGCCCGTGGTGGGCGCGGCCAGCCACAAAAAGGCCAGTTCGTCTTCCTTGGCCCCCATCGTTTCGAAGATGCGGCTCATGTTGCCATTCTGGAGGGCAAAGCCAAACTGGATGCCCAGAAAGCCGAAGCTCATGTTCCAGATTTGCCAGAAGCTCAGGCGGGGCTTGACGCGCAACGCGCTGGACGAAGCTACCACGGTGGAGGCGGCCATAGGGGGTAGGAGGCGAAAGGTGGGAGAGAAGGAGACTGGAAATTACGCCACGCGGCTGGTTTGGCCTAGCGAGGTTTTAGTTCGAGCACCATAGCTGCCAGGGGCTCCAGCGTCAGGTTGAGGCTGGGTTTGGGGTCGCCTCCATTTAGCAAGTCCTGATAAGTGTAGAGGCGCTGCGGGTCGAGGCCCATGCGCTGGAGCACTTCGCCGGGAATGAGCAGGGTAGGGCGGTAGGTTTTGGTATCGCTGAAATTCACCACTACCAGCACCTGCTGGCCCTTGGTGTAGCGCAGAAAGGCGTAAATCTTCTGCTGGTCGTACTCTTTGCTGAGGTTGTTGGCGTCCTGCAGCTCGTAAAACTGGCCCCGGCGGATGGCCTCGCTGCTGCCCGCCAGGTTGAGCAAGCGCTTATAAAAATCGCGCAGCTTTTGCTGGTCCTCGCTCAGCTTGCCGCCGTCCATCTTGCCCTGGTTCAGCCACTTCTGGTGCTCGGGCACGCCCCAGTAATCGAAGATAGTGGTGCGGCCATCGGCTCCCGAAAAGCCCTCGCTGCCCAGCGCGGGCTCGGCCACTTCCTGGCCCATGTAGAGCATCACGGGGCCGCTGCCCAGCGCGGCCGATACCGTCATGGCCGGAATGGCGCGGCGCGGGTTGCCCGCAAATTCCTTGGAGGCAATGCGTTGCTCGTCGTGGTTTTCCAGGAAGCGCAGCATGTGCGAGCCAAAGCCCCGGCTCTCCTCGCGCCACGCGCGGGTGATGTCGTCGGTGGTGCCTTCCTGGCGCATCAGCCGGCGCAGGCCGTCGTAGAGGCCCACTTTGTCGTACAGAAAATCGAAGTGGCCCTTGGTGAGGTAGGTGTTGTATTCCTTGGCGTTGTAGGCTTCGCCAATGAAAACCAGGCCGGGCTTCACCTTCTTCAGCTCCGGGATGACGTAGGCCCAGAACTCGACGGGCACCATCTCGGCCATGTCGCAGCGGAAGCCATCCACGTCCTTCCTGGCCCAAAAAACCAGGATGTCGCGCATCTTCAGCCAGGTATCGGGCACCGGCTCGAAGTGCGTTTGGCGCCCGTTCTGGTAATCGACGCCGTAGTTGAGCTTGATGGTTTCAAACCAGTCATCCACCTTCGGCGCGGCCGAAAACACGTCGTTGCCCGTGGCCTTGGCCGGAAACTCGTTGTACTTGCCATCCTCGCCCGGCGCGTGCAGCGGCCCCAGCGGGTTGTAGCCGGCGGGCACCACGAAGTGCTGGCCGGGCAGGTAGTAGAAGTTGTTATTGGGCGCGAAGGCCTTGGTATTGTCGTCGTGCGCGCCCAGGTCTACCACGCCGGCCGGCTTGGCGTCGGAGTGGTAGGAGCGCGCCACGTGGTTCGGAATGAAGTCCATCAGCACCTTCAGCCCGTGGGCGTGGGTGCGCTTGATGAGGGCTTCGTACTCGGCCAGGCGGGCTTTCTTGTTCACGGCCAGGTCGGGAGCCACGTCGTAGTAGTCCTTCACGGCGTAGGGCGAGCCGGCGCGGCCCTTCACCACGTCGGCATCGTCGGCGAGCAGTCCCGATTGTGGGTAGCTGGTCATGGTGGCGTGTTCGAGCACGCCGGTGTACCACACGTGCGACGCGCCCATCTCCTTTATCTTGGTCAGCGCCAGGTCGTTGATGTCGTTGAACTTGCCGCAGCCGTTTTCCAGCACCGTGCCGTAGGGCTTGTTCAGGGCTACCTTGTTGCCAAAGAGGCGGGGTAGCAGCTGGTAGATAATCAGCTTGTTGTCCTGGGGTATTTCGTCGGTGGTGTTGGGGTCGTTGGCCACAGTAAAGGCGGAAAGAGCCAGCAGGCCAGCCGCCAGCGTCAGGTTTTTCATAAGTGCCGGGAAGGTAGGCGTCGTTCGGGAAGTTACCGCAGAGGTGCGCAGTGGCTACGCAGAGGGCCGCAGAGGTTCTTCCAGGCCGTTGACTTTGCGGAAGATGCCTTCTTTCACTCTGGGAACGTTAAAGTTAATGAGTAGCCCCAGCTTGTGGCCGGAGAGTTTTAAGTAGGTAAGCAGTTGCATGTGATGAACCTCCAGGATGGCATCGATAGACTTGATTTCTACCACCACCCGGTTTTCCACCAGCAGGTCCATCCGAAAACCGACTTCCATCGCTACCCCCTTATACACCATAGGCAGCGGTACCTGGGCCCTGACAGTTAAGCCGGCCTGAAGCAGCTCATAGGTGAGAGCCGTTTCGTAAACCGACTCCAGTAGCCCCGGCCCCAGCATAGTATGTACCTCAAAGGCCGCTTTGCGAATCAAAAACGAAATGTCATTTTCATGCATAGCTCTCTGCGTTTCTCTGCGTAAATCTCAGCGTACCTCTGCGGTAACTTCCCGAACATAACTACTTCCGCAATTCCACAACCCGCACGGTATGCGCCGGCACGGTCAAGGTTTTCAAATCCGAAATCCCTACCCCACTCACCACCTCCACACCCGAAGAAAAACTACCCGTGCGCTCCGCGAACCGCGTCCCGTCCACTTTTTTTCCCTCCTTCCCCGCGTTGGCGATAACCATCACGCAATCAGTATCATTATACCGGAAATACGTGTACACGCCGTCCTGCGGAATGAACTGCATCAGCTTGCCGCTCGACAAAACCGGGTGCGATTTCCGGTAATTGGCCAGCTTGCTTACGTAGTCGAAAGCCTCGCCCGCCTGGCCCGGCCGCGCCGTAAAGTAGTCAACTTTATCGCCCGCCCAGCCGCCGGGAAAGTCCTCGCGCACCTTGCCGTCGGGGTCCGAGAAGTTCTTCATCAGCACCTCCGTGCCGTAGTAGAGCTGCGGAATCCCGCGCAGCGTCAGCAGCCAGGCCAGGCCCATCTTATACTTCGCGAAGTCTTCGCCGATAACCGAGTAGAAGCGGCTCATGTCGTGGTTATCCAGGAAGGTCACGTTGCGCGTGGCATCCACGTAGAGCCAGTCGCTTTGCATACTCTGGTAGAGATGCTCCAGGTTGCCATCCTTCAGCGCGTCGGCGATGGCGAAGGTGGTAATAAAGTCGAGCACGCCCGGCAGGTTCGACTTAAAGCCATCGACCGGCTGCATAATATTCTGGGCGTAGAAGGCCTGCTCGGCGGTGCTACCCTCCCAGGCCTCGCCAAACATGGTGAGCTTGGGGTATTCATCCAGCAGGGCCTTGCCCCAGGCCATCAGAAACCGCGGGTTGGAGTAGGGGTAGGTATCGATGCGGTAGCCGTCGAGTCCGGTGCTTTCCACCCACCACAAAAAGTTCTGGATGAGGTAGGTAGCTACGTAGGGATTGCCCTGGTTCACATCGGGCATGGTGGTGTCAAACCAGCCGTCGTTGTAGCGCTTGCGGTCGTACTGCGAGCCGTGCGGGTCGTTAAGGGCGTAGGCGTTGTAGTTCGAGCGCGTGAAGCTGGGCCACGCGTGAAACCAGTCGGCCGCCGGCTTGTCCAGAAACAGGTAGTTGTAGCTGCCCCAGTGGTTGAGCACGATATCCTGCACCACTTTCAGGCCCTGGCCGTGGGCGGCCCGCACAAACTGCCCGTACTCGGCGTTGGTGCCGTAGCGCGGGTCAATTTGGTAGCAGTCCGTCACGGCGTAGCCGTGGTAGCTGGCCTTGGGCATATCGTTCTCAATGACCGGGGTAGGCCAGATGGCGGTGGCCCCGAGCTGCTTGAAGTACGCGAAGTGGTTTTCGATGCCCTTGAGGTCGCCGCCGTGGCGGGCGTACATCGAGTCGCGGGCCACGTGGCTCACGCGGGTACCCTTCACCACGTCGTTTTTCGGGTCGCCGTTCGAGAAGCGGTCCGGCATCAGCATATAGATGAAGTCAGCCTGCGTGAGGCCCCGCGTGCGGGCCGGGTCCTGGTTGCGGGGCCGCAGCTCGTAGCCGTACGTGAAGCTTTTGTTACCTTTAAACTGGAGCTTGAGCTGGCCGGGCCGGGCCTGCGGGCTCACGGTTAGGTTCACAATCAGGTAGTTGGCGCTTTCCAGCTTCTGAAAGCCGTCGAGCGTCACGCCGGGGTAGGCGGCCAGCGTCACCTGGTCGGCCACGATGCCGGGCGCGTGCACCAGCAGCTGCAACTGGGGGTTTTTCATGCCCACAAACCAGTACGTGGGGTCGATGCGAACGGCGGGGGTAGCTTTGGCCGCCGGGCTGGCCAGCGGCGCCGCCGAAAGGGCCGGGGCCGGGGTAGCCCCCAGCAGCAAGACGGCCGCCAGCGGGGCCAACAACGCGCGAAAAACGTGCATAGGGCAGATAGTGAGAGGGAAAGGTGGGAAAAGAAGTAAAAAAACGGGCGGTTGAAAAGCTGCCTGAGCGGGCCGGTTAGCGGCACTTATGGCCCGCAAACCATTGCGGAACCAACTCCACTGCTCAATTACCAAAGTACGCCGACTTGCCCGGCCGCGCCGCTAGCTTTGGGCTGCGGGCGCTTCCTTTGTGGCCGCGAACTCACTTAGTAACAACTCGCTACTATTTTTTTACATGGCATTTCAATTCAAAATGGCGGCTCCGGCGGCCAAATACAAGGCGGCGGCGGCGTACTTCTCGATGGAGTTTGCCCTCGACCAGAGCCTGAAAATCTATTCCGGTGGCCTGGGCTTCCTGGCGGGCTCGCACATGCGCTCGGCCTACGAGCTGAAGCAGAACCTCATCGGCATCGGGATGCTGTGGACCTACGGCTACTACGACCAGACGCGTAACCCCGACCAGACCATGAAGGCCGAGTTTCTGCACAAGCAATACTCGTTTTTGCAGGATACGGGCATCGTGTTCCCCGTCACCATCCACGAGGCCGAGGTGCAGGTGAAGGCGCTGTACCTGGCGCCCGAGACCTTCGGCACCGCGCCGATGTTTTTCCTCACCACCGATATTGAGGAAAACGACTACCTCTCGCGCACCATCTCGCACCACCTCTACGACCCGGACGCCGCCACCCGCGTGGCCCAAAGCATTGTGCTGGGGGTAGGCGGCGGCAAGCTGCTCGACATTCTCGGCCGCCAGACCGACATGTACCACCTCAACGAGGGCCACGGCCTGCCGCTGGCGTTTTTTCTCTACGAAAAGCACGACCGCGACCTGGCCGAGGTGCAGAAGCGCCTGGTTCTCACGACCCACACGCCCGAGCTGGCTGGCAACGAGGAGCGCCCCCTGAAGCTGCTCACCGATATGAGCTTCTTCGCCGGCGTGCCCGTGGAGGATGTGCGCCGCGAGGCCCGCATCGACGGCGACGCGCTTAACTATACCGTTACCGCGCTGCGCTTTGCCCGCAAAGCCAACGGCGTGAGCAAGGTGCACGGCGACGTAGCCAACGAAATGTGGGGCCACTACGAAGGCATTTGCCCCATCATCTCCATCACCAACGCCCAGAACGGCACCTACTGGCGCGACCCGCAACTGGCCGCTGCCCTCAAGGCGAAAAACGACGACGCCCTGCTGGCCCGCAAAAAGGAGCTGAAAAAGGAGTTCTTCCAAACGGTGGCCGACCAGACGGGTACGCTGCTCGACCCCGACGCGCTGACCATCGTGTGGGCCCGCCGCTTTGCCGCTTACAAGCGCGCCGACCTCATTCTGCGTGATTTTGACCGCTTTGTGAAGCTGGTGACCAATGATGAGCGCCCGGTGCAGGTGATTTGGGCCGGCAAGCCCTACCCCAAGGACTACGGCGCCATCGACATCTTCAACAACATTATCCGCAAGACCAAGGACCTCAAGCGCTGCGCCGTGCTCACGGGCTACGAGCTGGCGCTGAGCGCCGAAATGAAGAAGGGCTCCGACCTGTGGCTGAACACCCCGCGCTACCCCCGCGAGGCCAGCGGTACCAGCGGCATGACCGCCGCCATGAACGCCAGCGTGAGCGTGAGCATCGCCGACGGCTGGATTCCGGAGTTTGCCCAGGACGGCGAAAATTGCTTCCTTATCTCGCACGCCGATGTGGCCCTGCCTGAGGACCAGAAGGATGCCCACGAGGCCGAAACCCTGATGACCGTGCTCGAAAGCACCGTGGTGCCCATGTACTACGACCAGCCCAAGCAATTCCTGAAAGTAGTGAAAGCCGCCATGAAGGACGTGGAGCCCGAGTTTGAGAGTACCCGCATGGCCAGGGAGTACTACGAGCAGCTGTATCGCTGATTGAGCTGATTTCGCAGATTTAACGACGCGGCCAGCCAGCTTTTTCCAGTATCTGGAAGAAGCTGGCTGGCTTTTTTGTTGACTATTTCTGTTAATCGAACGTAAGCAGGCAAGCGTAAACAGGAGCCTGTGCCGTTATTGAATGACGCCTGAATCTGTGAAATCCGCTCAATCCGCGAAAATCTGCGATTTTTATGTGTGGTCGTTATTCCATTATTGCTCCCGCGCCGGCGCTGGCTAGACGCTTCTCCGCCAGGGAAGCCCCTACCCCCGCGCCCAACTTCAACGCCGCGCCCTCGCAGGCGCTGCCCATTATCACCAATGCCGTGCCCGGTCAGATTCAGTTGGTAAGCTGGGGCCTGGTGCCGGGCTGGAGCCGCGACCCCGCCAGCGGCCCCAAGCCCATTAATGCCCGCGCCGAAACGCTGGCCGAAAAACCCAGCTTCCGGCAGCTGCTGGCGCGGCGGCGCTGCCTGGTGCTGGCCGACTCGTTCTACGAGTGGCAGGCCACCGAGCGGGGCAAGATTCCGCACCGCATCCTGCTGAAAAGTGAGGAGCCCTTCGCTTTCGCCGGGCTGTGGGACGAGTGGCTCGACCGCGATACCGGCGAGCTGCACCCCACGTTCACCATCATCACCACCGAACCCAATGAGTTGATGGCCAGGCTCCACAACCGGATGCCCGTCATCCTGCCTGGCCCCGATGCCGAGCGCGCCTGGCTTGCCGACGACCGCGCGCCCGCCGCTCACCAGCAGCTGCTCGTGCCCTACGCCACCGATTTGATGAAGGAATATACTATTACGACCCGCGTGAACTCGCCTGCCCACAACGACTCCGAGGTGCTGGCCGCCGCGCTGTGAGAAATTATGAATTAGAAATTATGAATTGAAGGTCTGACTATCGCATGTTTCAATTCATAATTTCTGACAGCGCTAGCTTCACTTCCAGCACGAGGCTGGTAGTGCCGGCGCGGCCATCGGCGGCCAAGCCTTGGGCTATAATACCAAGTAGTGGCCCACTTGGTTGGTAGGGTCATTGCACCAAACGTGCGGTTAGCGTTTTTATTGCCAATAAACGTATGACTATCAAGAGCTTAACACGTGTTTTCAACCAAAGGAAAGAATAGCCGCTTCTGTCGAAATTTTGCAACGAAAAGTGTCCTCAGATGCTGCAATCGAAGGTCTGCTTTTTTAGCCCAGCCATTAAAAACGCTAACTGTGCGTTTGGTGCAATGCCCCTACTTGGTTGGAGGTAGTGTAGAACGTGCGCGTGCGCGGCCGGCGACCAGCGCCACCTCGGGCTGCCAGTAGAGCAGGTTGCGAAAATCGGGCAGGCGGCTTTGCTGCTGGGCCGTTTCGTAGCGCGGGGCGAAAAACTCGCGTTCGCCTTGCACGCCTTCGTACTCTTCAAGCAGCGCCTGGGGGGTAGGGAAAGCCACCCAGGTCGCCCTTGTAGGCGGTGTAGCTAACCATGCCGTCGTAGGTGAGCGGGCCGTGGCAATAGTGGCCATCCACCACGTCCAGCTCGCGGGTTTTCAGCGGGTTGAAGGCCATTATCTTGTTCACGTCGAACACCGGCACGCCGTCAAGCAGCATCAGGCTGGGCAGGTATCGGTGGGCGACATGGCGGCCGTGTTGGAAAGCTGGTGAATGTACTGGCGTGTGCGGCCCGCGCTGGCCTTGAGCGCGGAGGAAGCAGATTAAACGCATCTGAAAAGCTCAACTGTTCTAATTGCGTCTGAAGGTACTTTTTACTTCTGCGAAGTTTTTTGTTTCAACCAATGGCCTTGGTAAAACCTGCTTTTAAGCAGTCTGAACAGTCGGGCTTTGTTAAATGCGATTAGTCTGGCCTCCGTTACCCGGTTCGCTTTCTATCGCGTTAAGGGGGTAGGGCACCTAATGCGCTATTGAGCCCGGTAGCAGACCTTTGCGGCTCGTCGGCCGTTGCACAATCTATGAAGAAAGTATTTTCCCGCCTGCTGGGTAGGATTAGAAGTAAAGCCACTCGCGCGCCGGTCACCATCTGGCTCACCAGCGTGCCGGCCAGCACGCCGGCCGGGGCCACCCTCTACCTCACCGGCTCATGCAACGGCTGGACCACCGACGACCCGGCGTTTGCCTTCACCTTCGACCCCGCCAGTGGCGGCTACTACCTGGCCCTACCCCCCCGCCGGGGCATCCTGGAGTACAAAGTGTGCCGGGGCAGCTGGGCCACCATCGAAACCGACGCCAACAACCTCGCCGTGCCCAACCGCCGCTACTTCTACGGCCAGGGCCCGCGCGAGCCGCGCCTACAGGTGCTAAACTGGGAGGACCAGGGCGGTATCGTGCCGTCGCGGCACCACTCGGCTTCGCCCAACGTGCATATTCTCAGCCCCGACTTCCCCATGCCGCGGTTGCGGCGCACGCGCCGGGTGTGGGTGTACCTGCCGCCCGACTACGCCACCAGCGCGCGCCACTACCCCGTGCTGTACCTGCAAGATGGCCAGAACGTGTTCGACCAGTACACCTCCTTCGCCGGCGAGTGGGGCGTCGATGAAACCCTCGACCAGCTGGCGGCCCACGGCCAGGACCTGGGCGGCTGCCTGGTAGTAGCCGTCGATAACGTGGACCGGCACCGCCTCGACGAGTACTCGCCCTGGCGCAACCCCCGCACCCGGCGCGGTGGCGAGGGCGAGCAGTACGTTGATTTTCTGGTGCATACTCTCAAGCCCTACATCGACCACCACTACCGCACCCGGCCCGAGCGGGCGGCTACCTACGTGGCGGGCTCCAGCATGGGCGCGCTCATCGCCACCTACGCGGCATTGCGCCACCCGGCGGTTTTTGGGGGGGTAGGGGCCTTTTCGCCGGCCTATTGGTTTGCCGGGCCGAGCCTGCTGGCCTACGTAGCCCAGCAGGCCCCGCGCTCCGACACCCGCTGGTGCTTCGTGTGCGGCACGCTGGAAGGCCCCTCGATGGTGCCGCTGATGACCGCCGTGCGCGACGCCCTGCACGCTGCCGGCGTACCCGCTGCCAATCTGAATTTCAACGCGCTGCCCGATGGCGTGCACGCCGAATGGTTCTGGCGGCGCGAGTTTGCCGGTGCCTACCGCTGGCTCCTGGCCGGCGCCTTGCCCGACGCGGATGCCACTTTGCCAACTACCTCTTTGGCATAATAAGCACAGAAGTCGCTGAGCGGGCACGCGTTGCACTTGGGCGAGCGGGCCACGCACACGTAGCGCCCGTGCAAAATCAGCCAGTGGTGGGCTTTTGGGATAACCTCTTGCGGAATGTATTTCACCAGCCCTTTCTCCACGGCCAGGGGGGTAGTGGCCGTTTTGGGCACCATCCCCAGCCGGTGCGACACCCGAAATACGTGCGTATCGACGGCCATCGCGGGCTGGTTATATATCACCGATACCACCACGTTGGCCGTTTTGCGGCCCACGCCCGGCAATCGCTGCAATTCCTCAATGGTGCTCGGTACCTCGCCGCCAAAGTCGCTGGTCAGCAGCCGGCCCAGGCCCGCCAGGTGCTTGGCCTTGTTATTCGGGTACGATACGCTGCGGATGAACGGGAAAATATCCTCGGCCGCTGCCTCACTCAATTCGCGGGGGGTAGGAAACCGCGCTAGCAGCGCGGGCATCACCTGGTTCACGCGCTTGTCGGTGCACTGCGCGCTCAGCACCACGGCCACAATCAGCTCATACGGGTTGCCGTAGGCCAGCTCGGTTTTAGGCTCCGGAAAGTTGATGGTGAAGTAGTCGAGAAAGCGGCGAAACCGTTCGGGGCGGGTCATGAAGAGTTTATTAAATTAGTGTTTATTAATTATTGATTTAATCATTAAAGTATTAAAATTAATTTCAATAATACTATTTTTTCTTCGGTACAATGTCACAAGTGCCTTATTTTTTTGGAGCTAACCGACACTTTTATTGGACACATATCATTGAAAATCAATAAGAAAAGTTTTTATCTTGAGTAAAATACCTCATTTTTTAACAGTACTTTTATTGACAAATTGTCCTTTGGATAACTACTTTACAAAGCAATATTTATAAACGTTATTCAACGCACAACAATTCTCAGCTCATTTAATCTTTACTATCCATGAGAACATCAATGTTTGCACTCGGGAGCTTAATAATGGCCTCATGCTCTACCGCCAAGGATACTGTGCCACAGCCAGTACCAACAGTAGCGTCTATGAGTACTCAAAAAGAGCCATTGAGTACCAATAACGCACGCCTTAATTGGCTAGGCACTCTTCAATCTAACTCGGAGGTTACGCCCTTTTATGTGGAGGTGCATAGCATATCTGGTGAGCACTTGACTACGCTTGCGCAAATTCGCCCTGATACTGATTATTTTTTAGTTATCAAGGGTGAAAAACCTGCTCGCTACGCAGTAAAGACAACTAGCGGCTTTACGATAACTGATGCATCACAGAGCCAGAGTTTATATCAACTAGGTGTTGCTACTGAACTTATTATTCCTATTCATACGGATGTTAACCCTGTTTTGTCTTTGTTCATAAGTGTTGTGCCGATACATAGTCAAGGTCGGGTACTTACAAAAGAAAAGCCTAAAAGCTTTTTACTTCTCGCTCAGTAACCTTTTCATTTTTAATTCGTGGAGTCTGTGAAACTTTCACTTTTCTACCGGTTTACTTTTCTACTTGGATTATTTTGTCTAAGTTTAAATAGTGTGAACGCACAAACTTATGCTAAGCTAACTGATGTACCTCCTAGTAATTGGGATTTTTTTGTACTTGATGCAAATCGCAATCCAGTTTTCAGTAGACTTGTTAGGAGTTGAATACCAGTAAATTATGTAAAAACCTATTTTGTCACTATAATGCAAAGTGCTAGAAAATGGGGTAGTTAATCCTGTTTGAAAGTTTTGCATCGCTCTACGGGCA